>ERZ772867.2022-NODE-2022-length-21028-cov-8.854956_pt1 | contig 21028 bp, 15 predicted proteins | sample MGYA00511341_ERZ772867 | MGnify/ENA primary metagenome ERZ772867 (study PRJEB29015, sample SAMEA2737707) | human gut metagenome | biome: human gut; feature: human-associated habitat; material: faeces | place: China | collected 2012 ... | reverse complement strand
TGCAATGCATCACATCCTGTACACCGTGGTCAACTCCAACGCCATGAACGGCTGGGCTTCCACCGATACCCTGAAGACCATCACCCCGTGGTGGCAGACCGCCATCTATGCGCTCATCGCAGTGCTGGCCGTCCTGACCATCCTGTGCGCATGGCAGCTGAGCAAGGCCCTCAAGGCTAAGAAGAGCATGGTCGATACCGCTCCCGCAGCTGACCAGAAGTAATTCCGGCGCAGATTTCCGCAACTGTTAAGAACAAATGGCAGCCTGTCCCCCAGAACGGCGGGCAGGCTGCCGTTTTTTGTAAGAAAAAAGGAGACACCGCAAATGGGTGAACAAACCGCAAAGGCGCCGGGCCTGAACCGCGCCAAGACCTACCAGCTGGTGCTGTTCCCGCTGAACAACGGCGCAACGAACGTGTACTATGTGCTGGTGCTTTCCTACATCGCCACCTTCGGCAGCAAGGTGCTGGCCCTGTCCATGATCTTCGCTTCGGTCATGGTCACCGGTATGCGCCTGTTCGACGCCATCACCGACCCCATCATCGGCGCCCTGATGGACCGCACCAACGGCAAGTTCGGCAAGTTCCGGCCCTTCATGGTCATCGGCAACCTCATCATGGCAGCCAGCATCCTCGTGCTGTACTGCCTGACCCCGCTCATCCCCGCCAGCTCGATGTTCCTGCGCTATGCGGCTTTCGTGGCTCTGTACGCAGTCTGGGTCATCGGCTACACCTTCCAGACCAGCTGCACCCGTTCCGGCCAGACCGTTCTGACCAACGACCCCAAGCAGCGCCCTCTGTTCACCATTTTCAACACCGTCGGCTCTCTGCTGGGCATGGGTGCGATGCAGTTCTTCGCCCCCATCCTCGCCAAAAACTATGAGGGCGGCTACGCCTCTGCCGGTTTCTTCCGCACCCTGGCTCCTGTGGGCATCGTCATCTCCATCCTCCTCACCATTCTGGCCATCATCGGCATCTGGGAGAAGGACCAGCCCAAGTACTTCGGCATCGGCGGCGAGGTCAGCGAGAAGGTCAAGCTGCACGAGTACGTCCAGATCATCAAGAACAATAACCCCATGCAGCGTCTGATGGTGGCTGGTGCCGGCTGCAAGCTGGCTCTCTCCATCGCCACCAACACCACCGTCCTGTGTATGCTGTACGGCTGCATGATGGGCAACTATGACGGCCTGTACCTGCCCATGATGGTGCTGGGCTACGTCTTCAGCGTGCCCTTCTTCCTGCTCACCGTCCGCACCAGCCAGAAGGAGGGCCAGAAGGCCAGCCTGATGAAGTACGTCAGCGTGGCGCTGGTGTGCTATGTGGGCGTGCTGGTGCTGCTGCTGCTCTGGGGCCGCGGCGATGCCTTCACACTGTCCATTCTGGGCGAGAACGGCCTTTCCATCAACCTGTATACCATCCTGTTCATCGCTTTCTTCGGCATCGGCTACGGTGCTTACTACGCCACCGCCGATATGCCCATCCCCATGGTGGCCGACTGCTCCGACTACGAGACCTACCGCAGCGGCAAGTATATCCCCGGCATCATGGGCACCCTGTTCAGTCTGGTGGACAAGCTGGTGTCCAGCCTGTCCGCTACCGTTGTGGGCATCGCGGTCAGCTTTGTGGGCCTGCAGAGCCTGCCCACCCAGTATGACCCCTACACCCCGGGCATGAACTGGGTGGTCATCGTGCTGTTCTGCATCATCCCCATGGTGGCATGGGCGGCTACCCTCATCGCCATGAAGGGCTACACCCTGACCGGTGCCAAGATGAAGGAGATCCAGGCTGTCAACGCCTGCCGCCGCGATTCAGTGGCTAAGGGCATGAAGCTGGAAGAAGCCATGGACAAGTGGCAGACCATGGATCAGCTGCCGGCGGAATACCGGAGCTGAGACGCTGTATGGAACTGAATACTGATCTCACCGGCGCAAGCGGCACGCTGCTGCCCACGCAGGGGGTCTGGCGTTCGAGTTCCTAATTCTCCACCACAAAAAATCCTCAGACATTCGTCTGGGGATTTTTTGTTTGGTGGTGGTACAGGACTCGAACTATTTCTCCCCGGATACAGGCAAAAAACGAACAAAGGCAGGGTACCACCATGAGGGTGGTATCCTGCCTTTTGAATCTTTGTGTGGAAAACCTGCTTACAGCAGCGGGATGCCTGCCTTGGCGCAGGCTTCGCGGGTGGCTGCGTCCCAGACGCTGGCCTGCACTTCGCCAATGTGGGCGCTGCCCAGCAGCAGCATGCACAGGCGGCTCTGGCCGATGCCGCCGCCGATGGAGTAAGGCAGCTCACCGTTCAGTACGGCCTTGTGGAAGGGCAGGGCGCGGCGGTCGTCGCAGCCAGCCATGGTCAGCTGCTTGTCCATGCTTTCAGGGCTGACGCGGATGCCCATGCTGCTCAGCTCATAGCTGCACTGCAGCGGGTCGTTCCAGAACAGCAAATCGCCGTTCAGATCCCAGTCATCGTAGTCCGGGGCGCGGCCATCATGAGGCTTGCCGCTGCGCAGGGGTGCGCCGATCTTCATCAGGAAGGTGGTGCCGTTCTCCTTGACAAAGGCATTCTCCCGCTCCTTCGGGGTCAGATCGGGGTACTTATCCTCCAGCTCCTGTGAGGTGACAAAGGTTACGTTGGGGGTGTGCAGGGGCAGATCCTGCAGCTGGGGGAACATGGCGTGCAGGTTCATCTCGGTGGCGCACACCGCAGACACGATGCAGCGCACCACGTTTTTCAGGTAGGTCTCGTTGCGGTCCTCCACCGTGATGATCTTTTCCCAGTCCCACTGATCTACATAGACCGAGTGGAGATTGTCCAGCTCCTCGTCCCGGCGGATGGCGTTCATGTCGCAGTACAGACCCTTGCCCACGCGGAAACCGTAGTCCTTCAGCGCCTGCCGCTTCCACTTTGCCAGCGACTGCACCACCTGTGCCTCGGTGCCGCTGTCCTTGATGTCAAAGGTCACCTTGCGCTCCACGCCGTTCAGATCGTCGTTCAGGCCGGTGGAAGCCTCCAGAAACAGAGGTGCGGACACGCGGTACAGGTTCAGCGTGGCGCACAGGGTATCAGCGAACAGCCGCTTCACCGTGCCGATGGCGCGCTGGGTGTCGTACAGATTCAGCGCGGGTGTGTAGTTTGCCGGGATGATGATCTTGCTCATAACGTTTACCCCTCATTCTGTGTGGTTTGCGCCCCGCTTTCCCGAGCCGGAGCGTGGCTTTTGCAAAGCCGGAATACTGCACCCATTATGGCACAATTTTTTACGAAAGTAAAGTGATAGCAGGAAAAAGCAGTTCCGAAACGCCCAAGGGCGTTTCGGAACTGCAAATCAAACTATTTTTCCGTTTACCCGCCCAGATAGGCGTTGCGGACGCGCTCGTTGGTCAGCAGCTCGGCACCGGTGCCGTCCATGACCACGCGGCCGGTCTCCAGCACATAGGCGCGGTCGGCCACCGAAAGCGCCATCTGCGCGTTCTGCTCCACCAGCAGGATGGTCATGCCCTCCTTGTGGATGTCGCGGATGATGTCAAAGATCTCCTGCACCAGCAGCGGCGAAAGACCCATGGAGGGCTCGTCCAGCATCAGCATGGAAGCGTTGCTCATGAGCGCACGTCCCATGGCCAGCATCTGCTGCTCGCCGCCGGACATGGTGCCCGCCAGCTGCTTGCGGCGCTCCTTCAGGCGGGGGAACAGGGTAAACACCTTTTCCTTGTTGGCGGCAATGGTGGAAGCGGGCTGGGTGTAGGCGCCCATATCAAGGTTCTCGTCCACCGTCATGTGCAAAAACACATGGCGTCCCTCCGGTACTTGTGCAAGGCCGCTTTCCACGATCTTGTGGGCGCGCACGCCCTTGATGCTCTTGCCCTTGTACAGAACATCGCCGGTGCGGGGCTTCAAAAGGCCGGAAATGGTTTTCAGGGTGGTGGATTTGCCCGCGCCGTTGGCACCGATCAGGGTGACGATCTCGCCCGCGTTGACGGTGAAGGAGATATCCTTTACGGCGTGGATGTTGCCGTAGTAGACGTTGATGCCGTCCACCTTCAGTAATGTATCAGCCATGGCTCAGCCCTCCTTTTTGCCCAGATAGGCCTCGATGACCTGCGGGTTATCGCGGATCTCGTCCGGGGTGCCCTTGGCGATGATGCGGCCGAAGTTCAGCACCGCAATGCCCTCGCAGATGCCCATGACAAGGCTCATGTCGTGCTCGATGAGCAGCACGGCAATGTTAAACTCGTCGCGGATGCGGCGGATGGTCTCGGTCAGCTCGGCCGTCTCGGAGGGGTTCATACCGGCGGCAGGCTCGTCCAGCAGCAGAAGCTTCGGGCCGGTAGCCAGTGCGCGCATGATCTCCAACCGGCGCTGTGCGCCGTAGGGCAGGCTGCCGGCCTGCGCGTTGGCAAGGTCTGCCATGTGGAAGATGTCCAGCAGTTCCAGCGCACGCTCGGTGCACTGCTTTTCCTCTTTCCAGTAGTTCGGCATCCGCAGCAGGGAGGAGGCCAGATTATACTTCATGGACTCGTGCAGGCCCACCTTGATGTTGTCGATGACACTCAGCTCCTTGAACAAGCGGATGTTCTGGAAGGTACGCGCCACGCCCATGCGGTTGACCTGATAGGTCTTTTTCCCGGCGGTGGGCATCCCGTCAATCAGGATGGAGCCGCGGGTGGGCTGGTAGACGTTGGTGAGCAGGTTGAACACGGTGGTCTTGCCTGCGCCGTTGGGGCCGATCAGACCGGCGATCTCGTTGCGGCCGATCATCAGGTTGAAGTTGTCCACGGCGGTCAGACCGCCGAAGTCGATACCCAGCTCACGCACGTCCAGAATGGGCTTTTTGTCCTTGTCGCGGTCGGTCAGAAAACCGCCGGAGGGCACACTGTGCAGTCTGGTCTTGAACTCACTCATGGTCAGCGGCCTCCTTTTTGGTATGTTTGCGGAACAGTTCGCCATTCATGGCCTTTTCCACGATGCGGCTCAGGGAGAAATCGTAGCTGCCCAGCAGTCCGCCCGGGCGGAAGATCATCATCAGCACCAGCACCAGCGAATAGACCACCATGCGGTAGCTCTCAAAGCTGCGGGTAGCCTCGGGCAGGATGGTCAGCACGGTAGCGGACAGAATGGAGCCCAGCATGGAGCCCATGCCGCCCAGAACCACCATGACAAGGATCTCAATGGACTTCATAAAGCCGAAGGTGGAGGGGTTCAGCACGCCGATGTAGCAGGCGTACAGGCCGCCCGCCAAGCCTGCGAAGGCAGCGGAGAAGGCAAAGGCCATCACCTTATAATAGGTGGTCTGGATGCCGCAGCTCTCGGCGGCGATCTCGTTGTCGCGGATGGCCAGCACAGCACGGCCGTGGCGGCTCTTCATCATGGCGTGGATGAGGAAGCAGGTAATGACCACGCACAGGAACACGTTGGTAAAGTTGGAATACTTGGGGATGTTCTTCAGGCCCTTGGAGCCATAGAACAACTTGAAGCCCAGCACATCATCAATGTTGTTCAAGGTGATGCGGATGATCTCGCCAAAGCCCAGCGTCAGGATGGCCAGATAGTCGCCGGTCAGGCGCAGGGCGGGGATGCCGATAAGCACCCCGAACAGCCCGGCAATCACCCATGCCAGCACCAGACCGATGGCAAAGGACACGCCCTTGGGCAGGTTGGAAGATTTGGTGAACAGGGCGCAGGCGTAGGCACCTACCGCCATAAAACCGGCGTGACCCAGCGGCAGCTGCCCCAGATAACCGGTGGCAACGTTCAGCGAGACGGCCAGAATGATGTTGATGCCCACGGTCAGCAGCACCTTATTCTGGTAGGTGGACAGCATATTGCCGGTCACATAGGAAAGCCCCACGAACAGCAGCCCCACCAGCACCAGATTCATCAGGTAGCGCACGGGCATTTTGATGGTCTTGCGTTTGGTATTCATCGTTATGCCCCCTTACACCTTTTCCTGCACCTTGCGGCCAAGGAAGCCCGTGGGCTTGACCAGCAGCACGATGATCAGAATTGCAAACGTAACAGCGTCCTTCCATGCGGAAAGGCCGATGGCGGAAACAAAGCACTCGCACAGGCCGATGGCAATGCCGCCGACCATGGCACCCGGGATGGAGCCGATGCCGCCCAGCACGGCGGCGACGAAGGCCTTCAGACCCAGCATGGAGCCCATGGTGGGGGTAGCCTGCGGGTAGGAGCAGCAGTACAGCACGCTGCCAATGCCTGCCAGCGCCGAGCCCACGGCAAAGGTAAAGGAGATGGTGCTGTTGACGTTAATGCCCATCAGACGGGCAGCATCCATATCCTCCGAGACGGCGCGCATGGCCTTGCCGAGTTTGGTCTTTTGCACCAGAAAGGTGAGCACCAGCATGGACAGCACGGTGACCACCAGCGTGATGATCGAAGTAAGGCCCAGCGGCACCTTGCCCAGACGGAAGGTCTGGTTGGTGTAGTAGGCGGGGATCACCTTTGCACCCGAGCCGAGGATCAGCTCTGCCGTGTACTCCAGAAAGAAGGAGACACCAATGGCGGTGATCAGCAGCGAGATACGGGGTGCGCTGCGCAGGGGGGTGTAGGCGATCTTTTCGATCACCACGCCCAGCAGCGTACAGGTGATGATGGTGGCGCACACAGCGGTGACCGGGCCAAGACCCAGCTGGTTCATGACGAACCACGACATGTATGCGCCCACCATGATGACATCGCCGTGGGCAAAGTTCAGCAGCAGGATAATGCCGTACACCATGCTGTAGCCCAGTGCGATCAGTGCATAGATGCTGCCAAGGGACAAGCCGTTGATCAGCTGGCTAAAGAACACTGTCATGGTTGGATACTTCCTTTCTTTGCGGCGTTTATACACCGTTGGATACACTTTTTTAGATGCGATGACGCATCTGAAACCTTCCCCCGGCCGGGGGAAGGTGGCGCGCAGCGCCGGATGAGGGCGCTGGCGGCCAATGGCTTGCCAGTAAATTGTTATAAAAAAGGAGAACGCCTGACCAGAAAAAAGCTGTTCCGGCGTTCTCCAAAAAATCATGGGGTTTGCTCTGTGCGGGCGGCTCCATCACCGGTGGATGGAACAGCGCGGATCAGAACATTTCCTTCAGCTCGGGCTTGCCGTCCACGTAGGTCAGGATGGCAGTGCTCTTGACGGGGTTGTGGTGCTCGTCGAAGGTAAAGGTGCCGGTGATGCCCTCGATGGTGCCGCCGGCAATGGCATCGATGACGGCCTGCTTGTACTCGTCGGAGCCGGCCTCGAGGCCCTGCTCCTCGGCTGCCTTGATGCCGTACACGACGGTCATGGCTGCATCGTAGCCCAAGGGTGCAAAACCGTTGGGGTAGGCCTCACCGTACTCGGCCTTGTAGGCATCCTCAAACGCGGTGCTGGAGCCCTTAGCGTAGCAGGCGCAGAAGTAGGAGTCCTTCAGCTGGTCAGCGGTGGCGTAGCCCTCCAGACCATCCCAGCCGTCGCCGCCCAGGAAGGGAACGGTCAAGCCGATGCTCTCAGCCTGAGCCAGGATCTGACCCACTTCCTGATAGTAGTTGGGGCAGAACACCATCTCGGGGTTCTTGCCAAGGATGCTGGTCAGCTGGGTCTTGAAGTCCACGTCGCCCTCAGAGTAGCTCTCCTGATCCACGACGGTGCCGCCCTTTGCCTCAAACTCCTTGACAAAGTTCTCGGCCAGACCCTCGTTGTAGTCCTTGCCCTTCAGGAAGATGACGGCTGCCTTGGTGTAGCCCAGCTTCTCGTAAGCGTAATCTGCCATCTTCACGCCCTGGAAGGGGTCGGTGAAGCAGGCACGGAACACATTCCCGTTCACGGTGTCGGTCTCGGCATCGTAGGTAACAGCCTCGGCAGTAGCGGAAGCGGTGACCATAGGCATATTGTAATCGGCGCTCTCGGCGGCAACAGCCAGCGTGGGAGCGGTGGTCACATCGCCCACCAGAGCGGTGATGCCCTGATCCACCATCTTGGTAAAGCAGGTCACAGCCTGCGTTTCATCGCCCTGCTCGTCCATGGTGATGATCTCCAGCTGCTTGCCGTTGACACCGCCATCGGCATTGACCTGCTTCATGTACAGGCTGGCACCGTTTACAACAGCCTGACCGTAAACGGAAGCGTCACCGGTCAGGGGGCCCATCACGCCCACCTTGATGGTGCTGCCGGAAGCAGCAGCGGAACCGGCTGCAGAAGAAGCGGCCGTGCTTGCGGAAGAACCGCCGCAGGCAGTCAGAGCGCTTGCTGCGGCAACAACACCGGCAGCGGCCATGAACTGACGACGAGTGATCATCTTTTTCATAAAAATCTCCTCCTTCGGAGTGTTTTATAAAGTAAATTGATAAAAACGGAAGCAAGGCCCTTCCCCTCTAAAGCGGCCTTGCTTCTGTTCTTGTCTGTTATTATAGCTATCTGGGTTCAAATCCGCAATTCACAAACCGTCCATACTTTTGGGCGCATTTTCTCGGCTTTGTTGATACTTTATACAAAAATTAAAGCGCGATTTTGTGCACTATTTCAAATTGTTCATTTTGTTTATCTGTGAGATGAAACAGATTCACAGGTTGCAAAATGGTTACAGGGTCTCCATCTCGGCGTCGGCGGCAAATTCGGCCTCGGCGCGGACTTCGGCGGCCTGTCCCTCGGCCTCGGCAACAGCCACCGGCTCTGCCAGTGCCTTGCGGATGGCGGTGACGTAGAACACCATGGAAAGTGCTGTACCGATGCACCAGCCCACAGGCCATGCCATCCAGATGCCGGTGGAGCCCAGCGCGGTGGCGCTGAGCACGGCGGCAATGCCCACGCGCAAAATCAGGTCGGTGAAGGTGGCGATCATGAACCGCACCATCAGGCCGCAGCCGCGCAGGATGCCGTCTGCCACCAGCTTGACCGACACCACAAAGTAGAAGGGGGAGAGGATGCGCAAGAACAGCATACCGGTGTCAATGGCGGGCCCCTGCGGGTCGTTCATGAACAGCAGCAGCAAAAAGCGGCCAAAGAAGAAGTACAGCACCACCAGCGGCACGCACAGCAGCCACACCAGATTGCGGCCCGCGCCAAAGCCTTCCTTGACGCGGTCCATCTTGCCGGCACCCATGTTCTGGGAGGTGTAGTTGGAGATGCCGTTGCCCAGAGTGGTAAAGGAGGTGATGACCATGTTGTTCAGCTTGACGGCGGCAGAGTAGCCTGCAATGACGCTGGCACCAAAGGTGTTGATAATGCTCTGCAGGATGATGTTGCCCACCGAGACAAAGCTCTGCTGCAGGATGCTGGGCACAGCCACCACGGCCACCTTGCCCAGCATATTCCACGAGAACAGCTGCACATGACCCTCGGTGTGGAAGGCGCGGATGCGGCGGAACACCACTACCATGGCCAGCACGCAGCTGACGCCCTGACACAGGAAGGTAGCCCATGCTACACCGGCAATGCCCATCTGGAAACCTGCTACAAACAGGATGTCCACGCCGATGTTGGACAAAGAAGAGACTGCAAGGAAGTAGAAGGGGGTCTTGCTGTCGCCAAGGGCAGAGAAGATGCCGGTGGCAATGTTGTAGAAGAACATGAAGGGCAGGCCCAGAACGTAGATATCCAGATACAGCGCAGAATCTGCAAGGATCTCCTCCGGGGTGTTGATGAGCTCCAGCAGGGCGTCGCAGCCAAACAGACCGATGCCCATCAGCACGGCGCACAGCACGGCGGAGCCGATGAGGGAGGTGTAGACCGAGGTCTTCATCTCGCGGTATTCCTTTGCGCCAAAGTAGCGGGACACGATGACCGAGCAGCCGATGTTGCAGCCAAAGGCAAAGGCGATGAAGATCAGGGTGATCTCGTAGCTGTTGCCCACCGCAGCCAGCGCATTTTCACCGATGAACTTGCCCGCCACCAAACTGTCGGCGATGTTGTACAACTGCTGGAAAATGATGCTGCCGAACATGGGCAGACAGAATTGCCACAATACCTGTGACGGCTTGCCCACCGTCAGATCCTTATTCATTGCAAAAATCCTCCTCTATAACGACTATAAATGGGAAAACAGCGTAAACGCCGCAACCAGTATAGAACCGAATCGCCAAAAAGTAAAGAAAATTTTTGGTATATATGCCATACGAAAATTACATGGCTGGCATAGTGCATCCCCGCTGCCGCAAGGGGGCAGACTGTAAACGGGTTTTCCACGGCGGTTTGCGTTCCCGTTAAAAATTTAGGTCTGCAAACATACGCACCGGCTCTTGCGCCGGGGTGCAAAGCGTGGTAGGATATTGGCAGTTAGTTATATATAACTATCTAAATAGAGCAGTTCCCCGTCTGCTCGCCCGGGCAGTACGGGAGAGAAAATGATATTCAGGAGGGTTTCAAGATGAATTATCTGGAAATTGAATCTGTTGTAGGCCGCGAGATCTTAGACTCCCGCGGAAACCCTACTGTGGAAGCCGAGATCACGCTGGCAGACGGCACTGTGGCGCGCGGCTGCGCCCCTTCCGGTGCATCCACCGGCGAGTTTGAGGCGCTGGAACTGCGGGACGGCGACAAGAGCCGCTATCTGGGCAAGGGCGTGACCAAGGCGGTGGAAAACATCAACACGGTCATTGCGGACGCAGTGGTGGGCATGGATGCTTCCGACATTTACGCCGTGGACGCCGCCATGATCAAGGCAGACGGCACCAAGGATAAGTCCAATCTGGGCGCAAACGCCATTCTGGCAGTGTCCATTGCAGCCTGCCGCGCAGCAGCCGCTTCGCTGGAAATGCCGCTGTACCGTTTTCTGGGCGGCGTAAACGGCAACCGCCTGCCTGTGCCCATGATGAACATCCTGAACGGCGGCGCACACGCCGCCAACACCGTGGACACGCAGGAGTTCATGATCATGCCGGTGGGCGCCCCCTCCTTTAAGGAAGCGCTGCGCTGGTGCGCCGAGGTGTTCCATGCACTGGCTGCCATCCTGAAGTCCAAGGGGCTGGCTACCTCCGTGGGCGACGAGGGCGGCTTTGCACCCAACCTTTCCAGCGACGAGGAGACCATCGAGACCATTCTGGCTGCCATCGAAAAGGCGGGATATCTGCCGGGCAAGGACTTTATGCTGGCAATGGACGCCGCCGCCTCCGAGTGGAAGAGCCCCAAGGGCAAGGGCTTTTACAAGCTGCCCAAGGCGGGTACCGAGTTCACCTCCGCAGAGCTGATCGCACACTGGAAGAGCCTTGTGGAAAAGTACCCCATTATCTCCATCGAGGACGGTCTGGACGAAGAGGACTGGGAGGGCTGGCAGCAGATGACCCGCGAGCTGGGCGGCAAGGTGCAGCTGGTGGGCGACGACCTGTTCGTGACCAACACCGAGCGTCTGGCAAAGGGCATCCAGCTGGGTGCGGGCAACGCTATCCTGATCAAGCTGAACCAGATCGGCTCTGTCTCCGAGACCTTGGAAGCCATCAAAATGGCGCACAAGGCCGGTTACAACGCCATCAGCTCCCACCGCTCCGGCGAGACCGAGGACACCACCATTGCGGACTTGGCGGTGGCGCTGAACACCTGCCAGATCAAGACCGGCGCACCCAGCCGCACCGAGCGTGTGGCAAAGTACAACCAGCTGCTGCGCATTGAGGAGCAACTGGGCGAAAGTGCCGTCTACCCCGGCATGGAAGCGTTTTAAGTAAGACGATTTGGAATGCCCTCCGCGCTGCTTTGGGCATTTTCAGCGGAAATAGTATTTTTGATTTGTTGCTCAGAAACGCCTGCGGGCGTTTCTGAGCAACTTTTTCACGGGAAGGGGTCGTAAAGGCAGACGGCAGCTGCGATACTCCCAATATTTACCACCACAGCATTTGCAATCCTGCGGCGGACTGGTTCGTATATAAGGCAGACCGGCACCCGGCAGCAGTCGGGACGGAATGAAACGAAAGGAGCAAACCTTCCATGTTTCAAGGCCTTGGGCCGCTGCTCAACCTTTTGGGCGGCGGCAGCTTGACTAAGCTGCTTCTGTTTTTACTGAAGGGGCTGTTCGGCTGAAACGGACGGTCTGAAAGGAGAATACCATGCTGATCGTATTGGAGCATCTGCTGGGTCGGATCAACCTGCCCGGTATGTGGTGGATCATCGCAGAGCGCTGGCTGTGATGTGACACCCCGCAAAGCCGCTGCACTTTTTGTGCGGCGGCTTTTTTGCTGCAACGATACCCCTTCCGTCTTGCCGCTTCGCGTCAAGCCACCTTCCCCAAGGGTGTCTCCCGGGGAAGCCTGCTGCCCTTATAACTTTTTCTAATGTGCCTTACTTGCCGTTCTGTTGGTAAAAAATGCTTGCATCTAGGCAGTTTTGATGATAAAATTACACTGTTACAGTATGCCCAAAAGCGGGGTGTACAGGAAGGTGAAGTTTGAAATTGCGGTAACAGGGGGTACTGCGTGCTGCGGTGCGCGGAGAAAAAGGCAGGAAAGGTAAAATGGAAACAGACGAGACAATAAAAAAAGGATTTCTGCGGCTGGAACGCTATGCACAGAATATACCGGGCGGCTTTCACTGCTGCGCAGAGGATCCTGAAAACGGCTATCCGTTTGCTTATGTCAGTGACCGTTTTCTGGAGATACTGGGCTGGGAGCGGGAAGAATTTGCGGCAAGGTTCGATAACCGCTATACAGCGCTGATACACCCGGATGATCTGGCGGCCGGGCTGCGCTACCGGAATGCGGAAAACAGCGCGACTTACGCCAAGAATGGTGACAGCATCTTCCGGCTTCTGGGCAAAAACGGCTACCGCTGGGTCACCAACGCTGCCAATCAGGTGGAATGGTACGGCAAAGGCTATATCGTGGGCACGATCACGGATATCACCCCCTATATGGAACTGCGGGAAAAGCTGGAACAGCAGAACCGTACCCAGCGGGAGGCGCTGGAAACCGCCAACCATAATCTGCTGCGGATGATGCAGCAGATGGAGGAGCAGAAGGCGCAGTTTGCCCAGACTACTGCCCGGAGCATGGAAAAAGAAAAGCGCTACCGGCGGCGGCTGAACCACGACGCCCTGACCGGCACCTACAACCGCCGCTTTTACGAGGAAGTGGTGCGCAATAACCTCGGCCCGGCAGGCATCGCCCTGATGGATATCGACGATTTCAAGATCTGCAACGATACCTACGGCCACCACGCCGGAGATCTGGCACTGGAAACCGTTGCAAAGGCCATCCGCAGCTGCATCCGGGAAACAGATCTGCTGATCCGCTACGGCGGCGACGAGTTTTTGCTGGTGCTGCCCGGCATCCCGGCGGATTATTTCAAGGTAAAGCTGGAGCAGATCCGCACCGCCGTGCAGCAAACGGTGGTGCCGGGCTACCCCCACTTCCGGCTGTCGCTGAGCATCGGCGGCGCGATGCAGACCCTTGCCGACCCTATGGAGAACGTGGTGCGCCGGGCAGATTTCGCTGGTGCTGCTGGATATCAACATGCCGGTCATGGACGGCTTTGAGGTGCTGCGCACCATGAACACCAACCACACCATCGAGGACGTGCCGGTGATCATGATCTCCAGTGACGACTCGGAGGAAGCCATCCGCAAGGCCTACGAGCTGGGTGCCAGCGACTATGTCAACCGTCCCTTTGACGCAAAGATCGTCTACCGCCGGGTGTCCAACACCATCAAGCTGTACGCCAAGCAGCGGCGGCTGGTGCAGATGGTGTCTGACCAGATCCGCGCGCGGGAAAAGAACACCGATGTGCTGGTGGGTGTGCTGAGCCAGATCGTGGAGTTCCGCAACGGCGAGTCCGGCTCTCATGTGCGGCACATTCGCATCATCACCGAGACGCTGCTGCACCGGCTGATGGAGCTGACCAGCCGCTACGACCTGACTCCCGAGCAGCAGGATAACATCCCGCTGGCGTCGGCGCTGCACGATATCGGCAAGATCGGCATTGACGAAGCCATCCTGAATAAGCCCGGCAAGCTGACCGCAGAAGAATTTGCGGTGATCAAGACCCACAGTATGCTGGGCGCAGAGATGCTGCAAAAGACTGAAAGCTTTGCAGACCAGCTGCTGTTGCAGACCGCCTACGAGATCGCCCGCTGGCACCACGAGCGCTGGGACGGCAAAGGCTACCCGGACGGGCTGAAGGGGGACGATATCCCCATCAGTGCCCAGCTGGTCTCCATGGCGGATGTGTATGACGCACTGACCAGCGAGCGGTGCTATAAAAAGGCTTTCCCGCACGAAACGGCTGTCCAGATGATCACGAACGGCGAGTGCGGAGCCTTCAACCCGCTGCTGCTGCAGTGCCTGCTGGACGTGCAGGGGGAACTGAAACAGGAAATTTTACAATGGTAATGTGAGGACATCTACGCGTGACAAAACAGCGATTCAACCATAAAATACCCCGCCGTACCTTTTTAAAGGTGTGCGCGGCGGCAGCGGCAGCCGGGCTGACCGCTTGCGGCAAAACACAGGCGACGGCAGCGCTGCCCGAGCTTACGGTGGGCAGCGATAACTACCCGCCTTTTATCTACCTGAACAATGACAGCACGCCCACCGGCATTGATGTGGACATTGCCACCGAGGCCTTTGCCCGCATAGGGTATGCGGTACGGTTTGAAATCATTGACTGGGAGCAGAAAACAAACCTTGTGGAAAGCGGTGCCATCGACTGCATCTGGAGCTGCTTTTCCATGGATGGGCGGGAGCAGCTGTACCGCTGGGCAGGGCCGTATATGGTCAGCCGTCAGGTGGTAGCGGTCAATGCCGACAGCGGCATTGAAACGCTTGCCGACCTTGCGGGCAAGACCATGATGGTGCAAAGCACCACCAAGCCGGAGGAAATCTTCCTCGCCGGCACCGACCCCCGCATCCCGCAGTTTGGTGAACTGCTGAGCGCCGAGGACCGCAGCGTGCAGTACGCCATGCTGAACTGCGGCTATGTGGACGCCATTGCCGCCCACGAGGCCGCCATTTTGCGGTATATGCAGGATTGCAATGCCAATTTCCGCATTCTGGAGGAGCCGCTGCTGGTCACCGGCATCGGCGTGGCTTTTGCGCTGAACGACACCCGCGGGCTGGACGAAAAGCTGACCGAGACCTTTGCCGCCATGCGCGCCGACGGCACGATGAAGCAGATCGTAGGCAAATATCTGCCGGACCCGGAAAAATATCTGGAGGTGGACGCACTTGAACCGTAACAAGAAAACGTTCACGCCCGGTATGCGGGTGACGGCGCTCTATCTGCTGATGGGCGTGCTGCTTTTGCTGGCAGTGACCCTCTTCTCCGGGCGGGAGTCCATGCGCGCTACCGAGGAATACTTTGACCGCACCATCAACTTTGTAAAGGTGCAGTCCACCAGCTACGAAAAATATAACGATACCATCACCGCAAAGTCGCTGCGCCGGATGGCGGTCTCGGTGCGGCAGCTGGCCGAAAATGATACCTTGGATCTCTACGACCCCGAAGCCCTCCGGGCAGAAACGGAATCCCTCTGGCTTACCGGCATTGCCGTACTGGACGAAAATGGGAAATCACTGTGCGAATATACGGATGGTAATATCGGCTATGCGCAGTTTGCGGAATCTCTGCGAGAGCAAGCCGCGCTGAACGTGCTGCAAAACCCGCAAAAGACCTACCTCAAGCGCATTCTGTTACAGGACGGTACAGCGGTGGATGTTGCCACCCGCCGCGCCGCAGCAGGGGACGCCGTGCTGCTGGCTTACCGGGTGACCCCGCCGGAGTTTGTGGAGGGCGCAGCCCTGTCCATCCAAAGCGTGCTGGACGGCTACCCGAAGAACATCAGCGGCACTATCTTTATCGTGCAGGACGACAAGGTGATCGCCGCAAACGACCCGAGCCTCATCGGACTGTACACCACGAACAGCCCGCTGGTGCAGGGCATCCGCAAAGCAGGTGCGCCCGACATTCTGACCCACACCCGCGACTGGGCAAATTCCGGCTGCTATTTCGGGATGTACAGCAACGGACAGAATTTTGATCTGTATCTCTATATCGACGAAAAATCGGTGTTCCGCAATTTCAGCAGCGCACTGCTGACGGCGCTGATCTTCTATCTGATCTGCGTGGCAGTGCTGCAAACACTGCGCCGCCGCTCCATGAAGCTTGCGGAGCAGCAAAAAAGGGAGCAGGAGCAGAAGTATCACGCCCAGCTGGAAGAGCAGAACCGCAAGCTGGAGCTTGCCGTCCGGCACGAGGCAGCGGCAAACCGCGCCAAGCGGGAGTTCTTGTTCAACATGAGCCACGACATCCGCACCCCGATGAACGCCATTATCGGCTTCACCTCGCTGGCGGCGACCCATGTTGATAATAAAGAACAGGTGCTGGACTACCTGAAAAAGATCTCCACCTCCAGCCAGCACCTGCTCTCCCTCATCAACGATGTGCTGGACATGAGCCGTATCGAGAGCGGCAAGGTGAAGATCGAGGAAAAGGCGGTGCATCTGCCGGATCTCGTGCACGATATACGCTCCATCATCCAGCCCAACATCAGTTCCAAACGGTTGTCGCTGTTCATCGACACCATGGATGTGGTGGACGAGGATATCATCACCGACCCGCTGCGGCTGAATCAGGTGCTGCTGAACATCCTTTCCAATGCTATCAAGTTCACCCCCACCGGCGGCATGGTGAGCATCCGCATTGCTCAGAAGCCCGGCGCGCCCAAGGGCTGCGGCAATTATGAGTTCCGCATCAAGGACAACGGCATCGGCATCAATAAGGAGTTCCAGAAGCACATCTTTGAGGAGTTCACCCGGGAGGAAAGCTCCACCGTCAGCGGCATCCAGGGCACGGGTCTCGGCCTTTCCATCACCAAGAACATTGTAGACCTAATGGGCGGCACCATCGCCCTTGAAAGTGAGCCGGGCAAGGGCAGCGAGTTCATCGTGAACCTTTGCTTCCCCCTCAGCGGGCAGAAGGCGGAGATCAAGCAGCTGCCCCAGCTGGAAGGGCTGCGGGCGCTGGTGGCGGACGACGACACCAACACCTGCCTGAGCGTCAGCACCATGCTTTCCAAGATCGGCATGCGCCCGGAGTGGACCATCTCCGGCAAGGAAGCAGTCATCCGCACCAAGTACGCCGTGGAGCAGGGCGATGCTTTCAGCGTGTATATCATCGACTGGCTCATCCCGGATATGAACGGCATCGAGATCGTGCGGCAGATCCGCAAGGTCATCGGGGACAGCTGCCCCATCATCATCCTGACCGCCTACGACTGGGCGGATATCGAGGAGGAGGCGCGCGCCGCCGGTGTGACCGCCTTCTGCGAAAAGCCGCTCTTCCTCTCGGAGCTGCGCAAGGTGCTGGCAGAGCCCTTCCGGGTGCAGCCGGAGCAGACGACTGCACCGCAGCCCAAGGCAGACTTCAGCGGTAAGCACCTGCTGCTGGTGGAGGATAACGCCCTGAACCGGGAGATCGCCATAGAAATCTTAAAGGAAGCGGGCTTCCTTGTGGATACCGCCGGAGACGGCGTTGAAGCAGTGGAAAAGATGGAGCAGTCCGTGCCCGGGCAGTACGACCTGATTTTGATGGACATCCAGATGCCCCGGATGGACGGCTACGAAGCCACCCGGCGTATCCGCGCTCTGCCCGACCCCCGCAAGGCAGGCATCCCCATTTTTGCCATGACCGCCAACGCCTTTGAGGAGGACAAGCAGAACGCCGTGAATGCGGGCATGAACGGCCACATCGCAAAGCCGCTGGATATCCCGCACCTGCTGAAGGTGCTGGAAGAAGCGCTGAAATAAGAACCCGCTCAGGCAAAGCCTTGCGGCTTTATCGGCTCCCCCGAAAGGGGGAGCTTTTTTGTTTCTGCCGGTCAGCATCTTTCCGTTCACGCGGTTTTATCTTCCTGCATAGGATGGTGCACAGCGGAAAAGGGGAGATGACGACATGAGGCAGACAAAGCGGTTTGCGGTGGTGGGCAGCGATGCCCGGCAGGCGGCGGCAGGGCGTGCACTGGCGCGGGCGGGGTATACGGTGGGCGGCGTGCAGCAGCTGCCGCAGGCAGACTGCATCCTGCTGCCGCTCCCGCTGGAACAGTCCGGTCTGCCGCTGGCGCAGCTGCTGGGCATGGCAAAGCCCGGGGCACTGGCGCTGGGCGGTAAGGTGACGGACAGCGCAAGGACTATCGCCCGGGCGGCGGGGGTGGAACTGGTGGACTACTTTGCCCGCCCGGAGCTGACCGTGTATAACGCCATCCCCACCGCCGAGGGCTGCATCGGCATTCTGCTGGAACGGCGCAGCCGTACCCTGTGGGGCGCGGCGGTGCTGGTGCTGGGCTTTGGCCCGGTGGGGCGGGCGCTTGCGGTGCGTCTGGCGGCGCTGGGTGCGCGGGTGACCGTGGCGGCACGCCGCCCGGTGCAGCGGGCCATGGCAGAGGAGCAGGGGCTGCGGGCGGTGCCGCTGACAGACCTTGCTGCCGCAGCTGCCGCCTTTGATACGGTGGTGAACACCATCCCCGCGCCGGTGCTGACGGCGGCAGTGCTGGCGGCGCTGCCGAAGGGGTGTCTGATCGTGGATCTGGCCTCAAAGCCCGGCGGCACGGACTTTGCCGCCGCCCGGCGGCTGGGACACACGGCGCTGCACGCGCTGAGCCTGCCGACGGTCTGGGCACCGGAAACGGCAGGGGAGGCGCTGGCGCGCACGGTGCAGACCATTTTGCAGGAGCGGGAGGAGAAGATATGATCACAGAGAAAAAGGGCTGTCTTGCCTTTGCGGTGTGCGGCAGCTTTTGCACGTTGGAGGACGCCTTGGGCGCGGCGCAGGCACTGACGGCACAGGGCTGGACGCTGCTGCCCGTCATGAGCTTTGCCGCGCAGCAGGATACCCGGTTCGGCACCGGGGAAAGCTGGCGGCAGCGCTTACAGGCCGTTACCGGGCATCCGGTGCTGGACACCCTGCAGGCGGTGGAGCCGCTGGGCCCCCGGCGGCTGGCGCAGGCGCTGGTGGTCGCCCCCTGCACCGGCGCAACGCTGGCGCGGCTGGCGGCGGGACTTTCGGATACGCCGGTGACCCTTGCCGCCAAAAGCCTGCTGCGGGTGGGCAGCCCGGTGGTGCTGGCAGTCTCTACCAACGACGGCCTTGGCGCCTCCGGCGAAAATATGGCGCGGTTGTGCCAGCGCAAGCACTATTACTTTGTGCCCTACGGGCAGGACGACCCCTTTGCCAAGCCCCAGAGCCTGAAGGCCGACCTTGCCCTGCTGCCCGCCGCCGTGGACGCCGCTTTGCGGGGTGAGCAGCTGCAACCGGTGCTGCTGGGACAAAGGAATGTGTAAATCTCTTTTCAGCGGGGAAAAAATGTGGTATACTTCAAATGATGTCTTGTCGGCATAAAACGGATAAGCGGAGAATACCAGATGAAAAAATTTACCGCAGCACTGTGCACTGTGCTGCTTTTGATAGGCGCTGTGCTGGTGCCCGGCGCGGCAGCAGCCGGCCCGGCGCTGGCCAATACCCGGGCATACTGCATCATGGATGCAGACACCGGCCTTGTGCTGGCGCAGCAGAATATGGACGAGGAGCTGCACCCGGCCTCCATTACCAAGGTAATGACCCTTGGTCTTGCCTGCGAAAAGGCGCAGGGAGACTGGGATGACGTAAAGCTGACCGTGAGCCACGAGGACGTCTACTCGCTGGCGGGCACGGATTCCAGCCACATCGCTCTGCTGGAAGGGGAAGAAGTTCCCCTGGTGGATGCGTTGTACGCCACCCAGATGGCCAGCGCCAACGACGGTGCCAACCTGCTGGCGGAGTATTTCGGCGGCGGCACCATCGCGGACGGCGTGGCGGCCATGAATGCACAGGTGGAGGAGCTTGGCCTTGCCCACACCCACTTTTCAAACCCCCACGGCATCAGCGACGACGACCACTACACCAGCTGCTACGATATGGCACAGATTTTGCGCTGGGCGCTGCAGCAGCCGGGGTTTGAGGAGTTGTTCACCCGCAACAAGATGTACACCATGCAGCCCACCAACATCCAGCCGGTGACCCGCTACTTCTCCCAGCAGGATAAGATCCGCATTGGCTCCAGCCGCTACCATATCGACAGTGTGCTGGGCTCCAAGCTGGGCTATACCAACACCGCCCGGTACAGCTATGTCTGTCTGGCGGAGCAGGACGGGGTGCGGCTGATCTGCGCGACCATGCAAAGCCAGCTGAGCACCGATAAATATAACGATATGCGCACCCTGCTGGACTACGCCTTTTCCACCTATAAAAGCTACACCCAGCTGCCCGGCGGCACGGTCACCGCACAGCTGGCTGTGGCGGGCGGCGGGCAGAGCCTTGGCACCGTTACCGTAGCCGACCCCGGGGTGAAGCTGCTGCTGGCCGAGGGCTTATCCGCGCAGGATGTGACCGTGGACCTGGAGCTGCCGGAGCAGTATCTGCTGGGCGCAGAGCCCGCCGTGTATGCGGTGTACACCCTGAACGGCGGCGCGCAGCAGGAGAGCACCAGCGTGCGGGTAAAGGCGGAGATCACAGGTCTGGCGGAATTGCTGGAGCAGAGCGTCGGCACAAAGCTGGAAGCCGCCAGGGACGTGGAACCGGGCAGCAGCGCATGGGTGCTGGCGGGCATCTCGGTGGGGTGCACCATAGGTGCAGCCGTGGTTACCGTACTGGTGCTGCGGGTACATTCCCGCCTGAAAAAGCGCCGCAAAACGGCAAGGCACCATAAAAAAGCGTAAAAGCCTGTTCAAAACCAGACTTTTCCAGATAAAGAAAAAGCTTTCAGAAAAAAAGAGAGGTACAATATCATGGGTAAGTTTATTTTTACGCAGACCGAGATCCCCGGCGTGGTGGTCATTGAGCCGCAGGTGTTCGGCGACGACCGTGGCTATTTTATGGAGACCTACCAGAAGGACCAGTTCGCAGAGGCCGGTATCGACAAGGAATTTGTGCAGGACAACCAGAGCCGCTCCACCCGGGGCGTGCTGCGCGGGCTGCACTTCCAGAAGAACCACACCCAGGGCAAGCTGGTGCGCGTGACCAAGGGCGAGGTGTACGATGTGGCCGTGGACTGCCGCCCCCACAGCGCCACCTTTGGCAAGTGGGTGGGCGTGACCC
>ERZ772867.2014-NODE-2014-length-21094-cov-10.021531_pt1 | contig 21094 bp, 20 predicted proteins | sample MGYA00511341_ERZ772867 | MGnify/ENA primary metagenome ERZ772867 (study PRJEB29015, sample SAMEA2737707) | human gut metagenome | biome: human gut; feature: human-associated habitat; material: faeces | place: China | collected 2012 ... | reverse complement strand
GGGACAGCATAGATTTTGACGACAAAAGAAAAGCCGCCGATGGTTTGATCTCTACGATCAAGGCCACCAGCGACCGTGTTCAGATAGAGTGGAAAATCTGACATTTCCGCTCTATCGCCCCTCATTTCTATTTTATCTTGTTTGTACCCCTTGTACACCGATGTTTCATTTTGTTTAAAACAGCTCCTTCATCTTATATCTCCCCTTCCAATCTTCAGCGCAAGGCTGCTTTCCTTCGCTGTTTGCTGTTTTTTTTCGTCAGGTATCCTTAAAACAAGGGTACCACACTCCTTACCTTTTCGCATTCATCCGTCAGATGAAAACGGATATTTTTCATTCATCTGTCAGATGAATTTTCTCGTTAATGTTCACTCAGTACCTGAACACTTGCTGTTCAGGTACGTAAGAATGTGATTCAGGTGTGAGCAGCCCTCCTTTTGCGAAGCAAAACTCTAAATGAGGGCTGCTTACGTTACTGTTCGCAGGATACCTGTGAACAGTAACATTTTCTCCCTTGTAATTAAATGCCCTTTATGATAAGGTTAAGATATCTTTAGATTTGACTTTTATTCGTAGCTATGTCTGTAAATCATGCAGACACTTCCATTTAGAAAGGAGCAAATACCCCCGATGGGAATCTATCTAAACAGCAGCAGTGCTTTTGGATTATTTCGCAGAGATTGTCTATCAACCTATTTCATAGATAAATCTTCTATCTTAAAAGAACTTGTTCCACTCGTTGAATCAGATGATTATGATCCGGAAAAAACCGTTTTGAATTCTCAAAACAGTCAAAAATATGTGGCGATTACCAGACCGCGCAGGTTTGGAAAAACCGTCATGGCCAATATGATTGCTTCCTACTTTGGCAGAGGAATTGACAGCAGTAAAATTTTTGATCGATTAGCTGTCTCTCAGTATCCCTGGTATCAAAAGCACTTAAACCAGCATAATGTGATTCATATCATGTTCAATGAGATTCCTGCTGAAATCACCGATTATAACCATTATATAAACCGCATAAAAAAAACGCTGCTTCTGGATCTGCAAAAAGCTTACCCAGATGCTGCGATTGAAAAAGAGGACTCGGTATGGGATGCGTTGACCAGAATTTACGAATATTGTAACCAGGAACAATTTATTTTTATATTAGATGAGTGGGATTACATTTATCATCAGCCTTATATGACCGATGCAGATAAGACTGCCTATACCAAATTTCTGAGCAATCTTCTGAAAGATAAAGCTTATGTAGAAATGGCCTATATGACCGGTATTTTGCCAATTGCAAAATATTCCAGCGGTTCTGAACTGAACATGTTTTTTGAATATTCTATGGCAACCCGCGCAAAATTCAGCGAATATTTTGGGTTCACGGACGATGAAGTCGATCTGTTATATCAAAGATATTTGCAAATAGAAAAAAATCCTTCCGTTACGCGGGAAGGATTGGAATTATGGTACGATGGCTATCAGACCGCAGGCGGGAAAAAACTCTATAACCCACGCTCTGTCGTAGGGGCTTTAAGTGACAATCAATTGGGAAATTACTGGACAAGTTCTGGTCCGTACGATGAAATTTTCTATTATATCGGCGCAAATGTAGATGCTGTAAAAGATGATATTGCTCTTATGGTCGCCGACATTCCCGTTCCTGCCAAAATTCAGGAATATGCGGCAACGTCTATGGAACTGAAAACAAAAGATGAAATTTTTTCTGCCATGGTAGTCTATGGATTTTTAAATTATTCCAAGGGTTATATATCCATACCAAACAAAGAGTTGATGGACAAATTTGCCGAAGTAATTCAAAGAGAACCATCCCTTGGAAATGTTTACAAGCTTGCGAAAGAATCCGGCCGAATGCTTGCAGCTACAAAAGCCGGCGATACGAAAACAATGGCCGAACTGCTGGAATACGCACACAACACCCACAGCCCGCTGACACTGTATAACAATGAAGCGGAACTGGCTTCTATCATTCGCTGGGTATATTTGAAGGCTTTAGATTTTTATCGTATTGAACGGGAAGATAAAGCCGGTATCGGTTATGTTGATTTTATTTTCTATCCATTTCAAAAAAATGATGATGCCATTATCATAGAATTAAAAGTTAACCACTCTGCTGATGAAGCCATCCAGCAAATCAAAGACCGGCAGTATGCATTACGTTTTGAAGGAAAATTTGGCGAAAAAGCGGAATATACCGGTCGTATTCTCGCGGTGGGTATTGCTTACCATAAAGACGATATCAAAAAACTTCATGAATGTAAGGTGGAGGTTCTTCGTGAGAAAATTGTCTGATGCAGTTTTTCTGTCTATGATATTTATAAATTTTTTCTCATCCTTGATTTTTTAAGAGCAGGCGGAAATTCGCCTGCTCTTTTACACGCAATTTTATTCTTACCGTCATAGAAATTCTTACTTGCAAGTTTTCTCAGAGCTTGTTGGGGTACGCTCTAAGTTCTTTTCAAATTTCATGCAACTCTATCGTAATTTACAATTTTTCTTTCCGCTTTCTCATCTCTTTTAGTTTCTGGTTCATGCTTTCCGCCACCATATGGTCATTTACATATACGATCAGATTCACCGTAACATAAACTCCAATAATCAAAACCTCCATCAGCACGACCATTTTAGCTTTGCTGAAGTAAAACCATCCGAACGCTCTGCCAAGTCCCAGGACAGCACAATTGGCATAGATAAAATAGATGATCTGCCGTGCAATCATGCCCTGTTTGGATACTTCTTTTCCTTCCTCATCCGGGTACATCAGAATCGGGATGGAGCATACAGCGGAAACCAGAAGAATCTGCCAGAGAATCATGACACTGATCTGGGCATCCAGACCGCACATCACAGTAATATAGATCGCGGATGCAAGCAGAACGCACACGGTAATTTTCGAAAAAATATTTGCAAGAATTTTTATTTTATTCATCATTGTTTTCGCCTCCCTACAATCCCAGTCGTTCTTTCAGAACCGGCACATACTGCCGGGAAATAATCACTTTTTCCTCATTTTCGAGTAACGCTTCAAATCTGCCGCCAAAAGCAGGCGACAGATGCCGGATTTTGTCCAGATTTAGAATCATGGATTTGGAGGCCCGCATAAATGGAAAAGACACCAGCTGTTCTTCTAACTGATACAGTTTTTCTTTAACTTCATAAACATTCTTTTGTCCATAGGCAAAAACCTTATTGTCCGTTGCCTCAAAATAAAAAATATCCGGAAGTGCCAGAAGAGTAATTCCTTTTGCATCGTATCCCGTAATTTTCCGATCCCCGTTTTTCAGTTTGCAGATCAGATGGTTGATGTCCTCCGTCAGCACACGGCATTTGATGATGATTTCTTCCTCTTCGTCCGGAAATGGATTGATGATCGTTATCTTCACATTAGTCCCCTCTTTTCTTTTCCCTATCCTCTTTTATATCGGATTTTCTTGGAGATGTCTCTCCCTTGTATGGTATGCTGTATAAAAATTTTCGAATCAGTTTCAACTTTTTTGCTGTATACGGCTGATAGCGGATCGGAAAATCCATCCATGTCTTTTTATCCACGATGCTGCGCTTATGTGTGAATTCCGCAAATCCGGCCTCACCGTGATAGCCGCCCATACCGCTTTCTCCTACACCGCCAAACGGCATCTCACTGGTAGCAAGATGAATCAGTGTGTCGTTGATGCAGCCACCGCCAAACCGGCACATCTCCAGAACCGTTTTCTTCACCTTTTTGTTTTCCGTAAAGCAGTACAGGGCAAGCGGTTTGGGGCGTTGATTGATCCAGGAGAGTGCATCCTCAAGTTTTTCATACGTCAATACTGGCAGGATGGGACCAAAAATCTCCTCCTGCATGGCCGCATCTTCCCATTCTACGTGATCCAACACAGTAGGTTCGATCCGCAGATCTTTCCTGTCAAAATTTCCACCACAGACCACTTTATCCTGATCTATCAGACCAAGCAGACGGTCAAAATGCTTTTCGTTAATGATCTTTCCATACTCTGAATTGAAAAGTGGATCTCCAAACTGTTTCCTGATTTCCTGCCGGAGCGCTTCCACGAGTTCGTCATGCACCGATGCATCACAGAGAATATAGTCGGGAGCCACACAGGTCTGTCCGCAGTTGATAAACTTTCCAAAGACAATGCGTCTTGCCGCAAGCCGGATCTTACTGCTTTTTTCTACAATGCATGGGCTTTTTCCGCCAAGTTCCAGTGTCACGGGCGTCAGATGTCTTGCAGCACTTTCCATGACCTGCTTTCCGACCGCTGCACTTCCTGTGAAAAAAATCTTATCAAATTTTTCCTGTAAAAGTGCCTGATTTTCCTCCCGTCCGCCTAAAACAACGGCAACATATTCCGGTGGAAAACATTCTTCTAACAGATCTTTCAGGGCATTTGCACTGACCGGTGCATAAGCACTTGGCTTTACCACCGCAGTATTTCCTGCCGCAATGGCATCTACCAGCGGTTCTAACGTCAGCAGAACAGGGTAATTCCACGGGCTCATAATCAGCACATTGCCATAAGGAGAAGGGCTTTGATAACTTTTCGCAGCGAACTGCGCCAGCGGTGTTCTGACATGTTTTTGTCTGCAAAGCCGCCCTAAGTGCTGCTTCATCCAGCGGATTTCCCCCTGCACCAGTCCAATCTCACACATCACACTCTCCGTCTTGCTCTTTCCAAGATCCGTATGCAGCGCTTTGCAGAGGATCTGCTCCTGTTTTTGCAAGGCCATTTCCAATCTGCTCAAAGCCTCCATCCGCACATACAAACGCCCATTTAATGCGGTACGAACCGAAACAATACGATCCGCATTTACAATCGTTGTCTTTGATGCACGCTACATACATTTTCTTGTTATTTTCTCTTCCAGCTGATACAGTCTGCTTTTAATTTCATAAAACTTATTTGACGTATAAGCAAACACCTTGTTTTGCACTGCCTCGAAATATAAAATATCTTCTGTTCTTATGGAAACACATTATTTCTTTTCTGTGTATCCCCGGATAGATTCCCCTTTGCTTCTTACATACTCTTTTATTTCTGCAAATTCTTTCGTAAAATTTACATATTCGAGTATAACGCCCCCTTTTTCCGGGTCATCGATCTCTCTTTCTGTAATATTCATAACTGTCTCTTTTCTCATTTTTTATTCATTCTATAGTCGAAGGATATATTTACTTCCCATCTTTCTCCGGAAGAGCTGTCATGCACAAAAAAATAATTCCAAATACCACAACACATCCAACCATAAGCATCACCATCTGATTTACACTTACTACAGACCCCTGGAACTTCGGGTTACAATCCAGTGTATCACGAATCGCAGTAATCATTTCTTCTGGCAGCTGATTGTTCTCCATCTCTTCGAAGATTCCACGGAGCATATGATTTTTCAACAGAGAAGTTCCGTAGGTACTTGGCAGATACGACAGTACTTTCTGCAGGCCGCTGCCGAAATTTGAAATCGGCATGTAAGCTCCGCATAAAAATCCATACCCGGCACTTACGATCGTTCCCACTGCGGATAACTGACCCTGGGTTGTCAGTGGAAAACTGACGATGCTTGACAACGTGCTTCCAAAGAGTACCAGTAAAATTTCATCGAGAAGAACCCAGATTACATCTACAGCGCTCATATACCAGCCCATTTTGTACATATAGCCAAGGCATAATACAAGCGCAAGCCCATTCACCAGCAGGGAATTGACTACAGTAGATAAAAAATACCCAAGATAAAGCTGTGCTTTGCTGATTGGCGATACATTAAAATCTTTCCTTGTTCCGTTTGCCCGATCCTGTACCATCGTAAGATTCACGCAGAATGTCACAGTCACACAGCTGACTGCCAGAAGAGCCGCGGCAAGCTGTGCGGCCACCGTTCCATCGATCAGTTTGTCTGAGATTGTAATCATGTCCGGGATCGCGGACACAAAGGAATCTCTGTATACGTTTGCCAGAAATGTAGCATACAGCAAAATCAGAATTCCCGGAGTAATTAAAGCTGAAAAAAACATTCCTCTGTCTTTAAAAAACAATTTTCTGTTTCGACTTATAAGTGCAAATACTGCCTTCATCTGTGCTCACCTCCCAATGTTTTTCCGGTTACAGTAAGAAATACATCATCCATTCTGCCCTTTACCACTTCATAATCACGGAATATTTCCTGATGTTCCACGATCAGCCGGGTAGCCTCTGCGGTATTTTTTACTTTTAACTGATAGCCATCCCGGATCTTTTTATACTCTCTGCCCAGTGTTTTGATTTCTTCTTCTGTCACACCATAAACAGACATAGTGTCCTGCACATACTCATTTTTCAGCTCAAAAGGAGTTCCTTCTGCCACGATGCTTCCTTTATCCAGAATCACCACATAACCGGCATTTGCAGCTTCTTCCATGTAGTGCGTAGTCAGAAAAACTGTCAGCTTTTCTTCCACTCGAAGTTTTTCAATGATATCCCAGATCAAAAGCCGCGTCTGTGGGTCAAGTCCTGTCGTTGGTTCATCTAAAATCAGAAGTTCGGGCCGATGCAGCAAGGCTCTGGCAATATCAATTCTTCTTCTCTGTCCGCCGGACAGTTTTCCGACCGGCCGGTTCAGATAATCTTCGAAATCAAAAATCTCCACCAGTTCCCGCAATCTTTTTTCAAACGCTTTTCCTGTTATTCCATAAAGCGCTGCTCTGTTTTTCAGATTTTCCCTGACGGTAAGTGGCTTGTCCAGCACACTGTCCTGAAATACCACGCCAAGCATTGTTCCAACTTTCCTTCCGATCTTATCCAGATCTGTGCCCTGGATCTGAACCGTTCCGCTGTCTTTGCGAAGCTGCCCGCAGATGATCGAAATCGTTGTGCTCTTCCCTGCCCCGTTTACACCAAGGAATGCAAAGAACTCTCCTTTTTTCACCTGAAAACTCAGATCATTGACTGCTTTTACATCACCAAAGCTTTTCTTTAAATGAGTGATTTTAATCATATCTGTTTCCATTACGCCTGCCCTCTCCTTTGATTTCTTTGCTGTTCCACATAAAAAATATCAGACAATTTCAATTGATACAAAACGTGATTTTTATATCCACATACCGATGTTTGTCCAAATACAGCTTCCCGAACATTCTGCACCCAGGATGCTTCCCTGTTGTGGCAATATACCATAACATGTTCTTCCTGCTTTGGATCAATCTGTTCCACCTCACATTTCATCCATCTCACCCCCAGTTATTCCTATTTCTTTTATATATGATTTTACAGCATTCGTCCAGTCTGCATGATGTGAAATGCAGAAATTCGCGGGTAAGATGCCAATTTCTGTTGTCTGCTCGTCTGGCGCATAGGAATTCATAAAAATAAGTGGAAAGCCATGTCAATGGACATGCAACTTTCCACTTATTCATTTTCATAAATTTTTTAATCACTTGAAACTCCACGTCATGAATTCCCGCTTATCTTAATACTTCATCTTTGATCTGTTGTCCTTCCATCTTTTCAACATTCCTCTTCTCAAAATGAGTTATGAATACGAAATCCTAAAATAGTCTAAATATTCCTTATACCGATCCTGCGCTGTCAGACAGGTATCCATCAGATAACCTTTTTCATTGTTCCATTCTTTCAGACCACGATAATAAAACATCTTCAGATCCTCTTCGATCATGAACGGAACGATATTGTACTTCAGGCATTCCTTGAACATAAGCAATCGGCCTACACATAATTTCTTCTCATCTTCAACAACTAATAATCTCAATTTATTTTTCTCCATTTTCTTAACAGGAATTTTACACCCTCTATTGTACAATGCAAACATCGAAAGGTCAATAAACGGACTTTGAACATTGAAAGGAGTATTTTAATGAAATCTGAAAAAGCAACACAGATTCTTTTACTTGCAGCCGGTCTGGTGTTTTTCCTTGTCGGGATCTTCCGCGGAGAAGCAGCGGTTGTTCTTAGCAAGGCAATAAAATTATGTATGGAGTGTGTAGGAATTGGATAAGAAAATGAAATCAAACAAAAACTTTCTGGCCCGCTTTCGCGGATGGATTCAGGCAGCTGCTACACTGCTGACCAACATTCACATCCCGAATCTGTTTAAAGGGAAAATTTATCAGGGAAATGTAAAAACGATGTGCGTCCCGGGACTAAACTGTTACTCTTGTCCTGCCGCCACAGGTGCCTGTCCGATTGGAGCTTTTCAAGCCGTGGTCGGTTCTTCAAAATTCAAATTTACCTACTACATCACCGGATTTTTCATCCTGTTAGGTGTTCTGTTAGGACGGTTTATCTGTGGATTCCTCTGTCCGTTTGGATGGTTCCAGGATCTGCTGCATAAGATTCCGGGCAAGAAACTTTCCACCGCAAAACTGAAGCCTCTGCGGTATCTGAAATATGTGATTCTGGTCGTCTTTGTTATACTACTTCCGGCATTTGTAACCAATTCACTTGGTATGGGAGATCCTTTCTTCTGCAAATACATTTGCCCACAGGGCGTACTTGAAGGCGCAATTCCGCTGGCACTTGCCAACTCAGGAATCCGTGCCGCACTCGGACATTTATTTACATTTAAGTTCACAATCCTTGCGCTTTTCATCATCCTGAGCATCTTGTTTTACCGTCCATTTTGTAAATGGATCTGCCCGCTGGGTGCTATTTACTCACTGTTTAACAAGGTATCTTTTCTTAAGATTCAGGTTGATCATGAGAAATGTGTTGGCTGCCAGAAATGTAGTCGTGTCTGTAAGATGGATGTCAATGTAGTAGACACACCAAACCATCCGGAGTGTATCCGATGCGGAGAATGTATGAAAGCCTGTCCGACTGATGCAATCTGCTATCATTACGGATTTTCAACTAAGAAACAGGCTGAAAATAAAAACTAATAAAACGTAATTTAAAGGAGATTTAAAATCATGAAAAACAAAACACTTAGAACAAACTCAATGAAATTGAAAACGGTAATTGCTGCATCCCTTGCCATTTCTGTACTTTTTGCGTTTACAGGCTGCGGAAATTCCTCCTCAACAGACAATACAAACACAAAACAGGAATCTTCTTCCACAACAGAAACGGGCAGCGCAGACGAGCTGAACGAAAAACGGAATGACCTTTACCAGCAGGAAAACCAGCTTTTTGTTGATCACAAAGATGCATGGGACAAAGCCTTTGGTCTTATGAACAAGAACGCTGCCGGTGATGCCATGAGCGAAAACTATGCTGATTCCCTCGCAAGCACAGTGGAATCTAACAAAGACTCTTTCTCTGAAGAAGAATATGAAACTCTGTGCAAAGACATCGAGACAATCCGCGGAATTGAAGAAGAAATTGCCAAGCTTGAGAAAGAGATTGCTGCATCCGATTCCTCTGACAGCTCTTCCTCCAAATCAAACGAATCCACAGCTGTATTCAAAGGTTTCAAAGGAAAAGATCTGGATGGAAACGATGTAGATGACAGTCTTTTCGCTAAAAATAAAGTTACAGTTGTAAATTTCTGGTTCAGTGGATGCAAGCCATGTGTCGGAGAGCTCTCTAAGCTGAATGAATTAAATGAGAAACTCAAAGAAATGGGTGGCGAAGTTGTTGGTATCAACATGGATACTTTAGACAACAATGAAGCCGGAATCAAAGAGGCAAAAGAAATCATGAAAGCTCAGGGCGCTTCCTACAAGAACCTGACTTTCGATTCTAATTCAACAGTTGGAAACTATGCTGGAAAAGGAAACATCATGGCATTTCCTACAACCGTTCTTGTAGATAAAGACGGAAATATCGTTGGGGAACCTTTCATGGGTGGCATTGACGATCAGTCAAACTACGATCAGCTGATGAAGCAGATTCAGTCCGTACTGGACCAGAAATAATTTACATAAATATCCTAGTTAGGGGGCAGTTACTGTTTGCAGTAACTGCCCCCTAACATTCTTATAACATCTTTTATTTCATCAATTTATGAATTACTTTTATCAGTAATTCCACATCAACTGGCTTAGCAACATGTTCATCCATCCCTGCTGCTTTTGCTTTTATTCTGTCCTCCGTGAACGCATTTGCTGTCATTGCAATGATCGGTACCTCCTTTGCATCCTCTCTGTCCAGAGACCTGATCATCTTTGTGGCTTCATAACCATTCATTACAGGCATCATAATGTCCATAAGAATGACATCAAATTCACCAGGTTCACTTTTTCTGAACAGCTCAACCGCTTCCTGCCCATTCCACGCTTTAATCACGTCCGCGCCCTCATTCTGAAGCATAAATTCAGCGATTTCCATATTCAGCTCATTATCTTCCGCCAGAAGAATATGCAATCCCTTTATAGATTTTTCGGATACCTCCTTCTGTTCTTCACGTTTATCCGCATCCGGATCTATTTTAAATGGAACCCGGATCACAAATGTCGTCCCTACGCCTTTTTCACTTTCAAAAGTAATGGTTCCACCCATTTTCTCGACCAGCTTCCTTGCAATGGCCATTCCCAGTCCGGTTCCGACAAACTTTGTGCGGCTTCCCGTATATTCCTGTGCAAATGGTTCAAAAATATGTTTCTGGAACTCCTCAGTCATTCCGATTCCTGTATCCCGGCAGATAAATTCCATTGTCGTCATTCCTGGCTGTTCGGATGGGATTTCCATACAGCTAAGATAAATATGTCCATTTTCTCTGTTATATTTCACTGCATTGGACAGGATATTCATCATCACACGTTTTACATACCCCGGACTTCCAATAAGATCACGGTGTATGATTTCTTTTTTCTCCCATACAATCCGGATATTCTGTTCTGCAGCAATCTGTTCAATTACAACAAGCACTTCCTCAGAGATTTTGCTCAGATTAAATGGACTCTCTTCCAGAACAACTTCACCCGACTCCAGCTTACTCATGTCCAGAACATCATTTACCAGTTCCAGCAACAGATTGGATGCCGCTTTAACCTTTGTTCTGTATTCCTTCTGCTTCTCCATATCATCTACATAATGGTCTGCCATATTGATCAAACCGTAGATTCCATTAATCGGAGTCCTGATATCGTGGCTCATACGATGAAGGAACTCTGTTTTTGCCTCATTGGCGGCTTCTGCCTTTTTTGCTGCTGTCAGAAGTTCTGCTTTATATTTTTCATCTTTTTCAAATTCTTGTTTCCGGTGCGCCAGATTGGTTCTGTATGTCCAGAACCAGAATATGCCGAACATCAGAAAATAAAGAAAAATAACACCTATAACACTTAATGGAAGATTACGAAACACTTCCGTATCCGGAAGATATGCGTAGATATAATAATCACGCTGTTTCAGCATGATTCCATAACATCCAATTCCTTCCTTCCTAAAATGATAGATATGCTGACTGTCTGTATGCTTTTTCATTGCCTGAACAACTTCGTTGTCGGCTGTATTCTGTCCCAACAGGCTCTCATTATTGCTGGCAACAACGATTCCGTCGTCTGCAACGATAATCGTTCCATCTTTCTGGATACTATAACCATTTAAAAGCCCCTGTATCGTCAGCGTATAGTTTCTGGCAAATTCAGGAGATGTGTAATAATAGATTGCAACGATACCCGGTGCATCTTTTCTGGCGCAGGCTGCAATGTCAATAAAGGATCCATCTTCCCTGGTAAACCGTTCCGAATAGCTTCTTTCTTCATATCCGGCAAAATCCATGATAATTTCTTTTTGCAGATACTCCGTAATCTCATTAGCCAGAGACTCATCCGTGCTGTATTCACAGTCCGTCTTTCCTTCTGCATCCAGTACAATGATACCATCCACCCATAGAGTCTGCAGGTTTTCCTTCAGGAAATCCCGGCTTAGCTGACCGCCGTTTTCTATTTCCATATCGATATTCGTACTCATCTGTCTGGCACTTTCAATCGCACGGAGAAGACTTTTGGATTCCGAAGATTCATTATAATGGGTGTAGGTGGAACACTGCACTTTGACATAATTTACAATCTCTACCATTCTTTTCTCTGCTTCCGCTTTCTCCGCATGAAAGAAATAAAACAGAGAAACTACAGCCACACAGATTCCAATCAGACCACCGAATAGCTGGATTCGTTTTTCTTTTTTCTTTCTCTTAATATCCAAGATCATCCACCTCCAGATACTTCTGGGGATCATCCAGATATTTTTCAATAATTTTCAGGGATGTGCCATCCTGGCGCATTTCTTCCAGTGTCTGATCCATCTGCTCACAGATTCCCCTGTCATCCTCTTTTGCAAAAGCAACTCCTATCCCCACAACCATCAAAGGTTCTTCAAGGATGCGGAAGCTTGTATCATAATCCTTCATATACTGGACAATAGATTCCTCATGTGCGGCGACTGCATCTACATATCCTTTCCCAAGAAATGTATAGATCAGCTCCCTGTGTCCCAGACTGATCAGATTGCCCAGCTTGGGGATTCTCTGATCCGTCCGGTTCAGAAAGATGCCTTCCGGTTTGGTTGTGGACTGAACAGCCAAGTTCTTACCCTCCAGATCACTCAGTTTATAGATATCACTATTCTCATTTACAGCAACCACCTGACGGCTTGCTATATATGGTCCCGCCCAGCGGTAATCGTCAAGGCGTCCTTCCATGGAAAAGCAGCCCATGATACAGTCAATCTCTCCGCTCTCCACCAGTTCTTTTTTCTTCTCCCAGTTGATCTGGACAACCTCCACCTGATATCCCATTCTTTTGAAAGCTTCCGCAGCCAGTTCTACATCGATTCCCGTCGGTACACCATCCTCATTCAGATAATTGTATGGTGGATAGCTGTCGCTGCCGAGGGTAATAACAGGCTTTTCGGTTTTTTCTTTCGTGTTATCTGTGTTTTTACACCCTGCCAGGGTGACTGCTAAAATTCCCGCAAGCAGAATGCCTGCAATCATTCTTTTTCCTTTCATTTTCTGTCCATCCCTAACTATCCTTTTTGATTCTTCTATGTCCGGTTACTTTCCATTCGTCACTGTACAGTGACCTGTGGTTCGGTACCCCCCCCCCGCCTGATTTTATACTTCTTATCGTCTTTTCCAGCACCTTCATCTCAACCGGTTTTGAAACATGTGCATTCATGCCAGCCGCAAGGGAATGCTGAATGTCTTCTGAGAATGCATTGGCAGTCATGGCAATAATCGGAATCGTTTTTGCCAGTTTATGGGAACTTTTGCGGATTGCCTTCGTTGCCTCATAACCATTCATAACAGGCATCTGCACATCCATCAGGATCATGTCATAATCACCTGGAGCAGACTGCTCAAATGCTTTCAAAATCTCTTCGCCATTTTCACAGATGGTACATTCCGCACCTTCAATCTTTAACAGTTCCGTCAGGATCTCTGCGTTCAGCTCATTATCCTCTGCACACAGGAATCTCATTCCTTGAAGGATATTACCATCCTGCTCATCTGTTTCTTCTTGTGCCGCCAGAGCAACCGTTCTATCCTCTGCAATTTTCAGATCCAAGAGAACCTCAAAACAGCTTCCCTGTCCCAATTCACTCTCCACATCAATGGTACCTCCCATTGCCTCAACCAGATTCTTAGTAATCGCCATTCCAAGTCCTGTTCCCTGTATTTTATTTGTAAGGGAACTTTCCGCACGGGTAAACGCATCAAAAATTGTATCCTTGAAATCTGCCGACATTCCCATACCATTATCGCTAACTAAGAAACGGTACTTTGCATAGACAGATGACTTTGTCTCACATTCTTCTACAAAGAACTGAATTTTCCCACCTTCCTGGGTATACTTCACTGCATTGGAAAGCAGGTTGCTGAAAATCTGCATCAGGTGAACCTGATCCCCATTCACCCACTCATGCTGAATATTTTCTTTTATGATTGTAAGGGTCTGCTGCTTTTCATATATTTGAGTATGAAATATAGTGTTAAGTTCCTGTACAAGATCCAGAATAGAAAAGTCAGAATACTTGAAGACTGTTTTTCCTGCCTCAATCTTGCTCATATCCAGAACGTCATTGATAATTCCCAACAGATGCTGTGATGAAATATCTATTTTATCTGCATACTCTATAACTTTTGCTTTATTACCTGCATCATGTCTGATCAAAGATGTGATACCAATGATTGCATTCATAGGTGTGCGAATATCATGTGACATATTAGACAGGAAATCCGTTTTCGCCTTATTTGCATTTTCAGCTGTCTGTAAAGCCTCTGTTGCAACGTTCTTTGCCTTTTTCAGTTTTTGATTGACTACTTCCATTTCCTTCATTGTTTGTAAATGAAGTTCATTATTTCTTTTTTCATATTCTGCTTTTTGATCTGCAAGACTAAGTCTGGAAATACTGTAGAATAATCCGGCAAAAAGTAAAAGTATAAAACCTGCCATGAGTATTGTTGTAAACAACACCGTTTTCTGGTAATCCATCAGCACATTGTCCACAACTCCCTTGGCCACAATGCACACCAAAATGGTGTTGTTGCTTTCTATCGGACAATACCCCAGATAATAAGGGTTCTGTTTTCCCAAAAGTGCAACTCCGGATTCTCTGTTATCAAACTTCTTTTTGAACAAATCAGCCTCTTCTTCTGTAATAGCCTGTTCCCCTTTTAAATGTTTTAACAAAGAATAATTACGCAGGTATTTATCTCCACTCTGGTTCGTATACGTAATATTTCCGTCATGATCCAGCATGAACAAATATGCTTTTCCATGATAACCTTTCAATTTTAACATGGAATCCAGTTTCGAATGATCATACACAGTTCCAATTGCCGTATAAGTTTCTCCATTGATCGTGTATTCCTGACATGGAATCGCAACCAGATAACCGTCTTTTTTCTTCTGATCATAATCAAGACGCACCAGTTTTCCAATATTGTATCCGTTCTTTAAGTCCAGCAGAAGTTTACTTGGCATATCAATCCGCATTTTTGTTCCACCTGCTGATATTGCCTGACCATTTTCCTGAAGGAATATAAGTGTACTTTCCGATTCTTTTTCCCATGCTTCAAAGAAACTTTTGTTCACATCCGTTTCAAGAGACAGCTCCCTCTCATGAAGTAAAAATTCCTCAACCAACTGCAGCTGGCTGTAGTATCCACTCACCTGAAGATCATAGGTCTGCTGTATCTGTTCAACAACAGCTCCCATACTGCTTTTTCCATTTTCGCTGATATACTTGCTAGACTTACTTATAAGATACTTTATACAAACTAAGCTTAAAAGAATAATAAGTAGTATAAGCAACAGCCTTGTTATTTTTTTTCTTTTATTTACCGTTTGTTCTATCTCCACTTTTACTGTTCAACCTCTATATAGTCTTCCGGTGCTGACGGCTGCTGTCCTTTTGACATTGCTTCGGTCCATGCACTTGATAATGTTGTATCTTTAAGCTGCTCAATCTCACATTTCAGATTTATTTTTTTCAAAACAGACATTGTGGTGTCTGTAAGAAGAATCGAGTATTCCTTTTCTTTGTCTATTTTCTTATCATTAACTGTTAAGTCCTTTAACGAAAATCCACTTTCCTCTTGATTGACGATCATTTTCATACCGGATGCAATTGGTAATTCGTATTTATTGGTTACGTAAAAATTCTCATCAGCATCAGCAAGATAATTTTCCACGAGTTCATAAACCTGTTTACCATTGATTTTTGCAACATATAATGGTGTATCTGAACTCTTCGCTGTCATCATGCCAACCCGGCTGCTGGTGCATTCTCCTTTGTACATAGAAGAAGTGAAATAATAATATGGTGCCAGAGCCAGCTGTGCATCATTTTCTTCTCTGATCGTAGTTAAAATGGAAGATGCTGCAGCACGGCCATTTCTATCGTTCAGTGAAATGGAATATTCATTTTCAAAATTCATCATTGCTTTTTCTTCTGGATCTTTACGATTCATTACACTGCGAAAAGTATCATAAGCCTGTGTTTCATCCATTTCCCCTGACAGTAATCCGTGAACAGCCTCAAGACTTGCATCAAATGATTTTTGGGCGGAATATCGGATATAAACAGCATTATTATTAATTTCCTCTTCCAGTCCAGGCACATCCTGCATCATGGTTGGAACATCTGTATTCAATGAAATAACACCGCTTCCATCCGCAATCAGCTTTTGCCCCTCTTCTGAAATCATACAATCCAGCACATCCAGTGCAGTATCCAGTTTCTCCCGGTCTTTTTCCAGGTTTTTGTTAAATGCAATGTTTAAGGACGGAGTCATGTACACATAGGATTCATCCGATGTCTGTGAAAAGTAAGGAATACGGATCAGCTCCGCATCCATCTGTTTCTGCAGCTGCTGCATAACCGTCGGATGTCCATGAAACATTGCTGATTTTCCTTCGACAAACATCTGGGTTCCTGTATTGATGTCAATATTGATATCTTCTTTACCAAAATGCGAGTCCTTAAGAAACTGACTGGTTTCTGAAAAAATACGTTTCCATAATATATCATCAAACTTCACTTCATCCGCTGCAGTCTCTGCACCGTTTCGCCATTCAATACCATCCAGGCTTGTAAACTCACCGATTGCCGCCGCCTGGATGATTTCATTATTAGACCAGTCTTCCCCAAGATCCATGGAATACGGTTTTATGCCATTATCATAAAACTGCTGACAGGCCTGTACATATTCCTCATAATTTTCTGGAATCTTTACGCCATACTGATCAAACAGTGTTTTGTTGGCAATGATCGTCTGCGGAATACCACAGATTGGCAGCCACTGGATTTCATCCTCCGCATTCTTATAATATTGCACCGCATAAGAATAATACTTGGAAACAACATCATAAGAAGCAAAATCCATAAGATAAGGCTGTAAGTCCTGTGCATCTGTTCCAGAAAATCGACGTACTGTTATGATATCCGGTAATTCATCATGTTCTTTAAAATAACTGTATAAATCGGTATCATTGTTACCTATAATAAATTCAATATCCTGATCTGGAAACTGTTCATGGATATAGGGTGCAATATTTTTCATCAAACGATTTTCCCACAGATAAACGGTAAGATGATCATCATTTTTAGATACTTCTTTCTTTGACTGTCCACATCCAGACAAGACAGCAGTTGCTACAAGTACACCTGACACCACTGCTGTCAGACAACGTTTTGCCTTTTTCATACTTTTATTTTCCTCATTTTTTCCTGATAAAATCCTTATTGTTACGTCTATGAAATAACACCGTAAAAAAGCACCGTCAGACAGACAGTGCACCTCATTTTATGCAACTGGCTGCCATTTTACAGGCCCTGTAGCTTTGCGTCCCAGACTTTCATCTGGTTTGCCGATTTCCTTATTATAGCTTTTAAACTTATGCAAAAAACTGGTTTTATTATACTATAGCGCTCTACTGTACACAAGAAAAACATTACCGTTTTAACGCCTGAAAACAAAAAAAGAACAGCCGATATATATACTCGAACTGTTCTTCTACTTCCGAAGTCCACGAAGCATTGACATTACTGTTTCCTGCTCATTTGCATTCAGATCGTTCCATATCCCTAGAACTTCTTTCTGTTTTTCTGTCAGATTCTCTGAATTACCTTCCTGAAAAAACTGCGATAATGTCACGCCCAAAGCTGCACATATTTTTTCAAGTGTGATCAGCGACGGCAGGTTTTCCTGCGCCATGATCCTTCCCAGTGACGACTGGGAAATTCCCGACAGCTGCGATAATCTGTATTTACTGATGTCACGCTTTTCACATAAAGATGTTATTTTATCCGCAATATACTTCTCTATCTGCAAGTAACTATACCTCATTTCCGCTATTACATGTTCTTATTGTACCTGTAATAATGAAAAAATATTAGTAATCAACTTTGCAAGTATTTATCCCCATCATGGGAAGTATACGGATAAAAAAATATAAAGATACTTTCGTTTCCGCAAAAGTCATTTTCGCTTATATCATTTTTATAATAACACAGACAGTTATTTTTGTCACATAAAAGTTTGAAACCCCAAACAAAAAAATAAACCTTCTCATACCGCAAAGCCGCATATCCACGGATAAATCCCCATCCCAGAGGGATCACCCTTCTGATGAATATAAAGGCTATTCGCAGATGGCTACGCAATCTGACATGGATGCCTTTTCACAGAAAGTTCACAGCTCATATAATGACACTATATTGACGTGACACGAGTATGTGAGTATACTGTAAGCCATGTGTAGGTTGTGCGTATGTCAGCAACAAATCTGAACATCCGAACGGATAAGGAAACAATTAAAGGATAAATCTGAAAAGCGAATCAGCTGATGGAAAAATGCACGCTCTGCAGATGCGGTATTTACATCAGCCCCTTCCACATATTTCTATGAAATAAAAAGTGGAGTCAAATTGAATGAAAACACAAGCAGACAAGAAGTCAGTCAAAGACATCCAAGAGTTAAAGCAGAGATTTACCAAGTTTTCCATAGGTTTATTTGCAATTTTGACGCTTTCAATCACATTGTTGGCATCAGCATATACATATATTCTGCAAAAATCGTATACAGATATCGCCCTCGAAACGGAACTCAAACGTGATATGGAAAATGCAGATGCAATTCATAAATTGGTAAATAAAAAAATCGGAAGAGAAGAATTTGCCACGCTCCGCCATCAATCTGATGAAAATACAGAAATGTATCACGAAGTTTCCTCGTTTCTAAATGAAATTCGAACGCTGAATTCAACCAGATATTTATACACCGCCACCCGAAATGAAGAAAACAGGCTGATCTATGTGGTGGACGGTCTGGATCCCAACGCAGGAGATGTCAGACATCCGGGAGACTATATTGAGGATGAAATGATTCCGTATATTAACAAGGCTCTTTCAGGAGAAACGGTGTATTCGCAGAACATTGTTGATACGACATGGGGTCCTATTTTCACAGCCTGTTATCCTATAACGGGCGATTTAACGGGTGATTCGGATGAAATAGTTGGTGCTTTATGCATTGAAATGGATATGCAGTCTGTGAATGGGCTGGTAAAGCGAACAAGAAGAGCATCCGTTTATGTTGGAGCTATGGCAGGATGTGTGCTGTTTTTGCTTTGTGCTGTCTGCTTTATCGGCTACAAAAGAAAAAGAGAAGATGAAATTGAACAGACGATTTTGTTGCGCGAGGCTGCGGAAAAAGCAGAGACCGCAAACAGAGCAAAATCATCCTTCTTACTTAATATGTCACATGATATTCGATCACCTATGAATGCTATTATCGGATTTACGGACATTGCACTGAACCAGACAAATGTATCTGAAATTCACGATAGTCTGCAAAAGGTAAAAATAAGTTCAGAGCATCTGCTGTTTTTATTGAATAATGTACTGGATCTTAGCCGTATCGAGAACGGAAAGGTAAGCTTCTCACCTGAGCCGGAGAATTTGCCTGTCCTAATAGATAATGTGATTGCTATCGTGGATGGACTCCTACTGAATCGTGATTTAACATTTGAGATACATCGCAACATCCCCAAAGAACTTTATGTTCTGACGGATGCAACAAAAATTCGTGAGATATTGACGAATCTTCTGAGCAATTCGGTCAAGTTTACAAAAGATGGCGGAACGATTACTTTTGAAATTAGTATCAAACCGGGCATAGACGAACGGCATATTGTAAGCAGTTATGCGGTAAAAGACAATGGCATTGGTATGAGTGAAGAATTTCAGAAAAGGCTGTTTGAACCCTTTTCACAGGAGGATAACGGCGCACGAACACATTATGCCGGAACGGGGCTTGGAATGGCAATTTCCAAGCAATCTGTAGAACTGATGGGCGGTACAATTACGGTTCACAGCAAGAAAGGGTGTGGTTCGTCTTTTACAGTAGAAATTCCTATGGAACTTGCAGACCCAAAACAGATACCTGAGCTGAATCTGATACAGGATGTCAGCCTTAATGGAGTAAAGGTTCTTCTCGCAGAAGATAATGAGCTGAATGCGGAATTGGCAATCACGCTGCTCGAAGAAGCAGGTATGCATGTAACTCGTGCAGTAGACGGACAGGACGCAGTTGCTTGTTTTGCCAACAATCCAGCAGACACATAGGATGTGATTCTAATGGATGTCCTGATGCCTAAAATGAATGGGCATCAGGCGGCAAGGGCAATTCGTGCAATGAGCAAGGAGCGCCCAGACGCTGCGAAAATTCCAATCATCGCACAATCTGCAAATGCTTTCAAGGAAGATGTACAGGCATCCTTGGATTCTGGAATGAACGGACACATTTCAAAGCCATTCAATATAGATGCAGTGACCACTGCAATAAAACAAAATATAAAGAGATAGAAGATTGAGCAACAATCCGCTAACTATCAGAGCATCGTTCAAGGTTTATTTGGACGGTGCTTTTTCTATACCCACAAACTAAACCTTCATTCCATTTGAATACTAATAATGCCGTATATTTGTCTCTAAAGGGCAAATATGCGGCATTTCTTTATTCTTTATGTGCGTGATCGTACATCTTTTGAATATCCTCCGGCAACTTATCCGATATCATACTACGGCAATGATCATTTGAAGGTTATAGTGTTTGGTATCGCGTGTGACCTGACGAGAACCTTCGTTTTGAACTATTCGGAAATTCCGAATAGTTGAATCTTCTTCAAGCTCTGAATCAGCATAAATCTTCTTGATACAAAGTCTATTCGCAGATTGCTACGCAGAAGGGCTTCGATGCATTTTAACAGAAAATTCACAACTTGTATAATGACATTGTATTGATATCACCCGAATTTATGCATATACTATACTTGAATGGAGGTGTTCTGTATGGCAACAACTAATTTAAATATTCGTACAGACAAGGCAATCAAGGATCAGGCGGAGGAAATCTTCAATGAGCTTGGTCTGAATATGACAACTGCTGTAAATATATTCCTGAGAACCGCTATCCGTGAGCATGGTATTCCTTTTGAATTAAAACTGGAAGTACCGAATGCTACCACAGCCGCTGCCATTGAGGAAGGCAGAAAAATGATGAAGGAGCTGTTTAAGAAATAAGTACAAATCGGAAGTTGTAGGAGGAAATTTTTAATGAATATAACAGTTTATCTTGGGGCAAATGAAGGAAATGACCCATGCTTACGAAAAGCAGTTGAGGAATTGGGGGCATGGATTG
>ERZ772867.2002-NODE-2002-length-21194-cov-6.845120_pt1 | contig 21194 bp, 20 predicted proteins | sample MGYA00511341_ERZ772867 | MGnify/ENA primary metagenome ERZ772867 (study PRJEB29015, sample SAMEA2737707) | human gut metagenome | biome: human gut; feature: human-associated habitat; material: faeces | place: China | collected 2012 ... | reverse complement strand
CGGTTTCGTGCCGCTTCGTCAATCTTAGCGCAATACTGTCTTACGTACACCCAGCAATGGCGAGGAATTTTTCGCTTTATTTTACTTCTCAGTCCATTTCCAGTTAGCAACTTCGGGGAGGTCTACGCCGTACTCAGCGATGTACTGAGCATGCTCGACGAGCTTATCCTTCATCTGCTGGACGAGGTACGCGCCGCGGTTGCCAAGTTGCGGGAGATTATAGACCGCAGACATGACGAGGTTGAAGCGATCCAGTCTGTTAAGGACTCTCATGTCGAAGGGCGTGGTGATGGTGCCCTCTTCGATGTAGCCGCGGACGTGGATGTTCTTGTTGTGGCGTCTGTAAGTCAGCTCATGGATGAGGCTGGGATAGCCGTGGAAGGCGAAGATGATGGGCTTGTCGGTGGTGAAGATCATGTCGTAATCTCTCTGCGACAGGCCGTGCGGGTGCTGCTCCTCGCTCTGGAGACGCATCAGGTCAACGACGTTGACAACGCGGATGCGCAGTTCGGGGAACGCGCTGCGCAGGATGGTGACGGCGGCCAGGGTCTCAAGCGTCGGCGTATCGCCGCAGCAGGCCATGACGATGTCAGGCTCCTGACCCTCGTCGGTGGATGCCCACTGCCAGATGCCGATGCCCTGAGTGCAGTGCTTTACGGCCTGCTCCATAGTCAGCCACTGGGGACGCGGATGTTTGGAAGCGACGATGACGTTCACGTAGTTGCGGGAGCGGATGCAGTGGTCAAAGCAGCTCAGCAGGCAGTTTGCATCCGGCGGCAGGTACAGGCGGACAACGTCGGCCTTCTTGTTGGCGACGTGGTCGAGGAAGCCGGGGTCCTGATGCGTGAAGCCGTTGTGATCCTGCTGCCAGACGTTGGAGGCGAGGACGTAGTTGAGAGACGCGATCTTCTGGCGCCAGGGGAGCTGGTTGCAGACCTTGAGCCACTTTGCGTGCTGCGAGAACATGGAGTCAACTATGCGGATGAATGCCTCATAGCTGTTGAAGAAGCCGTGGCGGCCGGTGAGCAGGTAGCCCTCGAGCATACCCTCGCACACGTGCTCGGAGAGCATGGAGTCCATGACTCTGCCGTCGGGGGCGAGATGATCGTCGGTGTCGTAGGCTTCGCCGTTCCAGACGCGGTCGGTCTCCTCAAACACAGCGTTCAGACGGTTGGAGTTCGTCTCGTCGGGGCCGAAGGAGCGGAAGTTGCGCTCCTTGTCGTTGAGCTTGTAGATATCGCGCACGAAGTCGCCGAGTACGGACATATCCTGCGCCTCGACGCTGCCGGGGAAGGGAATATCCACGCCGTACTCGCGGAAGTCGGGCATGCGCAGATCCTTCAGCAGCAGACCGCCGTTCGCATGGGGATTCGCGCCCATGCGGCGGGTGCCCTTGGGCGGGAAGTCGAGCAGCTCCTGCACGGGAGTGCCGTTATCGTCGAACAGCTCTTCGGGATGATAGGAATGTAGCCACTGCTCGATCTGACGGATATGCTCGGGGGAATCGGGCTGAATGGGAACCTGATGCGCGCGCCAGTAGTTTTCGACCTTCAGGCCGTCAACATATGCCGGACCTGTCCAGCCCTTCGGGCTGCGGAAAACGATCATCGGCCAGCGGGGGCGGTTCATGTTGCCGTTCTCTCTTGCGTCCTTCTGATAGGCGAGGATCTTCTCGATGCACTCATCAAGAGTGTCCGCCATGAGGCGGTGCATCTCGGCGGGGGCGCTGCCCTCGACAAAGTGCGGCTCCCAGCCGCAGCCGCGGAAGAAGTCCTCAAGCTCTTCATGCGAAATGCGCGCGAAGAGGGTGGGATTGGCGATTTTGTAGCCGTTGAGGTGGAGTATCGGCAGCACGGCGCCGTCAGTCTTGGCGTTGACGAATTTATTGAGCTGCCAGGAGGTTGCGAGCGGGCCGGTCTCTGCTTCGCCGTCGCCGACGACGCAGGCTGCGATGAGGTCTGGGTTATCGGTCACGGCGCCGAAGGAGTGGGCGAGGGAGTAGCCCAGCTCGCCGCCCTCGTTGATGGAACCCGGGGTCTCGGGCGCAACATGGGAGGGGATGCCGCCGGGGAAAGAGAACTGCTTGAAGAGCTTCTGCATGCCTTCCTTGTCGCGGGAGATGTTGGGGTAAACCTCCTGATAGCTGCCGTCCAGCCAATCCTGAGCGACCATGGCGTTTCCGCCGTGGCCGGGGCCGGAGATATATATCATATCAAGGTCATATTTTTTGATAACTCGGTTGAGGTGAGCGTAGATAAAGTTCTGACCGGGCACGGTGCCCCAGTGGCCGACGATCTTTTTCTTGATGCTCTCTTCGGTGAGCGGTTTCTGCAGCAGAGGATCGTCAAGCAGATAAAGCTGGCAGGCGGAGAGATAATTGGCCGCGCGCCAATATGCGTCCAGCGTGGCCAGCTCCTGCTCGGTTGCCGGGCAACGGGATTCAATGTCCATGTTATGACCTCCTGAATTTTTATTTTGGATGTCTGCCATCCACGGCTTCATATTAGCAGGAATACATGCTGCGTTCAAGATGGACAGTTTCGGCATTTTTAACAATTTTTACGTCTGAAAATGAATTTTGTGCATCTTGACGACCAAAAATCCGATGGAATATTCCTGCACGCTGCCGTATTCTTACAAAAAATATAGCCAAAGGAATGATGCCCATCATACCTTCGGCTATACATTTATCTGTCAATTTCTATACTGCCGCCGTTTGTGAGATCGCGTCCGTCGAGCAGTATCAGCTTTTCGGACAGCAGCCGCGCAAATCCGCTTATTATCGCGGACGCCGCGATAAGCTCGTCCGTATTCTGCACGGCAAGCTCCGTGCGGTCTTCGTGATTCAGCAGGACAGCACCGGCCATGCGCACCTGATCCACAAAGTATCCCGCAGTCACCTGATGGCGCTGGGAATAACGTTCATAGCGCGCCCTCAGCTCTTCATAGGACAAGCCCATCGGGATCAGCTTCTGCACCATCGCAATGCTGAGACTCTGCTTGAGTGTGCATATCATGATAAGATACGCGATGTGCTGACGGTAATATTTCTTTTTTATCGGCTCCGGCATGACGCGCGTGCGGACGTAGTTATTTATTGTAGCGGCGGTGATTATCTGTTCCTCCTTCAGCTCCGGAGGCATATAATCAAGATACTGCTTGAGCAGCTGCACCGTCTGCTCCATGTACAGGCCAAAATCCGGAATGTCGTCCCATGCGGGGAGGCGGAAGCGCTCAAGATATTTTTCCCAGCGGCGCAGCTTTCCGGCTATAAGTGCTTTGTCGTATCCCATGTATCCATAGCTCCCTTATCGATGTATGTTGTCATTATAGCATAAAATTCACGGATTGTAAATAATCTCGTGCTGGCATCTACTTGACTTAATGTTGAGGATATGTTAATCTAATAATGCTCATTAGATGACAAGGAGAAAAATATTATGTATATCATAATGACAGATACATCCGCGAATCTTGAACCGGCTGACTTAAAAAAGTGGGAGATTGAAGATCTGCCGCTGACCTACATGGTGGACGGCAAGTCGCCGCTCGATTCCGGAGACGCTGCATTTGACGGCCCCGCGTTCTACGCGGCGATGCGCGGCGGCGCGAAGGTAGTCACCTCGCAGGTCACGCCGCAGACATATATTGACGCGATGACCCCGTTCCTGAAAGAAGGAAAGGACGTGCTGTTTATCGGCATGTCGTCCGGTATAAGCGGCTCGTACAACTCCGCGCAGATAGCCGCAAATCAGCTGCGCGAGGAGTTCCCCGCCTGCAAGATATACACCATAGATACGCTCAGCGCCTCGCTCGGCGAGGGGCTGCTGGTCGTCAAGGCGGCGGAGAACCGCCGCAGCGGCATGAGCATCGAGGAAAACGCGGCAGAGATAGATAAGCTGCGCCATAATATGTGCCAGGTGTTCACGGTCGATGATCTTAAATACCTGCGTGGGACTGGACGGCTTTCGAGCATCAAGGCCGCGGTCGCGTCCGTGCTGAACATAAAGCCGCTTCTCAAGGGCGACACTGAGGGCAAGATTGTCTGCTTTGAAAAGACCCGCGGCAGAAATAACGCCATCAAGGCGCTGGCGCAGCAGTATGACGAGATGGTGCGTGAGCCGTATAATCAGTGCATCGGCATCGCTCACGCTGACTGCACCGAGGACGCCGAGCAGCTGATAGAGCTGCTCAACCGCAACAATCCACCGCACGAGATCATGCTGGTCTGCTATGAACCTGTTACCGGCTCGCACGTCGGACCCGGCACGCTCGCGCTCTTCTTCCTCGGCAGCGACGAGTTCAGAAGCAAATAAAAAGAGATAATAAAACCGCCATGCATCTTCAAAACTGCATGGCGATTTTTTATGATAATCTGCTTCGCTTGCCGTCGGCGGGCGGGATGTACCCGTAGGCGATGTTGGGATTGATCTTTTGCAGCTCCGCGTGGATGCGGTCAACGTCCTCTTCTTTGTTGAAGATGAGGTTTGCAAACTCCTTGCCGTCGTGTACAAGAATTAGACGGTAGTAGTAATAAGCGGGGCTGTCGTCCGGCTGACACTCGCTTATGCGGGTGAAGGTACGGTCAATGTAATCGTACGGGACGTAGTACTTGACGCCGAGGTCGCGGTAATACATGCACAGCTTGCCGAGACGGACGCGGCCTATCGGCTCCGCTGCGTTATAATCGTCAATATGCTCCTGATCGCTTATGCGCCTTTTGTCAACGCCTTTGAATTTCAGCCTGCCGAACAATGCGCTCCACCGCCTTTTTTCTGAAAAATATTTTTTTCATAGAATTTTTCGGGCAGCTTGCGGGAGAGAATGGTGCCGAGAACACCGGCGATGATGCCGACGATGACGCCGGCCAGTACGTCGGACGGGAAGTGAACGACGAGGTATATGCGGGCAAGCCCCATAAGTATCGCAAAGATGTACGCCGTCCAGCTCACACGCTTATCGCCGACCATGAATACGGCGGTCATCGTTGCGAAGGCGGCGGTGGTGTGACCGGAGGGGAAGCTCTTGTCGCTCTCAACGTTCTGCCCGACCAGCAGCCAGAACTGGTAGAAAATGCTGCTATCGTCCGCATACGGGCGCGGCCTCGCTATGAGCACCTTAAGGATGCAGTTCGTGAATATTGCCCCGATGGCGACGCCGAAGAGCATGGCCGTACCGAAACGGCGGGTCTTTTTGAACAGCATCAGCGCGATGGACAGCAGGACGAGGATGATACCGTCATGGCCAAGGAACGAGATGAACTCGAAAAACGGCGTGAAGAAATCGCCTGCCCAGAGATAGAGATTATGTACTGCGGTAGTTATGCTCTGGTCAAAGCCCGCGAACACGGTGTTGATCCAGAGCGCAGCTGCGGAAGCTTGCATGAAAACAGTCCTTTCAGTTTTTAATGACTGTTGCTATCATACCACACGGATAAACAAGCGTCCACTTAAAATTTGCATAATTGCCCGTTTTATACACAAAATACCTGTGGATTGGAGGTATGACCATGAAACGATTCATTGCATCCGCGGCGGCGTTGTTAATGCTTCTGACAGGGCTGATCGCACTTGAACCCAAGGCTGAGGCTGCGGGCAGCGCGCCGGTCGCGGCAAACCTAGAGCTTACGACATACCGCGGCGTTTCCGTCGGCGGGCAGCTGGCGGCGTACGATCCGGACGGCGGCGAGCTGACCTTCGAGATAACCACGCCGCCGGTGAAGGGTACTATCGAGCTTTCCGACGGCGGCAGCTTCATCTATACTCCCGCCGGGGGAAAGAAGGGGCGCGACTATTTCGGGTATAAGGCGATAGACTCCGAGGGCAACCGTTCGCAGGAGGCAACCGCGATAATCCGCATCGAGAAGCAGAAAAAGAGCATCGAATACGCGGACATGTCAGGACGTGCGGAGGAATACGCCGCCCTGCGCCTCGCGGAAACGGGCGTGTTTACCGGCGAGAAGCTGGGGGAGCGGTACTGCTTTTACCCTGAGCGGGAGTTGAGCCGCGGCGAATTTCTGAGTATGTGTATGCTCGCGGCGGGGGAGGACGCGTTCCCGAGCGTGCTGTCCACCGGCTTCGGCGACGATGCGTCCATCCCGGCGTGGATGAAGGGCTATGTGACGACCGCTGTGATGTGCGGCGTGATAGACACCGCGGCGGAGAACGAGAATTTCTCTGCGCAGGAGACGATATCCGGCGGGGACGCGGCGCTGATACTGAACGCCGCGATGGCGTATCAGGACGTGTCATATATAAAGCTGAACGCTGAAATGGATGAGGAGCTGGCTCAGGCCTGCGCGAATCTCATTGCCTACGGCGTAGTGGAGAAAAATTTCCTCCCCGGCGAAAAAATGACGCGCGCCGAGGCCGCCGTACTTCTCGCGGCAGCGCTGGACGGCGCGGCGTAATATGACGAATATAATTTATGCGGGATGTTCTCATCCCGCATTTTTGCTATTTATTGAATTAATTTTCGCGTATTATGCCGTGCATGAAGCCGTCGAGCGCGGCGGTATGTATGTCCCCGGCAATAACTTTCCCATCTATAATATATATGGTAATTATAACGCTCTCGCCGCAGTCGGGGTAATTCGTCAGCAGGTAGCTGTACTGCTCGCAGCGCTTCCCGCAGTATGCCTCCATGTCGAAGCCCTGCTCCCGCTGCATGCGGTTATACTCCGCCATTATCCCGTCAAAGCTTTCGGGAATAGTGATGCTGTGGAACTCCTCCGTGGAGGTATCTATCTCCCAGCCCAGATTTTTCAGGAACTTTTCGCGGTCTGCCAACGTCGTAAAATTTGTGCGGCTGTCGATCCGCCACTTGACGAATATGAGCGCCAGAAGCAAAAAAGCCGCTCCGGCGACTATGAGCAGCGCTTTTTTGCGTGTAAAGACTGAACTTTTTGTGAACATCTCCATCACCTCGCTTATATGCTATTCAAAAAGAGCGCGGTGTATGTTATAATGCGGGGCATATGATTTTTGAATTTCGGGAGGATGCTATGCCTCTGATGCGATTGGATAAGTTCCTGTCGGAGCTTGGCGTGGCCTCGCGCAAGGAACTGCGGCAGATAATAAAGAACGGGCGCGTGCTGGTAAACGGCGCGGCGGTCAACGCTCCTGAATATAAGCTCGACCCGGAGCGGGACACGGTAGTCCTTGACGGCGAAACGCTCAGCTATGTGAAGTTTCGCTATTTCATGCTTGATAAGCCGTCCGGCGTCCTCAGCGCTACCGAGGACAGGCGGCAGAAAACGGTTCTCGACCTGCTTCCGCCGGAACTGCAGGCGCTGGAGCTGTTCCCGGTAGGCCGCCTTGATAAGGATACGACCGGGCTTTTGCTGCTTACAAATGACGGAGATTTTGCTCATCGCGTTATTTCGCCGAAATCCGAGGTGGAAAAACTGTATTATGCTAAGGTAGACGGCGTTCCGGACGAGAGCGACGCTGCGGCGTTTGCGGAGGGCATAGTTCTTGGCGACGGGACGGAGTGCCTGCCGGCAAAGCTTGAGCCGCTGGGCTGCGGGGAATGTCTCGTAACTGTCATGGAGGGGAAGTACCATCAGGTGAAGCGGATGCTTGCCTCGCGCGGAAAACCGGTGCTCGAACTGCGGCGTCTGGCAGTCGGCGGATTGGCGCTCGACGCGGCGTCGGAGCCGGGGCAGTGGCGCGAACTGGGCGAAGGCGATTTGTGCAGTGTGTTTTTGGGCAGAAAGCAGTAAAAACTGCCTGTAATTTCAACGCTTTTTGAGCGTATAGGAGACAAAAGAAAAAAAGTTCACAAAAAATCTTGACGATTTCTATTGAAAATCACATAAAATGGAGTTATTATATATAAACAGATAATGCGGGAGTATGGCAAATTGGCCATAACGCAGAGGAGGCAGATTTATGTCAAGTAGAATTTTCCAGAATGTGATTATTCAGATGAAGGACGCCATCGACAGAACTATCGGCGTAGTGGACGATCAGGGCTTTATCATAGCTTGCAGCGAGCTGTCAATGATAGGCTCGCGGCTTGACGAATTCCATGTATATGAGATGGAGGCGCCCGAGCAGCCCGTGTCCATAGGCAGCAGAACTTTCTGCCCGCTGCTCTCGAACGGTTCAAGATTTGACTTTACCTCTTTTGTGGACGGCAGCGATTCCGTCGCGAGGACGCTCTGCGCCGTCGCGGCCGTGGCCTTCAATGAGGCCAAGAGCAATTATGAGGAGAAACACAACAAGGCCGCTTTCGTAAAGAACATTATCTCCGACAATATCCTCCCCGGCGACGTCTATGTCCGCGCGAAGGAGCTGCATTTCGTCACGGACGAGCCGCGCAGCGTCCTGCTCGTGCGCCAGATGGAAACTTCCGATGTCGCCGCGATCGAGACGATACAGAAGCTCTTCCCCGATAAGCAGCAGGACTTTGTCCTGAGCATCAACGAGTCCGACATCGTCGTCGTCAAGGCGCTCCCCTCGGCGGAATGCCCCGAGGTCATTGCGAGCACTGCAGCGCTCATCGAGAAGACCCTGCTTGACGAGCTTGGCATCAAGTGCGTGATCGGCATCAGCACGAACGCGCATCATCTGCGCGAGCTGGCGGATCGCTATAAGGAGGCGCAGGTCGCCATCGAGGTCGGCCGCGTGTTCGAAAGCGAAAAGACCATCATCAATTACGAGAGCCTCGGCCTCGGCCGCATCATCTATCAGCTCCCGACTACTCTGTGCGAGATGTTCCTCAACGAAGTCTTCAAGAAGAATCCGATCGAGACGCTGGACGAGGACACGCTCGAGACTATCAACAAGTTCTTCGAGAATAACCTCAACGTCTCCGAGACTTCCCGCAAGCTCTACGTGCACAGAAACACTCTGGTGTACCGTCTTGAGAAGATCAAGAAGATCACCGGCCTTGACCTCAGAGAGTTTGACCACGCGATAGTCTTCAAGGTGGCCATGATGGTCAAGATGTATCTCGATTCTCTCAACAGCAGCAAGTACTGATCACCGCCGCTTTCCGACGGCAATTACCTCTCACGAGGTTTTACATATATTTATAAACGAAAAACAACACATGAGGCCGCCGGCACAACGGCGGTATCCGCGGCGCCTTGACCCGATCCTGACTGCCGCATGAGGATCGCGGTGTATCTGCGCGCGGATAGAGCGGCAGATTGGAGTAAGAGTTTATGGTTCAAATGAACGATGTGAGAAAGATCTACGACAGCAGCGGGACTCTCGCGCTCGACGGCGTGGATCTGACCATCAACGAGGGTGAGTTTGTGTTCCTTGTCGGCCCCTCCGGCTCCGGCAAGACTACTATTATAAAATTGCTCACCGGAGAGATCCAGCCCACCGAGGGCACCGTTATCGTCAATGATTTTGATCTCGGCAAGCTGAAGCGGCGCAAGCTGCCCAAGATGCGCAGAACGCTGGGCATTATCTTTCAGGATTTCCGACTGATAGATAACATGAACGTGTACGATAACGTGGCGTTTGCAATGCGCGTCGTCGGCGCGTCGGCGAAGGAGATAAAAAAGCGCGTACCGTACGTGCTCGAGCTGGTCGGCCTTGAGGGCCGTGAGAAGCGCCTCCCGCAGGAGCTTTCCGGCGGCGAGCAGCAGCGTGTGGCCATTGCCCGCGCGCTGGTCAACAGCCCGCGCATGATAATCGCGGACGAGCCTACCGGCAACCTTGACCCTGTGCGCTCGCTGGAGCTTATGCTCCTTCTGGAGAAGATAAACGAGATGGGAACTACGATCCTTGTAGTCACCCATGAGAAGGAACTGGTCAACGCCTTTTCCAAGCGTGTTATAACCATTGACGGCGGCCATGTGATCAGTGACGGAATGGACGGGTATTACAGCTATGAGATTGAATAGATGCGGCTATCTTATCCGCGAAGGCTTCCGCAGCATAGGCACGCACGGATTCATGTCCTTCGCCTCGGTAACTATTATAATGGCCTGCCTTATAATCATGGGCAGCGTGTCGCTGCTCTCCGTCAATATTGACGCTCTTATAAAAGACCTTGAGAACGAGAACGAGGTCGTCGCTTTCGTCGATGAAAACATCGAGGACGAAGAGCAGGCCAAGGCCATCGGCACGGCGATAGAGGAGCTCCCGAACGTTATGGACGCGGAGTTTGTCAGCCGTGACACCGCGATGGACAACTTCATGAGCAACTATGACGACGACATGATGGTCGGCATAGACGCCACCGTTTTCAAGCACCGTTTCGTTATCCACCTCAACGACATCTCGCTCATGGCGCAGACGCAGAACGAGCTGAAGAACATCGACGGGATCGTGAAGGTCAGAGCGCATCTTGACTACGCGAAGGCCTTCGTGACGATAAGGAACATTGTCAGCGTAGTTTCGCTCATCCTTATTGTTATCCTTGTCTTTGTCTCCGTGTTCATCATGTCGAACACCATAAAGCTCGCTACCTTCGGCCGCCGCGAGGAGATCGCGATAATGAAGATGGTCGGCGCGAGCAACGCCTTTATCCGGCTCCCGTTTATCGTCGAGGGTCTTGTCCTCGGCATGCTCGGCGGCGGCCTTGCGTTCCTTGCTGAGTGGGGACTTTATAATCTTGTCACCGGCAAGATCGTCACCTCGCTCACCGGCAACCTCATCAGCGTCATCCCGTTCAGTTCCGTGTCTCTCACGGTGTTCATTGTCTATATGGCGACCGGCATCCTTGTCGGCGCGTTCGGCGGCGTTAACGCTATAAAGAATTATCTGAAGGTTTGATTTGCCCGATTCTCGGAGGGAGAAGTAATGAATAACAAAAAAGTTGTGTCCGTCATAGCGGTTCTCATGGCTGTGCTCATGGTTCTGTCCCTCGTGCTCAGCGTCCTGCCCATCGCCGCAAATGCGGTCAATCAGGCCGATATCGACGCTATCGAGAAGCAGAAGGACGCTCTTACGGACAAACGCACTACGATCCAAGAGAAGATAGACGCGCTGAAGGAACAGCAGGCGAGCGTGCTTGAACAGAAAGCCGCGCTCGACGAGCGCAACGAATACACGGCCGAGCAGCTCAAGCTCGTTCAGGAGCAGATCGACATCTATACCGGACTTATCAAAGAAAAGTCCAAGGAAGTCGATGCTGCCAAGAAGAAAGAGGATGAGCAGCTCAAGCGTTACCGCGAGCGCGTGTGCGCGATGGAGGAGAGCGGCGGCTACGGCTATAACATTCTCGCCATCATATTCAACTCCGGCAGCTTCGGCGAAATGCTCTCCGCTATCGACGATATGAACGAGGTCATGCAGAGCGACCGCGAGCTTGAACAGCAGTACATAGACGCCCGCGAAGCGACCGAGAGTGTCAAGGCGGAGTACGAAGAGGCCAAGGCCGGATACGAGGAAAAGCAGGACGAGCTTAAGGCGGAAAAAACCGAGCTTGAGGATCAGCTCAAGGAGGCCGAGGAGCTGCTGACCAGCCTCGAAGAGGATATCGAGAAGGCCGTCAAGGAATATGAAGTGGCGCTTGCGGCGGAAGCCGCGATGGCTGCAGAGATGAGCAATCTTGCCGCGCAGCTTGCGCGCGAGGCGGCGGAAGAGGCCGCACGGCGCGAGCAGGAAGCCCAGAATAATGGCAATAACGGCAACAGCGGAAACACCGGCGATTCCGGCAGCACAGGAGACTCCGGAAATACCGGCGGCGATTCCGGTGAAACTCCGGAGCAGCCCTCGACGCCCGATGAACCCACGCCGACTCCCGCGCCTGCGGAGCCTACTCCGGCTCCCATTCCGACGCCGGAACCCTCGTCTCCTGTCACCGGAAGCCTTATGTGGCCTGTGCCCAGCAGCAATCTTGTCACCAGCCGTTACGGATGGCGCGTTCATCCGATAACCGGCACTGAGCGCTTCCACGCCGGTATCGATATCAACGGCTACGGCAACGCAGGCGGCGTCATCTATGCCGCGGACGGCGGCACGGTCGTGCGCTCGCGTTACAGCGATTCCTACGGCAACTACGTTATGATAAACCATGACGGCAACATGCAGACCCTGTATGCCCACATGAGCGGCACCGCCGTGAGCGAGGGGCAGACGGTTAATAAAGGCGATGTCATCGGCTACCTCGGCGAGACAGGCTGGGCGACCGGTGTCCATTGCCACTTTGAAGTGTATGTCGGCGGCTCTACCGTGGATCCGGAGGGATATTTCCCCGGCCTCCCGCATTGGAACTGCTGACGGCTGAGGAGGAGACTATATGACTAAAGCAAAGAAAAATTCAGTCATCGCGGTACTGCTCAGCCTGACTATGGTGTTCACACTCGTGCTCGGCGTCCTGCCGAACGATGCGCACGCCGTAACTCAGGCCGAGATCGACGCGCTCCAGGCGCAGAAGGACGCGCTCACCGCGCAGCGTCAGGAGAAGCAGGACATCGTTGATGAGTTGGAGAGCCAGCACGCAACCGTGCTTGAGCAGAAGCTTGCCATGGATGCGCGCAATCAGTTCACCCAGCAGCAGATAGCACTGACCAACAACCAGATAGAGCTGTACGGCCAGATGATAGAGGACAAGAAGCTTGAAGTCGAGGCCGCGAAGCAGCGCGAGGAAAAACAGCTTCAGCGCTACCGCGAGCGTGTCTGCGCAATGGAAGAGGACGGCGGCATGAACTACCTCGCCATCATCCTCCGTGCAAACAGCTTCGGCCAGCTCCTCACGCTGATGGATGACATCGGTGAGATAATGGAGAGCGACCGCAACCTTGAGGACGCTTACATAGCCGCCCGCGAGGAGACGGAGCGCGTTCAGGCCGAGTATGAGCAGACAAAGTCCGAGCTTGAGGCCAAGCAGGAAGAGCTTCGCGCCGAGCAGGAAGAGCTGCAGGCACAGATCGACGAGGCTACCGCGCTTATCGCCCAGATCGAGGACGATATGGAGAACCGCCGCGCCGAGTATGACCAGCTCCGCAGCGCTGAAGATGAAGCGAGCGCCGAGATCGAGCGAATGATCGCCGAGCTTGAGCGCCAGAAGGAAGAGGCTAATAAGAATAACGGCGGCAATACTGGCGGAAACACCGGCGGAAATACCGGAGGCAGCGGATACGCTACCGGAACATGGGGCTGGCCGTGCCCGTCCTGCTATTACATAACCAGCCGTGTCGGCAACCGCTGGCATCCGGTATCCGGCGTGTGGAAGTACCACTCCGGCCTTGATATCGGCGCACAGTACGGTGCCGCGATAGTCGCATCGGATGGTGGTACGGTCTCTCTTGCCGGAGTGAACGGAGGTTATGGCAACTGTGTCATGATCGACCACGGCAACGGGTACTATACGCTGTACGGTCACATGTCCAGCATCGCCGTGTCCTACGGACAGGTTGTCAGCAAGGGTGACACTATCGGTTATGTTGGCAGCACCGGCGTTTCCACCGGCCCGCATCTGCATTTTGAGATACGCGAAGGCGGCGTCTGCATCGATCCGGAGCAGTTCTTCGGCGGTCTGTCTTACGCGCCTGACGCGGGCGACTGATATAATTTACAACCAACCGCTGGCAGGGGAATCACCTGTCAGCGGTTGGCAATGCCTTTTTAAGGGGGAACGTATATGAGCATATGGCAGCGGCTGCTCGCCGCGATAGGCAGAGTCCTGTCCGCATTCTTCAATATCCGCATCAAGCTCAAGTATGTCCTTGTGCTCGTCATTCTGCTCGTCGCGGGCTGCATCGGCGTCACCTATAACAGGATGATAAACGCCGTCGGCGGCAAGGCGGACTATGACGAGGCCATGCGCTATATTGAGATAAAGGATCTGGTTGACGAGTATTTCATCGATCCGGCTGACCGTACCGCAATGGGCAACAGCGCCGCGGCGGCCATGATAAGCGGCCTTGGCGACAAGTGGAGCTACTACATGTCCGCGGACGAATACCGTACGTATCAGCTATATTCGACAAATGAATATTCAAGCATAGGCATGTCAATAATGCAGGATGCAAACGGCGGGGGATATCAGGTCATTTCCGTCAATCCCGACACGCCTGCCGCCAAGGCCGGAATCACCTCCGGCATGATAATCACCGCCATCGACGGTGAGAGCGTCAAGGGGCAGGATATTGACAGTGTGCGTACAAAAATACGTTCCCGCATGAACACGCAGTTCATCGTCGAGGTCGGCGGGCGGGACGAATATACCGTTGACTGCACGAAAAATTACGTCAGCCCCGTCACATACCGCATGGAAAAGACCGAGGCGGGCTATGTCAAGATAGATAACTTCGAGGCCGGCAGCGGTCAGGACGCGATAAATGCCGTGGAAACGCTGCTCAATCAGGGCGCAACGGCGCTGGTCATCGACCTGCGCGGCAACGCGGGCGGCCTTGCTGCCGAAACGCGCACCTTCCTCGATTACCTTCTGCCGGGCGGGACGCTGTTCGAGTCCGTGGACAAGGCGGGCAATAAGGTTCGCTACGAGTCGGATAACGTCTGCATCCAGCTCCCGATGTGCGTGCTCATCAACGCCGAGACTCATGCCGAAGCCGAGGTGTTTGCCGCCGTTATGAAGGAATTTCAGGCGGCAAGCCTTGTCGGCGAAGCCACTACGGGCGACACCCGTACCCAGTCTACCATCGAGATATCCGACGGCAGCGCGATGCGCATTTCTACCGGCAGCTATCTGACCGCGGGCGGCACCGACATCTCCAAGGCCGGCGGCGTGATACCCGACCGTATCATCTATAACAGCGACAGCTCCGCAACCGGCACAACGAGCGGCACTGTCGGTGAGAGCGACGGTACGGCCGTCAGCTCCAACGACGAGCAGCTCGTCGCGGCGCTTACGATGCTGAGCATGACTAATTTGAGTTGACACCGCGCACGGACGATTGTATACTATCTAAATCGGAAAAGCATTTCAGCATTTTAATTAAATTTTATTGAAGTAATTCGTGAAAAGGAGAACTGCTTTATGGCACAGCTTAGCAGATTCAAAATGAGTCAGGAGCGCCTTGACGCGCTTAAAGATGAGCTTTATTATCTGGAGACCGTCAGGGAAAAGGAAGTCGCGGAGCAGATCAAGGAAGCCCGTAGCTTCGGCGACCTCTCTGAAAACAGTGAGTACGACGAGGCAAAGACCGAGCAGGGAAAGCTGTATTCCAGGATCGCAGAGATCAAGGTTCTCATCGATAACGCGGAAATCGTCGATAATATCGACCATGATGCGCCGAAAGACACCGTCACCCTCGGCAGCATCGTCAAGGTGCGCGACATTGAGGACGACTATGAGGAGACCTACGAGATAGTCGGCTCGCAGGAGGCCAACCCCCGCGAGGGACGTATTTCCGACGACTCGCCGGTCGGCCGCGCGCTCAGAGGCCACCGTGCCGGAGAGCAGGTCACCGTTGAAGCACCTGCCGGAAATCTGAAGTTTGAGATAGTCAGCGTAGAGAATAAGTAATAGATAGAGGTAGAGTATGAGCGAAGTCAACAACAATCAGGCGCAGGATCTGTCCGAACTGCTGCAGATACGGCGCGATAAGCTGGCTGATCTCCAGCGCCGCGGCAAGGATCCGTTCAAGATAACCAAGTATGACGTCTCGCATCACAGCGAGGAGGTCAAAAAAGCCGTCGCGGAGCTTGAGGGTAAGACCGTCAGCGTCGCGGGCAGAATGATGTCCAAGCGCGTCATGGGCAAGGCGTCCTTCTGCCATGTGCAGGATCTTCAGGGCAACATCCAGATATACGTCGCGCGCGACATGATCGGCGAAGAGGCGTATGCCGACTTCAAGAAGTTCGATATCGGCGATATCATCGGCGTCAAGGGCGAGGTTTTTGTCACGAAAACCGGCGAGACCTCCATCCGCGCGTCCGAGGTCGTGCTGCTGTCCAAGAGCCTTCAGATCCTGCCGGAGAAATATCATGGCCTGACCAACGTTGACCTCCGCTACCGTCAGAGATATACCGACCTCATTATGAACCCCGACGTGAAGGACACTTTCATCAAACGCTCCAAGATGATAAGCTGCATCCGCCGCTATCTTGACGCGCAGGGCTTCATTGAGGTCGAGACCCCGATGCTCGTCGCCAATGCTGGCGGCGCCGCCGCGCGCCCGTTCGAGACGCATTATAACGCGCTGGACGAGGATGTGCGCCTGCGCATATCGCTTGAGCTGTACCTCAAGCGCCTTATCGTCGGCGGCCTTGAGCGCGTGTACGAGATCGGCCGCGTGTTCCGCAACGAGGGCGTCGATACGCGCCACAATCCGGAATTTACGCTTATGGAGCTGTATCAGGCGTACACCGATTATCACGGCATGATGGATCTGACCGAGAATATGTTCAGATACCTTGCGCAGGAGGTCTGCGGCTCTACGGTCATTACCTACGGCGAGAACGAGATCGACCTTGGCAAGCCGTTTGAGCGCCTGACCATGATCGACGCTGTGAAGCGCTACGCCGGAGTTGACTTTGACGCTGTGCCCGACACCGAGGCGGCCAAGAAGCTCGCCGACGAGCGCGGCATCGCATACGAGGCGCGCCACCAGAAGGGCGATATTCTCAATATGTTCTTTGAGGAATACTGCGAGGATAAGCTAATCCAGCCAACCTTCATCATGGATCATCCGGTCGACGTCTCTCCGCTTACCAAGCGCAAGCCCGACAAGCCCGATTACGTCGAGCGCTTTGAGCTGTTCGTCAATGGCTGGGAGATGTGCAACGCGTATTCCGAGCTGAACGACCCCATTGACCAGCGCGAGCGCTTCAAGGCGCAGGACGCCGCGGCCGCCGCGGGCGACGAGGAAGCCAACCACACCGATGAAGACTTCCTGAACGCGCTTGAGATCGGTATGCCCCCCACGGGCGGTATCGGCTACGGTATCGATCGCCTTGCCATGCTCCTTACGAACAGCCCCGCAATCCGCGACGTGCTGCTGTTCCCGACAATGAAGCCGTTGGACTCTGACAAGAAGGTTTCCAAGGAAGTTTCGGCTCCTGCGGAGGCTACTCAGACGGCTCCCGTTGTGGAAGAAAAAATTGATTTTTCCAATGTTCAGATTGAGCCTTTGTTTGAGGATCAGGTCGATTTTGACACCTTCTCCAAGAGTGATTTCCGTGCCGTAAATGTCAAGGAATGCGAAGCTGTGAAGAAGTCCAAAAAGCTCTTAAAGTTCGTTTTGGACGACGGAACCGGCGTAGATCGGGTCATTTTGAGTGGTATTCACGAATATTATGAGCCGGAAGAACTGGTTGGAAAGACCTGCATCGCTATCACGAACCTTCCGCCCCGCCCCATGATGGGCATCGACTCCTGCGGTATGCTCATCTCCGCCGGGTACCAGGAAAACGGCCAGGAGAAGCTCCACCTGCTGATGGTCGATCCTCACATTCCGGCAGGCGCAAAGCTCTATTGATTGCCCCTGAAGCCCTCCGGCGAAAGCCGGAGGGCTTATATGAGAGAAGAAAGATGAAAATGGAGAGAGAACACACGAAAGTACTTGATTTTGAAGCCGTCCGGGCCATTGCAGCCGAGACTCCGGACAGCGAGCTCATCCGCTGAGTGGACGAGGCCCTGCGGGAAAAGTCCAGCTACACCCTGCCCCCCAAAATCCACATCTCCCAGCAGGACGGCGACTATTACAACGTCATGCCCTGCATCTATAAGCGGGGCAACCTGGCCATGGTGAAGATGATCGGCTACCACGGCCACGAAAACCGCATCATGGACCTGTTCCGTCAGGACCCGGACGTGCATTTCGTCCTGTGCGACACCTATGAGGAGGTCATCGGCGGCTCTGACCTGGTGATCTCCGCCATTACCAAGGTCACGGAGAACTTCGTCACCGACGAATACTTCAAGGAGGGCTGCACCGTCATCCCCATCTGCACCATGGGCTTCCAGAACTGCGACCTGTTCTTCGACCGGGTGTTCACCGATGAAATTGAGCAGATCCGGGGCTTCAAGTATTTCGACCACTTCGCCCCCGTCACCACCAACGTCGCCGACGTGCTCAACGGTGCCGCCCCCGGCCGCACGGACAATGTCCAGCGCATCCTGGTGTATAACTACGGCATCGCCATCCATGACCTGGTCTTTGCCGCCAACCTCCTGGCCCGGGCCGAAACACCCGACACACCGTACCGCTGCTGCCGGAAAAAATACTTTATCCGATGCTTTTGACGCACTATATTGTGCAAAAGCGCTATAAAAAGGCTGCGGCGAAATGCTCTCTGCTGGCAAGACAGTAAAATCAAATTTCTTGGAACAGGCATGATTTCGGTCATGCCTGTTCCGCTTTTAGCAGCTCGTCCAATGGGATGTAGCCTACGAGGTCATGTTCGATATGTACCCTCTGCCTGCTGCTCCTGTTCATGGATTCGCTGTTGCAGACCCTTGCCCCGCCGCCGGTGCCAAGGTTTACAAAGTCGTTTTTTTCTGCTACAATAGGGGCCGTAATCCCATACCAAATGGCAATTCATCCGAAAGGAGATCATTTTATTATGAACAACGAACTCAAGCCCATTCTGGCCCGGGTGGACCACACCCTGCTGTCCCAGACGGCTACCTGGGACCAGATCCGGGCCATCTGCGACGACGGCGTGAAGTACGGCTGTGCCAGCGTGTGCATCCCCGCCTCCTATGTGAAGCAGGCGGCGGAGTATGTGGCGGGCAAGATCGCCGTGTGCACCGTCATCGGCTTCCCCAACGGCTACGACACCACCGCCTCCAAGTGCTTCCAGGCCACCGACGCCGTGAACAACGGCGCGTCCGAAATCGACATGGTCATCAACATCGGCTGGGTGAAGGACGGCCTGTATAACCGGGTGCTGGAGGAGATCCATGCCGTGAAGGACGCCTGCCAGGGACGGCTCCTGAAGGTCATCATCGAGACCTGCCTGCTCACCGACGCCGAAAAGGTGGAGATGTGCCGGGTGGTGTCCCAGTCCGGCGCGGACTATATCAAGACCTCCACCGGCTTCGGCGGCGGCGGAGCCACCCGGGAGGACGTGGCCCTGTTCAAGGCCCATGTGGCCCCCCATGTGAAGATCAAGGCCGCCGGCGGCATCGCCAACCTGGACGACGCCCGGGACTTCATCGCCCTGGGAGCCGACCGTCTGGGCACCAGCCGCATCGTCAAGGCCGTGAAGGCCCTGGAACAGGAATAAACACAATTAAACACAATACAAGGAGGAACTCAGCCATGTCTACCCCCCATAACAGCGCCGCCCCCGGCGCCTTCGCCAAAACCGTGCTGATGCCCGGCGATCCCCTGCGCTCTCAGTTCATCGCCGAAACCTTCCTGGAAAACCCCGTGCTGGTGAACAACGTCCGGGGCGTCCAGGGCTACACCGGCGCCTATAAGGGCGTGCCCGTCTCCGTGATGGCCTCCGGCATGGGAATGCCCTCCATCGGCATCTACTCCCACGAGCTGTACACCCAGTACGGCGTGGAGAACATCATCCGCGTGGGCTCCGCCGGTGCTCTGCGGGCGGACCTGGAGCTGGGCAGCGTGGTGGCCGGTCAGGGCGCCTGCACCAACTCCAGCTTTGCCGACCAGTATGAGCTGGGGGTCCACTATGCCCCCATTGCCGACTTCGACCTGCTGATGGCCGCCGTGGAGTCCGCCCGGGAGCTGGGCGTGAAGATGCCCGTGGGCAATCTGTACTCCTCCGACACCTTCTATGACGCCGCCGGCCGCAACGACCGCATGAAGAAGATGGGCGTCATGGCCGTGGAGATGGAGGCCGCCGCCCTGTACTGCACCGCCGCCTACCTGGGCAAGCGGGCCCTGGCCATCTGCTCCATCAGCGACAACCTGGTGCTGGGCACCGAGCTGACCCCCCAGGAGCGGCAGACCACCTTCACCAACATGATGAAGATCGGCCTGGAGGCCGCCGTGAAGATGGCCCAGCGGGGTTAAGTCCGGCGAAAGACAGAACTTAGCACAAAAAAGGTTGCACTTTTCACCCCACCCTGCTATAATGTGCTTATAAAGGGCGTTTCGCGCCCAAAATTAAAAAGGAAGGTAGATTCACCATGAAAAAGTTTCTGGCAATGCTCCTTGCTGTGGTCATGGTCCTGTCTATGGCAGCCTGCTCCAAGCAGCCCGCCAAGGACCCCAACAAGGGCAACGATGATCCCAACCAGACCGAGACCATCACCAATCCCGATCAGATCAACGACGAGATGACCTCCGAGGATGGCAAGTACGAGATCGCTTTCATCACCGACGTGGGCCAGCTGAAGGATAAGTCCTTCAACCAGGGCACCTATGACGGCGTGAAGCTGTACGCTGCCAACAACAAGCTGTCCTATAAGTATTATCAGCCCGCCAACAAGGACCAGGCCACCGATGATGACCGTTACGAGGCCATGAAGGCCGCCGTGGAGAACGGCGCCAAGGTGGTTGTCTGCGCCGGCTTCATGCAGGAAGGCGCTCTGCGCATGGCCGCCAAGGAATTCCCCAATGTCTCCTTCGTGTTCGTGGATGGTTATCCCATCACCGAGGAAGCCGGCGTTGACGGCTCCCCCGTTCTGAAGAACGTTGCCGGTATCGCCTTCAAGGAAGAGCAGTGCGGCTATCTGGCCGGTTACGCTGTCGTCAAGGAAGGCTTCACCAAGCTGGGCTTCACCGGCGGTGGCGGCGGCACCAACCCCGCCTGCTGCCGTTACGGCTATGGCTTCGTCCAGGGCGCTGACGCCGCTGCCAAGGAGCTGGGCGTGAAGGTCGATATGAACTATTCCTGGCAGTATGGCGCCAGCTTCTCCGCTTCCCCCGAGCTGCAGACCATGGTTTCCGGCTGGTACGAGGCCGGCACTGAGGTCGTGTTCGCCTGCGGCGGCTCCATGTTCGCCTCCGTGGCCGCTGCTGCCGGCGCTGCCGACGGTAAGGTCGTGGGCGTGGACGTTGACCAGTCCACCGAGTCCGACACCGTCATCACCTCCGCTATGAAGGGCCTGGCTGACTCCGTGCAGTGGGCTCTGGGCAAGTTCTACAGCAACGAGTTTGCCTCCATCGGCGGTGTGGGCACCTCCCTGGGTGCCAACGAGAACGCTGTGGGTCTGCCCACCGCTACCTGGTCCCTGACCAAGTGGACTGTTGACGAGTACAACACCATGCTGAAGGATATCGTTGACGGCAAGATCACCATCGACAGCGATTACAACAACCTGAAGTCCACCGACAACGTCACCCTGAACATCATCTGATCGTTCCGTCCGGACGTATAGCCAAAAAGGTTACATAAAATCTC
>ERZ772867.1996-NODE-1996-length-21250-cov-7.240528_pt1 | contig 21250 bp, 12 predicted proteins | sample MGYA00511341_ERZ772867 | MGnify/ENA primary metagenome ERZ772867 (study PRJEB29015, sample SAMEA2737707) | human gut metagenome | biome: human gut; feature: human-associated habitat; material: faeces | place: China | collected 2012 ... | reverse complement strand
GCTGGTTCGACTATCGTCTCACCTTCGACTACAAACAGCCCACTGGGCTGTTTGCTTAACGTCTCAGCCTCAGCGGGGGAGCAGAGAGAAGTTCGGCACAAGCCGCAACGAAGGAGAAAAACTCACAACCCTGGCCGGCGCTCGCCGTTGCCGTAGAAGTGGGCCAGCGCTTCGTCGCGGAACTCATCAAAGTATCCGCCGTCGATCGAGGCGCGGATGTCGTCTAGCAGCTTCACGAAGAAATGCTCGTTGTGGATCGTGGCCAACGTAAACCCGTTGAACTCGCGGGCGCGCAGCAGGTGGTCGACGTACGCGCGCGAATAATGCTGGCATGTGTAGCAGTCGCATCCCTCCTCCAGCGGTCCGAAATCGAACTTATGCTGGGCACGCTTGATGTTGTACCGGCCGGCGCGCGTGTAAATCGCGCCGTTTCGGGCGCAGCGTGCGGGGGCCACGCAGTCGAAGGTGTCGCCGCCGTTCTCCACGCAGGCGAAAATGTCGTCCACAGAGGCGATACCCAGCACGTGGCGTGGGCGGTTTTCCGGCATCGCGTCGCAGATCCATGCACAGGTGTCGCCGATGATGCGCTTCTCGATCGCGCCGCCGATGCCCACGCCGTCGAAGTCCAGAGAGGCGATTTGCGAGGCCGCGCGTCGGCGCAGATCCTCGTAATTCGCGCCCTGCACCACGCCATACAACGCCTGATACGGCTTCCCGACTCGATCAGCCGTCAGCCGCTGGTGCTCGTCCACGCATCGGCGGGCCCAGCGGAAGGTGCGCTCCACCGAGTCCTCCTGGTAGGAGCGGGTGTTCATCAGCGTGGTGAGTTCGTCGAACGCGAACATGATGTCTGCGCCGATTTTGTGCTGGATGCCCATCGAAATCTCAGCGGAGAAACGATGTGCGTCACCATTCAGAGGCGACTTGAATGTCACGCCGTCCTCGTCCACCCAGGCCATGCGTTCCTTGCCCTTGGCGATGATGTCGTCCGACTTCATGCCGGTCACGTCCATCGCCAGCGTCTTCTTGAAGCCGACGCCCAGCGACATGACCTGGAAACCGCCGGAATCGGTGAACGTGGGCCCATCCCAGTTCATGAAGCGCGCCAAGCCGCCGGCCGCGTCCAGCACGTCCTCGCCCGGGCGCTCGAATAGGTGGAAAGCGTTGGCCAGCAGGCACTGTGCGCCTAGATCCTTCATCTGCTCGGGCAGCACGGCCTTCATCGCGGCTTGCGTGCCCACCGGCACGAAGGCAGGCGTGCGAATATCGCCGTGGGGCGTGTGAATGATGCCGGTGCGACCGTATCGAGCACCGTCGCGCCCAAGTCCGCTGGCCGTGGATGGCAGGCGGGTGATTGTCTCGAAGTGGAAGGCGCTGCGGTCGCCGGGCTGTCCGGGCTGTGCGCCCAACGGATGTTCAAGAAGGCTGATCGTCATATGTTCACTTTAGGCAGAAGGGCCAGAAAAGGGCCGGAAATTGTGAAGAACTCGGTTTCGAGGGGCGGATTTCGCCGCTCCCGAACGTCTACTTCCGCTTCAAGGGGCTCCTGGCCAAGTAGGCCGGCTGCAAAAAATGGCGGAATGGCGTTAAATGAGGGCTCTTGATACTCGGAATTGACCGCGCGAACAGCCCCTTGAAGTGCAAGTAGATGTTCCCGAAACAGGAAATCAGCCCCTCGAAGCCGAGATGCCCATAAGACTCTGCGATGATTACGCATAGACTTTCAATCAACGTTCAGAAAACCTCCAGATTAACTGCCTTTACTACTGAGGTAGCACACGAGAAGCGGCAAGGAGCAAGCGCCCAAATAGCCGCCGAACAGACGTGATAGGAATTTAGGAAAAGGAGCAGCAATGGCTGACGAATTCAACCCGCAGGGCGTCGACCAGACCCCGCAGAATAACGAAAACCCCAATAATACTGCCGATACCGGCAACATCGAGCCGAAGAACCCATTTGTAGGCGGCGCCTCGGTTGATGCCGGCAACGCCAGCGATTCCAGCGAGCAGCAAGCCCCGGTTCCCCCGGCCGCCCCCGCTGCCGATCAGCGGCCTACGCAAGCCGTTACCGACACCGCCGCCACCGAGCCCATCCCGGACTACGCCTCCGCCAAGGGCGAGAGCACGGTGGTCTCCTCCTCGCCGGCTTCTCCGGCAGCGCCGGCCGCAGACCAGACCTCGGCCACAACTCCGCTGTACCGCCCGGCCCCGGAATACGGCGCTTATGGGCCGACCCCGACTCAGGCACAGGGCCAGCAGGGCGGCCAGGCCGGCAACAATGCCCAGCCCACGCAGCAATTCCCGTTCGGCCAGCCTGCACAGCAAACCCCACAGGGCCAGCAGGGCAACCGCAACCCCTACTACACCAATAACCCGCAGCCGCAGGGTAACGGCAATCCGTTCAATCCGCCCACGCAGCCGCAGCAGAACAACGGCAACCCGTTTGCCAGCCAGTCCGGTCAGAATGGCCAGAATGGCCAGCAGCCCCAGCAGGGCGGTCTGTTCGGTTTCGGCGTTCCCGGTACCGGTACGCCGAACGGTCAAGGTCCGACCCAGCCGGGACAGCCCGGTCAGCCCGGTCAGCCCGGCCCCGCCAAGCAGGGCATGTCCAAGACGGCGAGCAACATCCTCATCGCCGTGGTCGCCGCCGTTCTGGCTGCGGCCCTCTGCCTGGGCCTCGGCTACGGTGCCCTCACCAGCGGCCTGATCACCTTGCCGACCAGCAACTCGCTTACCAACGTCAGCTCGAATAAGTCCGGCTCCGGGTCCGCCACCGCCAAGAGCGGCGAAGCCCCCGACTGGCAGACTGTCGCCAGCGATGTCTCCGGCTCCGTGGTCTCCATCCAGACCGCGTTGAGCAACGGCACCGCCAAGGGCTCCGGTGCCATCATCGACACCGAAGGCCACATCATCACCAACAACCACGTGATCTCCGGTGCCCAGCAGATTCAGGTGACGCTTGCCAACGGCAACATGTATTCCGCCACGCTCGTCGGCACTGACGCCACCACCGATCTTGCGGTCATCAAGCTCGACAACCCGCCGAGCGACCTCAAGGCCGTGGAATTCGCCGATTCCGACAAGCTCGCCGTCGGCGAGAACGTGATGGCCATCGGCAACCCGCTCGGCTACGACGACACCGCCACCACCGGTATCGTCTCCGCCCTGAACCGCCCGGTGACCGTGACCGACGACAACAACAACGAGATCGTCACCAACGCCGTCCAGATCGACGCGGCCATCAACCCCGGCAACTCCGGCGGCCCGACCTTCAACGCGGCCGGCCAGGTGATCGGCATCAACTCCTCGATCGCCTCCACCGCCACCTCCTCCGACTCCGCCGGCTCCATCGGCATCGGCTTCGCCATCCCGTCCAACCTCGTCAAGCGTGTGGCCGACGAAATCATCAAGGACGGCAAGGTCAAGCACGTTGCCCTCGGCGTGGTCATCAAGTCCGACACGGTTGAAGCCGACGGCGTGACCCGCGGCGGCGCGACCATCACCAAGTCCAGCGCCACCGGCAGCGCGGTCGTCTCCGGCGGCCCGGCCGACAAGGCCGGCCTTAAGGAGGGCGACACCATCGTGGCCTTCAACGGCAACGCCGTGAACAACAACTACTCGCTGCTTGGTTACGTTCGTGCCGCGGCTTTGGGAGACAAGGTGACGCTGACCATCGTGCGCGACGGCAAGACCATGAATGTGGACGTGACGCTCGATCAGGAGGAGTCGTCGGTGAACGGTTCGTCCGGCTCCGATTCCAACGGCAACAGCCAGAATAACCAGAACAACCAGAACGGCAATGGCCAGAACGGTTACGGTAATGGCAATGGCAACAGCGATGGCGGCACCGGTGACGGCGGCGGCTTCTCCGACCCGTTCGGCCTGTGGTAAAGCCGACTTGACAACGTCACACGGTGTTGAGCGGTAACCGCTGAACACCGTGTCAGACAAGCAAAGGCCCGTGGCAGTGAGCAAACTCCTGCCACGGGCCTTTCGTATGCGCTATTGTGCCCTGCGCCCATGCCGCCAACGTAGTTTCGATATCCGGCATGTCGCACAACGCTCGTTGATAGGGTAGGTCAAGCACTGAGTTCGGGCGGTGCTCCGAACAAAGCGCATAATTCAATACAAAACTGAACATTTCTTTACGCCGTGTATCGGAAGGTCGCGCGGGAGCCGAGCAAAGCGAAGCCCCAGGCAAAGCCGCCGGTGGGTTAACAAGGCGTGACCGCAGCGCCGATTGCGCGGGCCACGCTTGCCGTACCGCAATCGACTCCGTATACGAGCGTAAGGAGCAATGATGGGCGCACTCATCAGATTCTTCACCAAAATTCTCGACATCTGCAAGCTTGTGCCGATGCTTCCGGTCGTCGTCATCGCCGCAATTCCGCTGGCTTTACTGGGCGATTGGCGTCCGTGGGGCAATGCGATGGCGATTCCGGTACTTGGCAATCCGGGCTTCGGCCAGTGGCTGGTTATCGCATTGGTGCTGATTATCGTGATTGACACTGTGCGCGGCATGATTGACGATTTGCGTCATGGGCAGGTTGGAGTCGATGTGCTGGCCGTGGTCGCGATCCTCTCCACCGTGGCCGTCGCCGAATACTGGGCAAGTTGGGCGGTGACGCTGATGATCACGTCCGGCGAGGCCATTGAGGAATACGCTCAAGCCAAGGCCGAGCGCAGCCTGACCGCGCTGATGGAGGCCGCGCCGCAAACCGCGCACGTCGTCAACCTGCCTGGCGTGGGGCGTGGGTTTGCTGCCGATAAGGGCGATTCGTCCGATGGCTTCCGGCGTGTGGGCTTGGCATCGGCTGCCGCCGCCGCGCACCGCTTCGACACGGTGCCGGTCGAGCAGGTGCAGCTGGGCGACGTACTCATGGTGTTGCCGGGCGAAACTGTGCCGGTTGACGGCGAGCTGCTGTCCGGCACGGCCACGCTCGACCTGAGCAATATCAACGGTGAGCCGGTGCCGCGTGAAGTGTTCGCCGGCGCCCGTGTGATGTCCGGGGCGGTGAACGGCTCGACTGCATTGACCATGCGTGCCACCCAGGTGGCCGCCGATTCGCAGTACCAGCGCATCCTCGAGCTCGTGGCCTCCGCGCAGGAGTCGCGCCCGGCCGTGGTAAAAACCGCCGACCGCTTGGCTGTGCCCTTTACCGTGCTCTCGCTGGTGATTGCCGGCGTCGCATGGGCGGTGTCCGGGGTGCCGACGCGATTCGCCCAGGTGCTGGTGCTGGCCACGCCCTGCCCGCTGCTCATCGCCGCACCGGTGGCATACATCGCCGGAACCGGACGCCTCGCCGCAGCCGGCGTGCTTATCAAAGCGCAGGACGTGCTGGAAAATCTCGGCCGCGTCACGCAGGTGTTCTTCGACAAAACCGGTACGCTCACCGTCAAGCAGCCGCAGGTGGTGCGCGTCGAGATGTTGCCCGGCGCTGCAACCCGTCTCAACGAAGACCATGTGCTGATGATGGCCGGCGCGGTGGAAAGCTACTCGGTGCACATCCTGTCCAAAGGCATCGCCAAGGCCGGAACGGAGGCGATGGCCCGATTGCGCCAGCGGTTCGAGGATGGTCAGCGGCTCTGCCCCGAGCCGGAGGCCAGCTGGCCCGGCCATGGACGGGAGTATCCGGTCATCAAGAATATCAATGAAGATGCCGGCAAAGGCGTTTCCGGCGAGGTGAACGGACATGCGGTGCGCGTTGGCCGGCTGTCTTTCGCGGCCGCCGGGGAGGAAGGATTCTTGGCGGTCGATCGGACCGCCCCCAGTCGGTCTGAGGATGACCTGCGCACACGATTTGGGCTGCTTCAGCCGGACGAAATGGCGTCGTATGTGTCTGTTGATGGTCAGCTGATCGCGCGCATCGTGCTGCGCGATGTGCCGCGCGCCAACGCCAAGGCAGCGCTCGCCAAACTGCATGAGTTGGGCGTCACCAAGCTCGCCATGCTTACCGGTGACAAGCGGGCTTCCGCCAATATCATTGCCAGCGAAGTCGGCATTGACGAGGTTCACGCCGAACTGTTCCCGGAGGATAAGGTAGCCGCAGTCAAGGCCGCTACAGGAGCCGGCAAAACCGTCACGATGATGGTTGGTGACGGTGTGAATGATGCCCCGGTGCTCGCTGTTGCCGATATCGGCGTGGCCATGACCGATGGCACGTCCACCGCCGCTTCCGAAAGCGCTCAGGTGGTCATTATGAATGACAATATCGCCGCCGTGCCGCGCGCCATCGCCATTGCACGCCGCACCAAGCGCGTGATGCTTCAAGCCGTAATCGCGGGCCTTGTGCTTGCCACCATCGGCATGATTGCCGCCGCGTTCGATCTCATTCCGGTCGTCGTCGGCGCATTCCTCCAGGAGGCCATCGACGTGGTGAGCATCCTCTGGGCTCTCACTGCTCTGATTGATCGGGATTGATTAAGATAAACCGGAATTGATTGGAGCCGCATCCGGATTATGTGCAATATAACAAGTTGATATCAATATTTTGTGTGTGCTTACCGGATGCGGGCGCCGTAGGTGGCAGTCTATTAGACTAAAGGCTGTTTGCAGCATCATTTAGGGGCATTGAGGCCCTTGCCAGAGGAGTCGATATGTCAGAGGGTGAGGAAGAGCTCAATGTGGGCGCAGTCCGTTTGGAGGAAGTGGCATCGGCGGCTAATGTATCGCTGTCCACTGCGTCCAAGGCCTTGCGTGGAAAGCCTCACGTCAGCGAGAAAACCCGTATTCGAGTGATTGATGCTGCGCAGAGGTTGGGCTATAGCGCTGCAGAAGCTATGGCATCGATGGCAAGGTTAAGCGTCAGGGATTCTCACGGCGTGCAGGATTTTCGCGTTGGCATCATTGGCGTTGATATGAAAGGCGTCTTTTCCCCGACCATTCTTATTGGAGCGGAGAATGCGTTTCAAGCGCGCTCAGCCGCAGCGCTGCTGTTCAATGCGTCAGGCAATGAGGCATTGTTCCACAGTGGTATTGAACGAATGTTGGTGCAAGGAGTGTCGGGACTGTTGATTATCAGCAGGCGTACGGATCCGGTGCCATACTACGTGGATTCTCCGGTACCTGTGGTCTACGCCTATGGCCCGTCCCGTGATCCCGATGATTGTTCCGTGGCACAAGACAATGTGGAATCAGGGTGTTTGGCCGTTCGCCACCTTCTTTCCTGCGGGCGCACTCGTATTGCGATTATTGCTGGCGACTCCGAGTACTCGGTTGCACATGAACGGATGCGGGGTGCGCTCAAGGCCTTGCATGATGCTGGATTACAGTTGGTTGGCGAAGCGCGGTTCGGTTCATGGGAAGCGGAATGGGGGCGCGCCGCTGCCCGTCTGCTGCTCAATGACGGTGCTGCATTCGACGCAGTGATATGCCAAAACGATGTGTTGGCTCGTGGCTGCATCGAGGAATTGGAACGTAGCGGATGTCGCGTGCCGCAAGACGTAGCGGTTATCGGGCACGACAACAGTCCGGATTATGTGTCGTACGCGCATCCGTTGCTTACTTCTATTGATGACAACAACGAAATGCTGGGGCGTCAAGCTGCCCTATGTCTACTGGATGCGATTGCGGGGCATCCTCACCATGGTGTGGAGCGTGTGCCGGTGAAGCTAATCCAACGCGAGTCAACGTTGCCGTTGGATTGATAACGTCACCGGATAGGCGGCAGCAGCCGGTTTACATCTTGCGTGGCATCATCCAGACCTTTGCGAATATCATTGATGCCGGAATCCCGTACAAGGCCGTGAACGTCGATGTTGCTTTGTTCGCTCAACGCTTGGCCGCGTACGCGCATGCTATGGATAAATCGTCCGGCCTTGCGTGCGTAGTCGGGCAGCTTGTCGGGGCCTACCAGCACTAAAGTGATGACAAGAATCACCATGAGTTCCGTGCCCGAAATGCCGAACAACATATTATTCTCCTTCTGCAGTTATTGTTGCAGGGGCTTCCTGTTTGCCGGTGCGCTTGGCTTTGCGCGCCGCGCGAAATGGTAACGCGGCGCGCATTTTATGTAAAAGTTTGAGAAGTTTGGGTTCTTCGCCCGCCGCGCGCATGACTTTCCATAGCTGGATGTGCTCGTATACTGCGCATACGGCTATGGCTGCGAAATAGATTGCGATGATGGGCAAAGCGAGTGCGCATAATGTTCCTGGGTCGCCGGTTGGCGTGGCCACGGCCGCGAAGATAAACGCTATGACCGTTGCGAGACGCCACTGCTTCAACCATGTTCGTGTTTCGACCGCATTCATCATCGTCAATGCCGCCATAACTACGGGTAGCAGGAATGAGAGGCCGAAAGCGACTGTCATGCGCAGAATGAAATCAAAATAGACGTCGGCGCTGAGCAATGTGGCGGTGTTTGCGGGGGCAAAGCCGGTAAGGATCGCCACCGCTTGGGGCAGCAGATACCATGCCAGTCCGGCTCCGGTGAGGAACAGCGGCACTGAGGCTCCGATGAATGTAACCGCGGTCCAGCGCTCTTTGCGCTTCAACCCTGGATTAATGAATGCCCACACTTGGTATGACCACCACGGGCAGGAGGCCGTCAGACCAAGGAAGAACGCAATCTCCAGCTTTACGTTGAATGCGGAGACCACGCCATTGAATGTGATGCTCATCAGTCCCTGTTGCTGCCCGGCCGCCGTCAGGAACGGTTGTTGCAGGATACGAAACACCTGATCGCTGAACATCCATCCCACTATCGACATGATGATGATGCCGGCAATGGCCCGAACAAAGCGTTTGCGAAATTCGACAAGATGATCGGCCAGAGGCATCACCGCATCGGGGTTGCGGGGCTTGCGCGTTTTGGACTTGCGCCCTACACCCCGCTTCCACCGGCGTGTAGGGTGTTGCGCACCCGCGCTGGCCTGCTGCGTGGCCTCGTGTGAGTGATCGATGAGATCGTCGAGGTCAAGATGTGTATCCCGATCGCCGGGATGCATCGCCGGTGCAAGGGGTGCCGGAAGCGCGGGGTTTCCGGGAACCGTGCTCATCGCTGTTCGGCTCCGGTTGCTGTAGTCGGGGCGGCGGTGGCGTTCATCGTGACGGCTTGGGGTACGGCGGGAGCGGGAGCCGGTGCTGCCGCCGGAGCTGGGGCAGGGGCGTCGCTGACTGTATTGACGGTTTGTTGTGTTGCCGGGTCATCGGTCTTGGTCTCGGCACGGAAAATCTTCATCGATTGGCCAATGCTTTTGGCTAGCTCAGGGAGCTTCTTCGCGCCAAACAGCAGCACGATGATAAGTAGAATGATAATGAGCTCGGTGGGGCGAAGATTAGGCATGATAGTATGTCCTTCCAATTTCTGTGTTGTGACAGGGGAAGGGTATACCTCATTAACGCACCAATTTATCAGTATAGCGAGGAATGGTGTGTTGTTCAAGTTGAAGTGCGGTGTTGCGTTTGAGCTGCTTGTGAGAGTTGCTCGGGAACATGTTAATTTGAATGCATTTACTGTGTTATTGGTGAGCATATGTGTTTGGGTTCGTTGGTTTTCGCAAGAGGAAAACAAAAGGAAAATTACGAAAATAGCATGGCTGGAAATGCTGATAAAGACTGATTTTCATTGGTATTGTGCGCTACGAAAACCAGAGAAAAAATGAGTGAGTCGCTTTCTTTGACGCATGGTGAGAATCGTCTGTTTGAGTTATTGTGAACGCGCACAACGAAGACAAGCGGCATGGAGGGCGCGCAAAAACTCGAATAATCGCATATGGTAACTGTTTGCTTTACCGTCATCTCTCCCATACATACATGACGACGGGGACGCACCACAATGATGTGATGGTAAAACGGGCAGTACCAGACGATTCCGAGTATGTGTGTGCCATCCACTGACGCATCTTACCTGCGTCGTCGGGCCATTGAATGGATTAAGTGCATTGAATGGTTGCGAATGCGGCAGAGTGTCTTCGTCCGTCATGCCTCGCAATGAACGCGCGGCAGTCCAACGAAGGAGCAAGATGAGTTCAACGGAAGCAACAAACGGCATCTCTCGCCGTGCTGTGCTCGCAGGCGCGGCCGCCATCGGCGGCACCATCGCCGTGGCGAGTGCATTGGGTACAGGAGTGACAACGGTGCAGGCAGCGCCATCCGTCGCTGGCACGGCAGGTGCAACGGGCGCGAACGGCGCGGGCGGCGTGGCCGTTCCCGCAGCGCAGCGCACCACGAAAAGCGCGAAGACCATTACCGACGCGCCCGCTCTGCCGGGCTGGAAGGTAGCTCCGTTCCCTCTGCGGAACGTCGCCATCACCTCGAACAGCGTGTTCGATCGTGCCAAGGAAGGGATGCTCGACTATGCACGCAACTATCCGGTAGACCGCTGGCTGGTTTGCTTCCGTGCGCAGGCGAACCTGCTGCCTAAGGACAACACGACGCAGCCTTCCGGTGGCTGGGAGAACTTCCCCAGCGGCTCGCTAGACAAGGCTGTTGAACAGCAATGGGGCGATGCCGAATACACGCGTGGCCAGAACAAGAACGGTGCTGATGGTCTGTTGCGCGGCCACTTTGCCGGACATGCATTGCACATGCTCTCCCAAGCGTATGCCGAAACGGGGGAGGAAGCGATTCTCAACAAGATCAACGAGTTCGTCTCCGGCCTGAAGGAATGCCGAGATTCCCTGCGCGAGATGAAGTATAACGGCAAAGCCCGCTACAGCCACCCCGGCTTCCTTGCCGCCTATGGCGAGTGGCAGTTCAAGGCATTGGAGGAATATGCTCCCTATGGCGAGATTTGGGCACCGTGGTACACGGAGCACAAGATTCTTGCCGGTCTGATTGCCGCTTACGAGTTTGCCGGTAATGCCGACGCGCTCGACCTGGCTGAAGGCATCGGACATTGGACCTATGCGCGTCTGAGCAAATGCACCAAAACCCAGCTGCAGAAGATGTGGGACATCTACATCGGTGGTGAATACGGCGGCATGAATGATTCGCTGGTGGATTTGTACAACGTCTCCAAGGACAAGGACCGTAGCGAATTTCTTAAGGCCTCCGCATTTTTCGACACTGACAAGCTCATTGACAACTGTGGTGCTGGTGTCGATATCCTCAACAACTTGCACGCCAACCAGCACATTCCACAGTTCGTCGGTTACGCCAAAGACGCGGCCATGGGCGACGCGGATATCGATGCTGATGCTCGTGCGCGTTATCTCAAGGCCGTTGAGGGGTACTGGGGCATGATTGTGCCCGGCCGTATGTATGCTCACGGTGGTACTGGCGAAGGCGAGATGTGGGGGCCGGCACATACTGTGGCCGGCGATATCGGCAAGCGCAACGCGGAATCCTGCGCGGCATACAACATGCTCAAGGTGGCTCGCTATCTGTTCTTTATCGAACAAAAACCTGCCTACATGGACTATTATGAGCGCACGATTCTCAACCATATTCTCGGAGGTAAGTCCCGTGACCTCGATTCCGGCACGGCCCTCACGCCGGGCAACTGCTACATGTACCCAGTGAATCCGGCTACGCAGAAGGAATATGGTGATGGCAACATCGGCACTTGCTGTGGCGGCACCGCTTTGGAAAGCCACTCGAAGTACCAGGATTCCATCTACTTCCACTCGACGGACAACAAGGAACTGTACGTCAATCTGTTCACAGCTTCCACACTCGACTGGACCGACACCGGCCTGAAGCTCGCACAGGAAACCAACTATCCGGAGGAGGAGACCTCGACGATTTCCATTACGGCCGCGCCGAAGAGCGCCGTCACCTTCCGCATCCGCATCCCCGCGTGGAGCAAAGGTGCGAAGATCGAGGTGAACGGCAAGGCTATAGATGGCGTCACCGCTGGCGAATACGCCACCGTGGCCGGCAGCTGGAAGGTCGGGGACAAGATCGTCGTCACCATCCCGCTGCAGCTGCGCACCGAGTCGACTGATGACCGCAAGGACATCCAGACGCTGTTCTACGGTCCCACGGTGCTCAACGCGCTCAACCCATCCACCAAGTTCATCCAACGCGGCTTCTACGAGCGCAACGGCTTGGATGGCACCATCAAACTGGGCGTACAGAAGAAGGAAGGCACGAAGAACTACTTCATCATTGACGGCGACGAGTTCGAGCCCGCCTACAACGGCGACAACACCCCGTACCACATGTACTTCCAGCGCAAGGACGAGTATGTGGGCTTCGCAGGCAAGCTCACCGATGTGCTGAACCCGAAGCGCCCGGCTGCACAGGACCGTAGCGAGAGCACGCTGATGGATGACATCTGGGCGGGCGCGCCGTTCAAGGACCGTGCCGCCTTCATCAAGAAGGTGCAGGAGGTCACGAAGACCTATCAAGACGAGGGGCTGCTTTCCAGTCGTGATCGTCAGGTGGTTCTGCTTGCCTCCGCTCGCGCCAAGATGAGCTGACGTTTTCCTGCGACCAAACCGTCTCCCGTAGTGCACGACACGGCGGGAGATGAGTGATACAAACCATAACGCCTAACAGAAAGAATATTATGACCATCGAAAGCACTACTTCGGCCGTGAAGGGCGGTGTGGCGAAACGATTCGCCGCACTGTTCGTAGCTGCGGCCACGCTGCTGGCTGGCGGTGTCTTCTCCGTATCGGCCGCGCCGAGTGCACTGGCGGACGACGCTGAAACGAATGTTGCGCTCAATGCAGAAAAAGGCAACGACAATGCACCAGACGTTCAGGTCAGCTATGTCACTGGCTGGAACAGCACTGCTGCCATCAATGACGATAGCTTGGACGGCAACGCCAGCTATGGCGGTTGGGGCACTTGGGGCAACACCAGTGCCAGCGAAACTGCCACTTACACATGGAATCGCGCCGTGACCACGTCCAAGTCTGTGGGCTACTACTGGACGAACGTCAAGACCGGTGATGGTGGCGTGCCGCTGCCCAAGGATGTCTCGATTGAGTATCTCAATGCTGATTCCGGCCAGTACGAGACCGTGCCGAACCTGAAGGTGGACAAGACATTCCCCGCCGACGACGAGCTCGACGCCACCAACCCGGTGTATGGTCCGTATACCTACACCTTCGACCAGGTCACCACCAAGTCCATGAAGCTTGTGGTGAACAAGAAGGCCAATGACAACAAGGGTATTACCGTCACTGAGTGGCAGGTGTTTGGTACCAGCGCTGCACTACCAGTGGATCCGGGCGACCCAGGTGCTTTCTTAGACGTGCAGCAAGTTGCCGTGCGCACCACGCCGGGCGTGGACCCGACCTCGAAGTTGCCTGCAGAAGTGTGGGCGACACCTCAAGATGGTCCCAGCATTAAGGTTCCAGTGACTTGGGAAACCGTTCCGGCCGACGCTTATGCTACAGCTGGTACTACCGCCGAAGTCAAGGGCACTACTGCTGCCGGTACCTATGACAACATCAAAGTTGCGGCCGGTCAGGCGACGGCCACTATTGGTGTCTACGACCAGCTCAACACCGAGGTGACCGACGCGGAGTACGTCTCCACCATCACCGCTCCCGGTGTCAAGCCGGTATTGCAGGATACCGTGGCGCTGACCTACGCTGACGGCTCGGTCGAGTCGGGTCACAAAGTGACTTGGGACAGTATCCCGGCCGCCGAGTATGCTGAAGCCGAACAGGTCGGCTTCGTGGAAGGCTCTATCGAGGGTGTCGGCAATATCAAGGCGGAAGGCACGTTCTTCGTCGTCGCGCCTTCCGACCCGAAAGCCCAGCCGATTGTTGCTATCGATTTCGACTCCGCGGCCCCCGGCTCCGGCTGGTACACCACTGCCCCGAAGTTCACCATCACCGCGCAGCGCGGCGTCTCCACCGTGCCGATAAAGACGATCGAGTACAAGATCGGCAAGGGCGAGTGGACCAGTGGCAAGGGCCCGATCAGCGTGACCGCGCAGGGTTCCGTGACCATTTCCGCCCGTGCCACCGATGAAAACGACAACAGCCGCGAGGTCTCCCAGACCATCAAGGTCGACACCAACGTGCCGGTGGTCACCGCTAAGCAGGAGAGCAAGAACGGCAACGATGTGGTCGTCTCTCTCACCGCTGATGACGGTGCCGCAGGCTCCGGCGTGACCCGTGTGCTGTACTCCACCGGCCCGTCCAGCAACCCGAAGTCCAACGAGAACACGATGTGGGGCACCTACACCGACGAGGACAAGGTGAAGGTGCAGCTCTCCGCTGACCACGACACTTACGTGCACTTCTATGCGCAGGATGCCGCCGGAAATGAGTCCGACTACGCCAACATCAATCTCGGCAAGGGCGAAGCCGTGACCCCGACCCCGACTCCGTCTGTGGATTCCGTTGCCGTCTCCGGTGATGGTGTCAAGGATGGCAAGCTGGCGCTGGTCGCTGGTGATACTGCCCAGTTGTCGGCCGAGGTGAAGGTGACCGGTGATGCGGCCAAGACCGTGGCCTGGAAGTCCTCCGACGCGAAGGTCGCTACTGTGGACAAGGATGGCAAGGTGACCGCCGTTGCCGAAGGTACGGCGACCATCACCGCCACCTCCACGGTTGACGAGAACAAGTCCGCGTCCGTCGAAGTCACGGTAACTAAGCCCGAGGCTCCGGTTCCGCCTGCCACCGATGAGGAGCGCAAGCCTCTTGCCGACAAGATCGCCGCTGTTGAGAGTGAGAAGCTCAACCAGAACGACTACACGGCTGATTCGTGGAAGGCATATGCGGATGCACTTGCTGCCGCAAAGCAGGTAGTCAAGGATCCGGCCGCAACCGCACCGCAGGTGACCGCTGCGCGCAACAAACTCACTGCCGCACACGATGGTCTCGCCAAGAAGGATAGCGGCGAAAAGCCTGAACCGCAGAAGCCCGGTCAGCAGAAGCCTGGGCAAAACCAGAAGCCTGACCAGCAGCAGAAGAACGCTACTACCACTGCCCCCACGGGTAGTGCGGTGGCTGCCGTTGCTGCGGCCGTAGTTGTGCTCGGCGCGGCTGGCGCCGGTCTGGTTATCTGGCGCAAGCGCCGTGCCTGACGTGAGGCTATTGCCCCTAGGCTAATAACAACCCAATAATTGAATACAGGTCTTATACCTGAAGTTGATCTGCGTCGCACTGGCTTGAACCCGAATCGATGTTCGGGCTAAGCCTGTGCGGCGCATTTCGTTGCGGCTGTGTTGCTCATAATCCGGTATCGGAGTTATTCATTAGGTCGGTTTGACGTTTATTAGGTCGGTCCTTGGTCGGAGCGGCCCTTGAAACCCCGCCGTTCCAAGGGATGGCTTCAGCACCCTCCGACCTAATGAACGAAGAAATGACCTAATGAATGCAATCGAGGTCGTAAAGAGCCGTTGGAGGTGACATCTTCAGTGTCATCAAGGGATTCGCCGGTTGTGCAGTATTGTTATTGTTCTGCGGCGGCTCTTTACCGTCGGCCTTCCAGCCAATCGAGGGCGGAAGTGACGCGGATTCCTTGTGAGACGTAACTTTGCTCAACCCGACTGGTTACGTACTGTTGCTCACACGGTATGCCGAGAACATTGCCAATTAAAGTGAGGTGCCGAGCGAATCGGTCATGATAGGTTTGTCCGGATTTGATTTCTATGAGCATACGGTTGTTAGGATCGGTGAAATCCAACAAATCCACCTCGACCTTGCTGGCATCGCGGTAGAAGAATAATTGTGGCTCCTGATTGGCGTTCAAATGCTGTTTCATGGTTTCCGCAATGATGAGGTTTTCAAATATATCGCCGAACTTGGGGTGCGCAACCAGTGCTTCGACCGTCCGAATGCCCAAGAGATGGCACAGCAAGCCAGTGTCATAAAAATAGAGTTTCGGCGTTTTGACCACCTGTTTGCGTGCGTTCGTGTAGAACGGCATGAGATGGAATGCGATGTAACTTGATTCCAGAATCGACATCCATGCCTTTACGGTTCGCGGACTTACACCAAGTTCATTGGCGATGTTGGTGTAGTTTATGAGTGCTCCGGAACTGAGTGCGCAAAGAGTCAAGAATCGGCGGAAGTCAGCCAAATTGCGTACATCAAGATATTCGGAAACATCACGTTCGATATAAGTGTCGATGTAGTTCGAGAAGAACAGATTGAGCGGCATTCTCGTGTCGTAAATGCGTGGATAACCGCCTTGCAGCATAAACGTATCCGGAGTAAGGGCCTGATCCGCCTTGCATGCTTCTTGGAATGAGAACGGCAATAACTTGACCAATAGGGAAACCCATAATCTGACATTAGCAGTGCTCGTAGGTTTCCCAAACGCACAAACTATGGCCTAATACACAGAATTCCCACCACTCTCCCTCTGTCGCAACGGAAGGCTTTGCGTTAGGCTAGAGCGCGTGACTGAATCCGTGAATACTGAACTCCGCATTGCTGTAATCGGCGCTGGCCCGGCCGGCGTCTACTCATCCGATATCTTCCTGCGCCAGCTCAAGAAGCTGGGCGAAGAACTTGGCCTCGGCACCGAAGCGCGCATCGACCTGTTCGAGAAGCTGCCGGTGCCGTTCGGCCTGGTGCGTTACGGTGTGGCCCCGGACCACCCGTCCATCAAGTTCATCGCCTCCGCGCTTGAGAAGACGCTCGACAACCCGAACATCCACCTCTACTGCGACGTGGAATTCGGCAAGGACGTGACTCTTGACGACCTGTTGGCCCGTTACGACGCCGTGCTGTTCGCCACCGGCGCGGTCAAGGACAAGCCGCTGAACCTGCCCGGTGCCGACCTTGAAGGCGTGTACGGCGCCGCCAAGTTCGTCGAATGGTATGACGGCTACCCCACCGGTGCCCGCGAATGGCCGCTTACGGCCGAGAACGTCGCCGTAATCGGCGGCGGCAACGTGGCCATGGACGTGGCCCGCGAACTCATGCGCAACGCCGACGACCTCAAGGCCAAGACCGATATTCCGGACAACGTGTACGAGGGCATCGGCCAGAACAAGGCCAAGGTGCTCCACCTGTTCATCCGCCGTGGCGTGGCCCAGGCCAAGTTCAGCGTGCAGGAACTGCGCGAGATGGAGAAGCTGCCCGGCGTGCAGCTCATCATCAACGAGGACGACTTCGATCTGGACGACGAGACCATCGAGGTGGCCGGCAAGGACAAGCTCACTCGTCAGATGGTCGAAGAGCTGTTCGCCATCCGCGAGATGGCCGAAGACATGGAGGATGACGGCGACGTCGACTTCGAAGGCAACCCGGCCGACCGCAAGTACTACGTGCACTTCAACTCCGCCCCCACCGAGATCCTCGGCGAGGACGGCAAGGTCAAGGCCATCCGCGTGGAGCGCACCGAAACCGGTGCCGACGGCAAGATGCACCGCACCGGCGAGTTCACCGACTACCCGGTTGAGGCCGTCTACCACGCCATCGGTTACAAGCCCGCCGAAGCCCCCGGCATTGCCTACGACGAGCACGGCGCCCACCTGGCCAACGCCAACGGCGACGGCCGCATCACCACCGAGGCCGACGGCGGCGAAGTGCGCGACCGCCTGTACGCCACCGGTTGGGCCAAGCGCGGACCGGTGGGTCTGATTGGCTCCACCAAGTCCGATGCGCTCGCCATCGTGACCAACATGCTCGAGGATCTGGCCAAGGCCGCTGAAGGTGGCCGTGTGGCAGCCGACCGCGACCCCGAATCCATCGACCGACTGCTGGCCGAGCGCGGCATTCGCCCGATCGACTTCGCCGGCTGGAAGAAGGTCGACGCTTTCGAGCGCGCCGAGGGTGCCAAGGAAGGCCGCGAGCACAAGAAGGTCATCGAGCCCGACCAGATGCGCGAGCTCGCCCACGCCTGACGGCCCGCCCACGCCCGTCCGGCATTCGTCCGGCATTCGTCCGGCATTCGTCCACCCGGCCGCGCCCCGTGCGGACGCGGCCGGGCTCGGGGCCGGACGGGCCGGGCGAATATGGGACATTTCTCGCGGCGCATATCCAGCAATCATTCAGCCTGCGATTTTAGTGTGTGCATTATGGATGCCAAAGTACGGGTGCACGGCCATTTCAACGGCCTGAAAACAACGCTGCTGTTTGCCCTGATGTGGGCCATCATCATGCTGATTTGGTGGGCCACGGGCGGCAGTCGGCAAACCCTGAGCATCTATATCGTCATCGGCCTGATTACCACGTTCGGCACCTACTGGTTCTCCGACAAACTCGCCATCGCCTCCATGGGCGCGCGGGAAGTCAGCGAGCAGGAAGCCCCGGAGATCTACCAGATTGTGCGTGAACTGAGCGCCAAGGCCGGCAAGCCGATGCCTCGCATCTACATCGCCTCCACCATGAGCCCGAACGCCTTCGCCACCGGGCGCAACGAACGGCACGCGGCCGTCTGCTGTACCCAAGGCATCCTGCAGATTCTCAACGCCCGTGAACTGCGTGGTGTGCTGGGCCACGAACTTATGCACGTGTACAACCACGACATCCTGACTTCCGCCATCGCCTCTGCCATGGCCACCGTCATCTCCTACCTAGGCTATTCGCTGATGTATTTCGGCGGCGGTTCGCGAGACGACCGCGACAGTTCCGGTGGCCTCGGCCTGATCGGCGCATTGCTGAGCGTGATTCTCGCGCCGATCGCCGCGTCTTTGATCCAGATGGCCATCTCCCGCACCCGCGAGTACGACGCCGATGAAGACGGCAGCCTGCTTACCGGCGATCCCGAGGCCCTGGCTTCCGCACTGAACAAGATTTCCTACGGCGCGCAGACCACGCCGATGCGCAAAACCGCCGGCACCCAGTCCGTCTCCGCAATGATGATCGCCAACCCGTTCTCTGCGGTCGGCTTCTCGCGCTTGTTCTCCACACATCCGCCGACCGATGAGCGCATCGCGCGCCTCATGCAGATGGCCAACGAAATGAACGGCACGCCGATCGCTCCGCCCACCTACTCCACGCGCGTCGGCAGGTGACGTGCTAGGATAACTATTCGTGCCTCGTTTGGCTGAGCATGCTCGTCACGTGAGGTGCAGCAGCCGTAAGGCATGCGGACATAGTTCATCGGTAGAATGAAAGCTTCCCAAGCTTTAGAGGCGGGTTCGACTCCCGTTGTCCGCTCCATTGATTTTCAATGATTTTCATTATTTCCGGGAAAGTGTCGCGCATGATCGCAAAACTACGCGCTATTTGAGCGCTTTGCCCGCGGAACCCAGCTGCCGGCAAGCCTCGACCACGCGGGCGGACATGGAATCCTCGGCCTTACGGCCCCAAGAACGCGGATCGTAGAACTTCTTCTCGCCCACTTCGCCGTCGATCTTCAGCACCTTGTCGTAGTTCTCGAACACGTGGTCGGCGATTGGACGGGTGAAGGCGTACTGGGTATCGGTGTCGATGTTCATCTTGATCACGCCGTAGCTTACAGCTTCGGCGATTTCTTCCGGGCGTGAACCGGAGCCGCCGTGGAACACCAGCTCAAACGGCTTGCCGTTGGGGAAATCGACTATGCCGGCCGCGCTAGGCAACTCGCCTTCGGCCACCGCGCGCGCCACACGCGCCTGAATGTCGCCGAGTAGCGACGGACGCAGCTTGACCACGCCGGGCTTGTAGGCACCATGCACATTGCCGAATGTGAAAGCGGCCATGTACCGGCCACGTTCGCCCAAACCCAGTCGGCGGGCGACTTCGAGGCCATCTTCCGGAGTGGAATACAGCTTTTCATTGATTTCGGCGGAGTGACCGTCTTCCTCACCGCCGACCGCGCCGATTTCGATTTCGAGCACGGTGTGCGCCTTCTGCGACTTGTCGAGCAGTTCCTCGGCGATGTCCAGATTTTCCTTGAGCGGCACGGTGGAGCCATCCCACATATGCGACTGGAATGTAGGCTCCTGGCCTCGTGCCACCTGATCGGCCTCATGCGCGAGCAGAGGACGCGCCCACTCATCCAGATACTGCTTGGCGCAGTGATCGGTGTGCAGAGCGATGGTGATGTTCGGGTATTTCGCAGCCACTTCATGTGCGAAAGCCGCCAGCGCCAGCGAGCCGGTAACGCGATCATTGACCCCCCTGCCGGAGACGTAGGCCGCGCCTCCCACGGAAATCTGGATGATGCCGTCGGACTCGGCGTCTGCGAAGCCCTTCAACGCAGCATTCAGTGTCTGTGAGCTGGTTACGTTGATGGCTGGATAGGCGTAACCGCCTCGGCGGGCGGCATCGAGCATTTCGGCATAGCGTTCCGGTGTTGCGATCGTCATGGCTTCATTATCGCGCGAGGCATGCCCTCTAGGCTCCGTTCTTCAACCTGTGCGCTGTGCGATTGGTCACAGCATCGCCTCGTACGAGTAGAAATTCGTCACCCATTCCGGGTTGTCGCACCTCCAGCCTCGCCCTGCGTGAGACGAAACTTCGCAGGGTAGAGGGTGTACGGTAGTCTGTTTCCGGCGGAATCGTGCGAATGCGGAGGTGCATCATGCCTGGAATTGTTCTTATTGGTGCTCAGTGGGGCGACGAGGGTAAAGGCAAGGCTACCGATTTGATCGGCACCAAGGTCGATTACGTCGCGCGCTTCAACGGCGGCAACAACGCGGGCCATAGCGTGGTGGTCGGCGATGAGTCGTACGCCCTGCACCTGCTGCCTTCCGGTATTATCAACCCGAACCTGACCCCGGTGATCGGCAACGGCGTGGTCGTGGACCCGGAAGTGCTCTTCGAGGAGATTGACGGCCTGGAATCCCGCGGCATCGATTGCTCCCACCTCAAGGTGAGCGAGGCCGCGCACATCATCGCGCCCTACCACCGCACACTCGACAAGGTGACTGAACGCTTCCTTGGCAAGCACAAGATCGGCACCACCGGCCGTGGCATCGGCCCAGCCTACGCGGACAAGATCAACCGTGTCGGCATCCGCGTGCATGACCTGTTCAACGCCGACCATTTGCACGACAAGGTGGAGGCCAGCCTGCACCAGAAGAACCAGATGCTGGTCAAGCTCTACAACCGTCGTCCGATCGACGTGGACCAGACCACCGAGGAGCTGCTGAAGCTCGGCGAACGCCTCAAGCCGTACGTGGCCAACACCGGCCTGATTCTCAACAAGGCGCTTGACGAAGGCAAGACCGTACTGTTTGAAGGCGCTCAGGCCACCATGCTTGACGTGGACCACGGCACCTACCCGTTCGTCACCTCTTCCAACCCGACCGCCGGCGGCGCCTGCACCGGCACCGGCGTGGGCCCCACCAAGATCACCCGCGTAATCGGCGTCTCCAAGGCCTACGTCACCCGCGTGGGCGAAGGCCCATTCCCCACCGAACTGCTGGACGAGTCCGGCGAATGGCTGCGTCAGCAGGGCCACGAATTCGGTGTGACCACCGGCCGCCCGCGTCGCTGTGGTTGGTTCGATGCAGCCG
>ERZ772867.1962-NODE-1962-length-21609-cov-3.114503_pt1 | contig 21609 bp, 15 predicted proteins | sample MGYA00511341_ERZ772867 | MGnify/ENA primary metagenome ERZ772867 (study PRJEB29015, sample SAMEA2737707) | human gut metagenome | biome: human gut; feature: human-associated habitat; material: faeces | place: China | collected 2012 ... | reverse complement strand
TCAAGAGTCAGTATGGGAACGGTTTTTCAGATTCCGTGGACATTTATTCAGGACAATAATGAAATGCGTTGCCAGCGGGAGATACTTTGGCCCAGGCAGGCGATTACAGAATTTCGGGAAATGGGTTATAAGACTGCAGCGCTTGCGCTGACAGATGATTCGGTCGGAATCGACAATCCGGAACTTATGCAGGAAGAGAAGCTGGCAATTATTCTTGGAACCGAGGGCGAAGGTTTGATGGATAGGACAATTGAGATGTGTGATTACACAGTCAAGATTCCGATGTCACATGACGTTGATTCATTAAATGTAGCAGCGGCAAGTGCGGTGGCATTTTGGCAGCTGGGAAAGAAGCAAAAATAAGTAAAAACTATTACGGAGGGATTGAAAAGATGTTATTTTTATATTATCCAAAATGTTCTACTTGCCAGAAGGCAAAGAAATGGCTGGATGCCAATCATAAGGCACATCCGGAGTATAAGATTGCCATCAGCGAATATGGGGCAGGGGCGAGCATCTACCATCAGCAGGATTCCGTGAAACGGGGGATTGCTTCCGGTTGGTGGCATCCGGAGAATTACCAGACTTATTATCATATCGGAAACTGGAAAGCATTGGCGGAACGTCCGTTCGTCTGGGGTTCTTTCATTTGGAACCTGTTTGACTTCGGTGCGGCTCACCGTGTGGAAGGCGATCGTCCCGGTATCAACGACAAAGGGCTGGTGACTTTCGACCGCAAGGTGAAAAAAGATGCTTTCTATTTCTATAAGGCAAACTGGAATACCGAGGAACCATTTGTTTACATCACGAACCGCCGCCACCGCGACCGTTCCTTGGCTGTTACGGACATCATGATCTTTTCTAATCAACCAGAAGTCGAATTGTTTGTAAACGGAAAAAGCCTCGGCCGGCAGAAGCCGGATGAATATGCGACATTCGAGTGGAAAGGGGTTGCTCTGCAGGATGGGGAGAATACGATAGAGGCTCGTTCCACCCAAAAGAAGAATCCAGTGAATGATAAGGTGGTCTGGACGGTGAAATAATAATAGTTAGAATTTTTAAGGGAGGTGCCAAAATTCCTCTCTCTTGTCGGGAATTAATCCCCCGACAAGAGAGAGATTTCTTTTTTTTGACATTCCCCTTTTTTTATTCCTTCCCGTAAGGGATCAGCTCTTTCAGTATTTGTTCTTTATACCACGGATCGTCTGCTTCTTTCAGTAAGGGGATCATCTGTTTGCATAAGTCGGATACGATTCCCTTATTCTCCTGCCAAGGGAGATTCTGCATCTGATACGGATCTTCCAGGTCATTAAACAAAAGGATGTCCTTGAGTTCTTTTGTCTTTCGGTCGATTGTGAGTGACATGGTATATTGATGTGTTTTGATCCCTCTCGACACCGGAAAATAAGAAATGACTTTTCCATCGGCATCCTTTTCCCCATCGATATTTTTGATGTACAAGGCTCCCTGACGCAAAGGAACGGAAGAATCCTCTCCTGTAAAACGTCCCGCATAATTCCGCCCTTCCACAGTGGCCGGAATCTGTTTTTCCAGACCGCACAGTCCGAGTATGGTCGGCATGATATCAGGAGAAGACAACAATAGTTCGCTGTCGATCCGAGGTATTACTTTTCCAGGAAAACGAACTATGAACGGGACGTTCATGCTTTCAGCATAAGGTGAGTTTTTGGGATCGTCCGTATTTTGGCTGCACATGGTTTCTCCATGATCGGAAGAGAAAATAACGAGGGTGTTCTTGTCCAATCCCTGTTTTTTGAGTTCGTCCAGTATTCGTCCGAAAGCCCGGTCGACACCTGTCACCGATGCAAAGTAATAACGTACGGATGGTGCTTTTTTCATTTCCCGGTTTGCATTCGGGCGAATCAGCAGGCTGTCCAACGGAAGGTCTTTGTATAAGTTGTAATCTTCTTCCATGCAATCTTCCAATGAGGCATACGGACTGTGAGGCGGATTGAAACTGACCATCATAAAAAACGGTTTATTTGGGTCCCGCACGTTTCCTTCATTCCGTAAGTAGGAGATTGCTTTATCCGCCTCATGTGCGGGCGACCACTCGTTTATCTCGTGTTTGACGCCTTCGGTATCCCAATAGTGCGGATGCTTGTGCACGTCATAGGTCCCGTACGAATACCAATAGTCGAAACCGTGCCGGCGTTCTGCCGGAGTGTAGGCATCCCAAGCCGGAACACGGTCTTCCACATATTTTCCGGGACGTTCCGGGTCATTGGGAGTCGGGCAGTCGACATGCAGTTTCCCGATATAAGCACAGTTATATCCGGCTTGGCTGAACACGTCGCTAATGCAGGTCGCATCTTCGCGCAATGAACTGATCGGGCGGTTGGCATTACAGTTCAGAGGTACTCCGCTATGTTCCGGATACATCCCCGTTAACAATATTCCCCGGTGCGGACTGCTCAGCGGGCAGTTGCTCATGGCCGAAGTCAGCACAACAGATTCTTTCGCAAACCGGTCCAGATTAGGCGTATGCACCGGATCTCCCTCGAAATTCACCGCATCCCGGAATCCCGCCTCTCTCCAGAAACCCATCGCATGGTTACGCATTTGGTCTGGGAAAACATAAATTACGTTTGGAGTACTTGATAAATTCAGGGAGGTAACAGGCTTTTCTTTGCATCCCTGAAAGGAGAAAAGAAGAATACTCCCTAAAAGATATGCCGCTTCTTGGTTGGAATGATTGAGTTGTTTATACATATGTTTATTGATTTATTGAACGTAATGATATTTTGCAATTCATTTTTCCTGGTCTTGATAAGATGGAGATGAGATTCAATGTTCACATTGTTGCCAGTATTGAAAGGTGTTCCTCTTTCTGATGGGAGCATATGAACTACAAATATAATGAAAAAGGACAGACATAGCAGTCTGCCCTTTTATTTGTTTATTGGTAGGTGATTACCATCCTGGGTTCTGATCTTCTTTCAGACTTGGGTTCTTCTGAATTTCATTATTTGGAATCGGCCATAAATAGTCCCGAGACTGAACGACACGGTTGTAATAGAATTGTCCGGTAAAGCCTTTTACTTCTCCGGCCAAAGTTTCCAGTAATCCCCAACGTTTCATATCACTGAAACTTAACCCTTCGCCAGCCAGTTCGACTGCACGCTCATGTCTGATTCGTTCGAATACTTGTTCTTTGGTAGTTGCCTGCAGATAACTTGGGCCGCTATTAAGTCCCGGCATGTCGACGCGTGCACGGACTTGGTTGATCAAGTCGACTGCTTTTGTCTGTTGGTCTGTCTGGTTGTAGCATTCAGCCAGCATTAACAATACATCGGCATAGCGGATCAGCGGGAAGTTGATCGGTGTATCTTCGCGGTTATTGATAGCACCATTCATGTCATATTCGGCTACAAATTTACGCCACAAATACATTTCGTAGTTTCCGTTAACACGAATAAAACCGTTCTTTTCGTTTGTCTGTCCGGATTTTTCTGTGATAACATATTCTGTATCCATCGGAGCGTTGGAATACCAACCTTTATAAGTCGTGTACGGCATAATGATGGAAGCCATCATACGCGGGTCACGCTTGTTGTACATTTCTAATAACTTGTCTTTTGCGGCGGGATAGGTGGCCACTTTGTTTAACCCTTCGTTTAATGTCGCATAGAATGTTTCTTTCTTGACTGCATCATTTTCATTGAATCCCGGAATAACTTCATTCCAATCGAAAGCACGTCCGTCTTTCCATTCGTAAGAATCAACGAAGTCAGTAGCTGCCATTACATTGTTCCAGCAACTTCCATAAGAGGCACGGCTTCCCATATAGAATGTCATCGGCATACCGAAATCAGTACCGACACCACCGATATTTTGAATTGCAAAGATCATTTCTGAACTTTCATCTCCACCTGGTTTGAATAGGTTTTCATAATCTGAATACAAAGCATACTTACCGCTGTTGATAACATTCTCAAAGCATGTGGCTGCTTCTTGGTATTGTTTGTTGTAGAGAAGGACTTTTCCTTTCAATGCCATTGCAGCTCCGGATGTCGCACGTCCTTTATTTGATTCATCCCAATCTGCCGGTAAATGAGCAATCGCTTCATCCAGGTCTTTGATGATAAATGTACGGACTTCTTCTGCCGAGCTTCTTGGTTTCAACATATTGGAGAAGTCTTCCGCAACGATAGTTGTCTCATCATAAATCGGAACTCCACCCCAAAAATCGAGTAAGGTGAAATAGTAGAGGGCACGCATAAAACGGGCTTCCGATTTGTAGCGGGTTTTCAGTTCGTCGGACATATCACATTGGTCGACGTTCTGTAATACAATATTAGCACGTGTGACGCCTTCATACAGTTGTTTGAACTTATCGCCGACGGCTCCTTCCGTAGTGGTATAAGTACCACGGCCGATGTTTGGATACGAAGGTGCGTCATATCCGGCACCTACGCCACCTAAACAGTCAAAACCGAATTGACGGCCGAAAACATCGTTGTGTGTCATTTGGCTGTAAACTCCCATCATTGCCTGATCGGCATGTTCTTGTGTCTGGAAGAATGTTCCGGCACTTAACTGATCTTCCGGATAACGGTCCAAGTCGTAGCAGCTACTCATTAACAGAAGTGATGCTGCACAAGTGAAAAATAATTTATACTTATTCATAATGCTTTTTCAATTAAAAGGTTACATTAATACCTAAAACCGCTGATTTCATTGCCGGATAAGCCAGCCCGCTGATTTCAGGATCAAATCCTCTGTAAGATGTAAATGTGAAGAAGTTTTCCAAACTGCCATAGAAACGAAGTCTTTCCAATTGCATCTTCTTCGTAATAGATTTAGGCAATGAATAGCCTAATTGAATGTTACGAATCTTCAAGAAGGCTTTGTTCTCCAAGTAGAAATCACTCATTTGAGTGTTGATCTGATTCTGGGATTGTAACAAGCGCGGGTAGATAGCGTCTGTACGGCCTTCAACCCATCTTCCTTCTGCAACATCTTTGTTCAACTGGTAGCCGAAACGTACGGTTGAAGTGTTTGCCAATGCATTTTGCCAGTAAACTTTCACACCTGCCTGTCCTTGGAACAGAACGGAAAAGTCGAATCCTTTGTAGGCGGCATTCAGGTTCAAACCGAATTGGAATTTCGGATTCGGGCCGTCGCTGACGATTTCGCGGTCATCCATGTCGATAATACCGTCTCCATTGATGTCTTTGTACAGTAAATCTCCTTTTTGAGGCGTACCGAATGCGGCAAACGGATTCACCTTTTTACCTGTCTTCTCGTCAATCGGTGCGTTGTCGATCATTTGTTGTACAAGTGCTAGATCAGCATCTGTTTGGATTATGCGGTCTGCACGCAATAAATATTGAGAATTGATGGAATGACCTTCCCAGATAATATTAGCCCCGTCATAAGAGATACCGCCTTTATCTGTTCCCTTGAACTTATTGACTTTGTTTTTTAGTTGCCGTTGACACCGTAGGAGAAATCTCCAATTTGGTCCTGCCAGCCGAGAGTCATCTCGATACCTTGGTTTGTAACAGTCGCACTGTTTTGTTTAGGAATGGATGCTGTTCCGTGTACGTCCGGTGCAGGCAAGTTGATCAAAATGTCTTTTGTTTTCTTATTGAAGTAATCGACAGTACCAGTTAATTTATTATTGACCAAACCGAAATCGAAACCGACATTTGTCATATAGGTAGATTCCCAAGTCAGATCCGGATTGGCCAGTCTGGCTTGTGCAAGACCTAATATCAGTGCGTTGTTCAACGTGTAGTTGAATGCAGAACCGGAGCTTGGTTTATTAGCGTAAGTTGCGATCGCGTCGTAGTTCCCAACGGAATTGTTACCCAAAGAACCATAAGATAAACGGAACTTTAGGTTGCTCAACCCTTTCTCCACCCAATCTTCCATAAAGGCTTCCTGATCCATACGCCATGCAACGGAAGCAGAAGGGAAGTAACCTGTACGGTTATTTGAAAGGAAGCGGGATGATTGGTCTGCACGAAGATTGACTTCTAGTAAGTATTTGTTTTCCCAATCCAGATTGATACGTCCGAAGAAAGAACGCATAGCCCATTCGGTGCTTGAACCGGAAGCTGTTGCATCACCGATTGCAGCATCGATCACGTTCAAACTTAAATCGATCATGTCATATTTTGTAGCAGAGAAGTTCTTGCTGCGATACATTTCCTGGCTGGCTCCGATCATTGCGTTCAAACCTAAGCGGTCATTCATGAAACGTTTCTCGTAGCGTGCTACAACATCTCCGAAGAAGCGTTCGGTTTTACCGTCGTAATTCATGATGTTGGTTTTTCCTCTGTTGGAGTAAGTGATCACGTTATCACGGAAGTTCCAACCGTCGATGAAAACAGGTTTCCGGCTTCGTTGTTCATCCACGAACTCATAAGAATATGATGCTGTAACAGAAAAGCCTTCGAACGGTTTCAACGTTCCGACGAAACGAGAACGCATATTGGTTTTGCGGATATTACCAGCTTTGCTGTTCAAACGGATCAAAGGGTTGTTATTCGCCGATTGTGCGTCGTCTTCACTATTATTCATAGCTCCGTATCGTCCGTCCGGTGCACGGAATACCATACCGGGAGTCGTTGCTGATGCGTAGGTGAACACATCATCAACAGATGTGTCTTTCTTGTCACTTGCCGTATATTTGGCAGATGGTTCCATGTTTGAAACATATCCGCTGACTTGTGCCCCTAAATTCAACCACGGTTTTACATCGGCTGAAATGTTTACACGTCCGTTATATTTTTCGAAGCCGGTATTTTCCATTACCCCCGGATTCTTTTGATAACCGAATGATGAATAGAAGCGGATTTTGTCACTACCGCCACTCATGGAGATGACGTGGTTGTGAGAAGTCGAAGGTGTAAATGTCTCGTCAATCCAGTTCGTATTCGGATATTTTAACGGATCTCGTCCACCATCTGCCCGCCATTCGTCTATGACAGCTTGTGAGAACTGAGCTTTCAAATTAGAATTGAGGTAGCCTTCGTTGATCAATTCCATATAAGTGGCATAATCAGAAACGGGGTCCATAGAGCTGGGGATACTTGGTGATGTGAATGAAACATACCCGTTATAGTCCAACTTAATAGAACCAGCTTTCCCTTGTTTGGTGGTAATCAAGATAACACCATTTGCAGCACGTGAACCATAAATTGCCGATGATGCGGCATCTTTTAATACGGTCATCGATTCGATATCCTGTGGGTTAACAGTGTTGATACCCGCTTCTACGCCGTCGATAATGACCAATGGGGAAGATTCATTCAGTGTTCCTTGACCGCGAACCTTGATCGACGCATTGTCGTTACCCGGCTGATTGGCCGTACCTTGTACGTTTACACCGGCTGCAAGACCTGCCAATGCATGGGATACGTTGGTAATAGGGCGGCTTTCTGTCAACTCTGCAACATTAATAGTTGATACGGACCCGGACAAGTTTACCTTTTTCTGTGTACCGTAGCCTACAACTACAACTTCGTCTAACGCCTGTGAGTCTTCGGCCAACTTAATGTTGAACGAAGTCTGATTGTTTACGGGGATTTCCTGATCCTTATATCCGATATAAGAAACAACAAGAATGGAATTAGGAGATACTTCCAGAGAAAAATTACCGTCCATGTCGGTAATTGTACCGTTGGTAGTTCCTTTTTCTACGACATTAGCTCCAGCGATAGGGCCCAGGGCATCTTCTACCACACCTTTGATACTGTGTTTTGCCTGTTGAGGAGAAGCTACAACAGGATTCGGCTCATTTGAGCCAAACGTATCGGTAGAAGGATTAGCGGAGGCCATTCCGATTGATGCCAGGAACATAGTAGCTCCCAGGAACATCGCTCTCGATACATAAAAGCGTTTAAAATCTTTTGTCATAATAACACCAGATTGATTAATAAATTGATAATAATTCTCATTTCTCTAAATAGGCACTTTGTGTTTTTTCAATTGTGTTTTTCACAAAAGTGTGTTACTGATCTAAGTTCTTCAAGAACTATGATGAAAACGTTGCAAATTTAGATGTTAATAATGTGTATGAATGTACACTTTTATCCATTTGATATGCACTAATCTTCCAACGGTGAGTTTTTAGCAATGTGTTAAATATTTATATATTAATACATTGTGATTTGCATGTTTTGTATAACATATAAATTAAGCTTAATTGGCAATATATTTATTTAGAATTCAGTTTGTAATATTCACATAGGTATACATTGAAGTGTAAAAACGATACAGCTAAGGCAAATTCTCATAGTTTGGCAGATATGAATCATAAATGATGATTTATCATCATGATAGTTCAACATGGATTTCCGATTCAGCTTCACCCGTCTTTGATACCTTTTGATTGTCATGTCATACAAGGGTGAAGGCAGATATCCGGACTGCCTTCACCTCAAAAATTTGCCTTCACTCTGTCTCGTCCTGATTTGGGTTGGTCATGTTCCTCTCGGTTTCACATCTATATAATTAAGTGAAAAACAAGGAGACTACAATATTGATTAATAAACAAATACACAGGCATTAACAGCTATTACTACCACTCCTTACCTTTTCGACTAAGGGCGAAAAGGTTTTTGACCAGTGTCGAAAAGGCTTTTGACCAGTGTCGAAAAGGTATTCGACTAAAGGCAAAAGGTCTATGACCAGGCTGTTTGACAACAGAAACATACCCATTGTCACTTAATATAATATAGAATCTTCCGAGGCCGACCTGGTCTCTGATGAAGGCAAACATAAGCGGTGAAGGCAATTCGCGGATGATGGCGAAACGCCATAGTTCTTGAAGAACTACGATAAAAATACTCTTTTGTGAAAGGTGCATATAGAAAAATGCAAGGTTCCGGTTTTGGAGGATGAGAATTATAAAGTGGCAGGAAACACCTTAAATTTCCGCTTTTGGACAATCCGTGCACATGAATTGGATGAATATGTCTCTTTCTCATAGAGGGAACCTCTATTTTTGCGATATTGAAAAATAATACCTATGAGAACACAACGATTCATCACAATCGTGTGCCTGTTGCTTTGGACAGTTGCACACTTGCATGCGTATGAAAAACGCGACTTGTTGCAGAAAGAGGCCGATTTTGAGAAAGTCAAATCCGCGTTGATAATGGAGCAGAAGTGGGTGCCGTATCCTGATTATTCTGACCGGGCCGGTTGGGATAAACTCCTCGGTGATTATAAAGAAAAGTATATCCGGAAAGGAGAAAGTTATCTGGATTATGAGTGGAAGGTTGTGAAAGCGACCGATTATCTGGAGTTCGGACGAAGTGGTGACCGGGCGATTATGGAGAGTCCGTTCGGTAAAAACAATTCCGCACTCGGAAGTCTGTTCATGGCAGAGATGGCTGAAGGGAAGGGACGCTTTGTCGATCAGATTATCAATGGTGTTTTTGCAAGTTGTGAAATGACGAGCTGGGCATTGTCGGCCCATTTGGGATTACAGAAGGTCGGAGGATGCTTTCCGAGCTATGAAGAACATGTGATTGATTTGGGTTCAGGAAATCTTGCTTCCCAGTTGTCTTGGATTTATTATTACCTGAAACCTTCGTTCGATAAGGTAAATCCTTTGATTTCAAAAAGGCTGCGGCATGAATTACAGGTCCGCATCCTCGATACCTATATGAATGAAGATCATTTCTGGTGGATGGCGTTCAACCTGAAGCCTGGCGGATTGGTGAATAACTGGAATCCGTGGTGTAACTTCAATGTGCTGCAATGTTTCTTCCTGCTTGAGAATGATCGGGATAAATTGGCAAAAGCGGTTTACCGGACGATGACTTCCGTGGATCATTTCATTAATTATACGCATGGGGACGGAGGTTGCGAAGAAGGTCCTTCCTATTGGGGACATGCTGCCGGAAAGATGTACGATTATCTGCAGATGCTTTCTGACGGGACAGGCGGTAAAGTCTCCGTATTCGATCAGCCTATTATTAAGAATATGGGTGAATATATCGCCCGTTCCTATGTGGGTAACGGCTGGGTGGTCAACTTTGCCGATGCTTCTGCCAAAGGAGGAGGGGATGCCGATCTCATTTTCAGGTATGGGAAAGCAGTCGAAAGCCCTCTTATGATGAACTATGCTGCTTATCTCAAGAGTCTTTTTGATAAGGACGGTATTCCTTCCGGTGACCCTTTCCGTCTGTTCCAAACCTTGCTCTCCCGTGAAGAACTGGAAGGAATGAGTGCAGATTATCAGGCTCCCGGCTATTCCTGGTATCCGGAAACCGAATTTTGCTATATGACCAACAAGAATGGCTTTTTCGTGGCAACGAAAGGAGGCTATAATAATGAAAGCCATAATCATAACGATGCAGGGACCTTCTCCCTTTACTTGAATACGACGCCTATTTTTATCGATGCCGGAGTCGGGACCTATACCCGTCAGACCTTCAGTTCCGAACGCTATTCAATCTGGACAATGCAGAGTAATTATCACAACCTGCCTATGGTGAACGGTGTGCCACAGCAGTTCGGTTCGGAATTTAGGGCTACGGATGTGCACTTTGATCCGAGACGTATGTATTTCTCTGCAAATATTGCGACAGCTTATCCGGCAGAGGCAAATGTAAAAAAATGGGTCCGTTCGTACCAGTTGGGAAAGAACTCCCTGAAAATAGAAGATTCGTTCTCTTTGGACAAGGCGGATAAACCGAATCAAGTCAATTTCCTCACTTGGGGGGAGGTGGATGTGTCGGTTCCGGGAGTAGTCACGGTTGAAGTGAATGGTGAGAAAGTCCGGATGACGTATAATAAGAGCGCCTTTACACCGACTGTCGAAACGATCCGCCTGGACGATCCTCGCTTGTCGAATGTTTGGGGCGAACAGGTCTGCCGGATATCGTTGAACGCCAATAAGCAGCTGCTTTCCGGCTCCTATACTTATACAATAACAACAATAAAATAATTGGTACATGATGAAAAATTTGATTGCATTTGCTTTTTCGGCATTTCTGCTATCTTGTGTAGGTGCCCCTAAAACAGAGGAAAAAAGTTTTATTGACGAGAATATCGATTTTGCCCGTGCACAAATAGGGAATGAGATCGGTGTGATCGAAGCGAGTGGGAAATGCTTGAATCCGGTGACGCTTAAGATAGACAGTTCTGTCTATTATTGTGGTTATGCGGATTGGCGGAGCGGCTTTTTCCCCGGATCTGTCTGGTATTTGTATGAACTGACGGGCGACAGCACGTTGCTGCCGTTGGCCGCCAAATATACGGATGCCATAGAGGAAGCCAAAAACCTGACTTGGCATCATGATATCGGATTTATTGTAAATTGCAGTTTCGGGAATGGCTTGAGACTGGCAGGGACGCCTTCTTATAAAGATGTGATGGTGCAGGCTGCCAAGTCGTTGTCTACCCGCTTCCGTCCGGCTGCCGGGATTATCCAGTCGTGGGATGTGGAACGCGGATGGCAGTCTGAACGGGGTTGGGAATGTCCGGTTATCATTGACAACATGATGAATCTGGAACTGATGTTCGAAGCGACGCGTCTGTCCGGCGACTCTTCTTTCTATAAGATTGCGGTGTCGCATGCCGATCGTACCATGGAGGAACATTTTCGCCCGGATGGAAGTTGTTACCATGTGATTGACTACAGTATCAAGGATGGTAAAGTGCGCCATCGCCAGACGGCACAAGGATATGCCGACGAATCTATCTGGAGTCGCGGGCAGGCATGGGCTATCTACGGTTATGCGGTATGCTATCGTGAAACCAAGGACCGTAAATATCTGGATCAGGCCTTGAAAACGTTCAATATGATGAAGAATCTGGAGAATATGCCGGAAGATCTGATTCCTTACTGGGATATGTCGGCTCCGAATATCCCGAACGAACCACGCGATGTATCGACGGCTTCCTGTATCGCTTCCGCGCTTTATGAGATCAGTACGATGGATGTTCCGGATGCAGCCGGCTATAAAATGTATGCCGACAGTATCATGGTTTCACTTTCTTCTCCGGCCTATCGGGCTGCATTGGGCACAAATGGAAACTTCCTGCTGATGCATTCTGTTGGCAGCATTCCTCACAATTCGGAAATAGACGTCCCATTGAACTATGCCGATTACTATTATCTGGAAGCATTAAAACGTAAACGGGATATCGAGAAAGGTCTTTAATTAATGAGTATGCATTATGCTTAAATATCTATTTCCCTTATTATTTTTCTTTTTTATATAATATTCATAACTTTGCTTATCCGCGCGTATCGGAACCGGCAAGGAGAGTTTCCGTCCGATAAACCCTATTATTTGCTGATCGATATGTTGTTGGGTGGAGCTTGTATTGGCGAAGTCGATTCTTTGGCTTTTCCGGTGGAGATGAAAGTGGGGCGGGTACGATATTATAGGAAGGATTGATATATTTAATTTAAGATAGCATGAAAACAGGAAAGTTGATTTTAGCATTGGTATTTCTGATGTTGTTTGCCGATGCTTCGATGGCTGCCAAGTGGAAAGCCAAACATGTAGTTTTGATCGGTCTGGACGGCTGGGGCGCTTATAGTGTGAACAAGGCCGAAATGCCGAATGTGAAGAAGTTGATGGAAGAAGGATCTTATACGTTGAAAAAACGCTCTGTACTTCCGTCTTCCAGTGCCGTAAACTGGGCTTCCATGTATATGGGGGCGGGACCGGAACTTCATGGTTACACGGAATGGGGATCGCAAACTCCGGAACTGCCTTCCCGTGTAGTGAATAAGCACGGTATTTTCCCGACTGTGTTCAGCTTGCTTCGCGAGTCTGATCCGAAAGCTGAAATCGGCTGTATCTGTGAATGGGCGGGAATCCGTTACGTTGTCGATACGTTAGCTTTGAGTTATGATAAAAATATTACGGAAAAGCCGCAGAATCCGGCCACTGCCAAATGTGCGGTTGAATATATCAAGCGTGCACGTCCGGCATTGGTCAATATCGTTTTCGACGAACCCGATCATGTCGGTCATGCTGAAGGTCATGACACACCTGCCTACTATGAAAAGCTGAAAGAGCTCGACGGCTATATCGGCCAAATCATTCAGGCGGTTAAGGATGCAGGTATGTTGGATGAGACTATCTTTATCGTCACAGCCGATCATGGTGGTATCAAGAAAGGGCATGGCGGCAAGACCATGGAAGAAATGGAGACTGCCTTTATTATTGCCGGCAAGGGAATCAAGAAAGGATATGAATTCCAGGAAAGCATGATGCAGTTCGACTGTGCTTCGACAATCGCTTATATCTTCGGGTTGAAACAGCCGCAGGTTTGGATCGGACGTCCGATGATCCAGGTGTTTAAATGACCGTTTTCTTTCTGTATTCAGCCGGGGTAATTTCAAACTGGGCTTTGAAGCAGCGGGTGAAATAACGCGGAGAACCGAAGCCCAGCCGGTCGGAGATGTCGGCGATCTGTAGATCGGGGTTTTCCGTCAACATGGTTGCGGCCCGCTTCAGTTTGCAGTTGAGGACAAAGTCATTGGGTGTCATACCTGTCAGTGCCTTGAATTTGGCATACAATGAACTTCGACTGAGTCCCAACTCGCGGGCCATCATATTCATGTCGAAGTCGATATTATCAAGATTCTTTTCAATGATCGAGTTGACCGTATCCAAGAACTTTTGGTCTATCGGGTTGCTTGCCAGCGATTGCGCATCGAAATCTTTCTGCTGGCTGAATTTCTTTTGCAGGATAATACGATTACGGACTAGGTTATTGCAACGCGCCAGTAATACCTTTGCATTGAATGGTTTGTTTATATAGTCGTCGGCGCCTCGTTGTAAGCCTTCGATATTTTGCTCGGCGGAAGTGAGTGCCGTAAGCAGTACGACCGGGATGTGGCATACATCAAAATCATTTTTGATCTTCAAGCACATCTCTGTTCCGGACATTTCCGGCATCATGACATCGCTAACGATGATGTCCGGTCGTTCTGCGCGTGCCTTTTCCAATCCTTCTTTACCGTTTCGTGCCAGCAGGACGCGGTAGGTCGGTGAGAACAGGGAGTTGAGTATCTGGAGTAACTCTTCGTTGTCTTCGACCAGTAGGATCGTATGAGGGGAATCGTCTCCTTCGATCAAAAGCTCTTTTTGTTCCGTATCGGAAAACTCTTCCATGTGATCGGAAAAGGCGACCGTGTCGGGAATCAGGCTTTCCGTTTGCTTTTTTTGCTGCTTTTGTGCCAGTTCTTCCTCGGTAAAATGCGTGTAGCCTTTCTGGAGATGGACAATGAAAATACTACCGTAGCCCGGTGTACTTTCCACTTGTATCGTTCCGTGGTGCAACTCGATTATGCTTTTGGTCAATGAAAGTCCGATCCCCGTGCTGGGAGTCTTGGTGATATTCGAGATACCGTTTTCAGCCTGATAGAATCGGTCGAATATTTTGTCTATATCTTCTTTGCTGATACCGATACCGTTGTCGATAACTTTAATGGTAACTTCATTTTCTTTGTTTTCCAAAATCATTTCAATGGCTGCATTCGGTTTGGTGTACTTGAAAGCATTGGATAGCAGGTTATAGAAGACTTTTTGCATTTGCTTCGGGTCGAAATAACACAAAACATTCTCTTGCGGAGCCGTGAAATTGTATGTGATGGAACGGCTGGACGCATATTCATAAAAAGACAGGTAAATCTCTTTCAGGAACGGGACGATGTCTTGCTCGTACACTTTCAGCTTCATATGTCCCTGTTCCAGTTTACGGAAATCCAATAACTCACTGATCAAGTTCCGCATATGATAAGTGTTTTTATATACTTTCAGCAGTTTGTTGTATACGGAAGGTGACAATGAACTGCTTTGTAATAAGAGTTCTATCTGGGAGATAATCAGTGTCAACGGTGTCCTGAACTCATGCGAGATGTTGGAGAAGAACTGTAGTTTTGCCTGATTCAACTCTTCGATCGCTTCTTTTTCCTTCCGTTCCATTTCCAGTGAAGTTTGCAACATGTATTGTGATTTCTTGAAACGGTAAATGCTGTACAGTATACTAATGATCAAGATGAAGTAGAGGAAATAAGCTAAGTTGGATGCATACCAGGGAGAATGGATATGAATGTCCATCTTGATGGTACGCGGTTGTTCCTGATTCGGGTCGTATTGTATTTCCCGGACGATGAGCGTGTACTTTCCGGGGTTCAAGTTCGTATAGAAAATATTGTTGTCTTTGCTGGGTATCCATTTCTTGTCGAAACCTTCCAACATGTATTCGTAAGACGCCTTTTTCAGCGTATTGACATAGTTGTTCGATGTAAAAGTGAAAATCAGATTATTTTGATTATAGGCCAGCTCTATTTCTCGAGTGAAAGGTAGAGCGGTGGCCAGCACCTTGTTGTGGTCGCCGGGAGAAACTTGTTCGTTGTTAATGAACAGGTCGGAAAAATATAGTTGGTAGTCTTTGGCGGAGTTGAACAACTGCTGTTCAAAGAATGTCGCCATGCCATTGCTGCTGCCGACGAATATTTCTCCGTTTTTGCAGACCAGGATTCCGCAACCGATGTTTATGCCTGTCAGAGGCAGGGCCGTCCCCAGTTCCACGACCTTGAACAGGTTTTGATCCGGATCGAAAAAGGTAATTCCTTTGTCGCCTGTTATCACTAATTGGTCCAGGGTCGACAAGGTGAGTTCATAGCAGTAGTCACTGGCGATGAAGCTATTTTCGGTTGTATATCCGATAAACCGTTTGTTCTTCTCGTCATAGTGGAACAGGCCGGAACCACGGTTCCGAGGAAGATCCGTCCCTCTTTGTCTTCGATTATTTGAGATATGGGAAATGTTCCCAATCCGTTTTCACCAGAACGGTATTGTACCTTGTCTTCTTCATTTTCGAGGTTGATCTTCCAGACACCTTTGCCGTAGGCCAACCAAATGTACCCTTTCGAGTCAATTAGGAAGCAGGTGTTCCCGTAATACTTACCGCTTTTGAACAATGGAGATACTTTTTCTGTATATAGATTCATTTTGAAGATTCCTTTCGGTCCGGTACAAATCAATTCGTCATTGTAGATTCTCATCTGGTTGATGCGGTCGCCTGCTATTACGGCATAAGACGGATCTTCGAAATAGGGATTTTTGAACCGTTTGTTTTTGATGTCGTAGATGGATAGTCCTCCGGTATGTGTTCCAATATACAGTTTGTTGCGTTCAGGGCTGTAGGCTATTGCCTTCAGGTTGTTATGAGCAATGGAGTTACGATTCTCATCGGCCATGAAGTAGGTGAATTTCTTCGTTTTCCGGTCGAAAAAGTTCAACCCACCTCCTTCGGTACAGATCCAGATATTATTGTCTTTATCTTCCACTATATTACCGACGAAAGGATAATTCAGGCAATCGTTCCGGCTGTTGTTAGCTGCATAAACCGTGAAAATATCTGTCTCCGGGTTGAAATAATTGACACCGCCGTAATAGGTCCCCAACCAGATCGTGCCTTGTCTGTCTTTGTAAACGGGGAATAATGGGTCATGCTGCCGGGCAGAGGGTTGCGGGCATAAACTTCGAACTGGTTGCTGGTCGGATTATATTTGTTTAGCCCGGTGAAAGTGCCGAACCAGATGTTCCCGAAGTTGTCTTCCACGAAATCCCGGACCTGGTTGCTCGATATGTTGTTGGGGTTGGAAGGATCGTAGCGGTAACGGGTGAAATTGCCGTGCACGTCCCTTTTGTATATGCCATTCATGCGAATGGATATCCAAAGATTATATTTGGAGTCTTCATATAGGTCGTAAATGTCTTCTCCCATGATCATACAGGTCAGGGATTTGTCGTCATTCATCCTGAAGAGTCCGTCTGTAGTGCCGATCCAGTACCGACCGCCGAAATCTTCCAACAAACAGGTCGCACGCTGGTTCCGGTTTTCCAGCCTCGTGACGAAATCGAAATCGTTTTTATCCGGATTCCAGGTGAGTATGGAGTCAGCTATTCCTACCCATATTGTTCCTTTGATAGAAGCGACGGTATATACGTTTGATTTCCGTAGGCATGAGAATTTCTGTGTCTGGATGTCATAGCGGATCAAGGATTGATCGGAGTCGAAGAAAACATTTCCATCTTTGTCGCCGGCAATGAAGTGCGTCTGGTTACCTATCGGATTGGCGTTTTGGCGATGAAATTCGGATGGTTTGTATACTTTGGTCTGTACGCCGTCGTATATGCTGATTCCCTCTTCCGTCCCGAACCACATTCTACCCAAATTATCCTGGTAGATGGCCATGACGGAAAGTTGTGACAGGCCTTCCTGCATGCCTATATGCTTGAAATATATCGGGTATGTGCCGGAACAAAATCCTATAAGCAGTATGAGTGATATGATGATTCTTCTCATAGTATTATAGTATATAACATTAGCAGTTCTGTTGTTTAAGGGGCTAAGATAAAAAATTTTTCCAAAAGCATTATCTTTGCAGGCATGAAAAAGCAAGTCTTCATTTTTTATCCGTTTTTGTTAGTTCTCCTGTTGCTGTTGTTTGCCGGCGGACTGGTTTATGGCGCTGTCTCGATACCCGTTGAAAGTGTGGTGAATATATTGCTGGGAGAGGGAACGGAGCGACTTGCATGGCAGAATATTGTGTTGCAGAGCCGTTTTCCCCAGGCTGTAACGGCTTTGTTAGCAGGTGCTTCGCTGGCTGTTAGTGGATTGTTGCTACAGACATTGTTCAGGAATCCGCTTGCCGGTCCTTCCATATTGGGAATCAGTGACGGGGCCAATCTGGGAGTCGCTGCGATCATGCTCTATTTCGGCGGTTCGTTGAGTATGGTGACCGATTTGCCGATCAGCGGTTATCTGGCGGTTATCATGGCCGCATTTAGTGGTGCGGCCTGTATTTTGGGATTGATTATTTATTTCTCGGCGAAGGTGAAGAATAACGTCATGTTGTTGATTATCGGTATTATGATCGGTTATCTCGCTTCATCATTGATTTCGGTTCTGAATTATTATGCATCGACTGACAAGGTGCATGCATTTGTGATGTGGGGATTGGGGAACTTCTCCGGGGTTTCCTTGCAACAGCTGCCTTATTTTGCCGGTTTTACCTGTATAGGATTGCTATTGGCCATTCTTTTGATCAAACCTCTGAATGCATTGCTCTTAGGAGAAATGTATGCTGCCAATTTAGGAATCAAGATCAGGCGGACGCGTATTCTGATCCTGTTGTGTACGGGATTGCTTACTGCGACTACGACTGCCTTTTGTGGGCCGATCTCCTTTATCGGGCTGGCGGTCCCGCATGTCGCACGTTTGATGTTGGGCTCATCCAATCATAAGATGCTGGTTCCTGTAACGTTGCTGACCGGTTCTTGCATCGCGTTGCTTTGTAATCTGTTGATGGTATTGCCGGGTACGCATAACATATTGCCGCTGAATGCCGTGACTCCGATGCTCGGTGCGCCTGTCATCATTTATGTAATTGTGAACCGGAAAAACATCCAATACTTTGACTGACCGATATATGACAAAAGTAGCTGCAATAGAAACAAAAGGACTTTGTATCGGTTACCTGCTGAAAGGCGGTAAGCGGAAAGTGGTCCATGAGGATTTGAACCTGCAACTCGTTTCGGGTGAGGTGACTTGTTTGTTGGGACTGAACGGTGCCGGTAAATCGACGCTGCTTCGTACGCTTTGTGGTTTTCAGCCTCCACTCGGAGGGGAAATACGTTTGATGGGGAAGCCTCTTTCCGGTTATTCGCAGGCAAACTTTTCCTTGACTGTCGGTGTTGTACTGACGGAAAAGACTAATGCGGGAGGAATTACCGTCTATGAACTGGTTTCGTTGGGCAGGCATCCTTATACCGGCTTTTTCGGACAGTTGAAGAAGCGGGATCATGTTATCATCGAGCAATCGCTTGAAGCTGCCGGCATAGCTCATAAAGCCAATAACTATGTCTCGGAGCTAAGTGACGGTGAACGGCAGAAGGCTATGATTGCCAAGGCGCTTGCCCAACAGTGCCCGATTATCCTGTTGGACGAACCGACCGCCTTTCTGGATGTGACCAGCCGTATCGAAACAATGGTTTTGTTGCATCGCCTGGCAGTCGAGCAAGAGAAAGCGGTTCTGCTTTCTACTCACGACCTGGACCTGGCTATCCAAATGGGGGATTGCCTTTGGCTACAGGAGAAAGGACGTCCGATGGCTTGCGGAACTCCCGAAGACCTGATTATGAGTGGAGCTTTTGAATCTTTTTTCGGTAAGGAGGGAATCGTATTCGATCCGGCAACCGGAAAGCTGAATACGGAAGCTCCTACGTCACCCATCGGTGTGGAAGGCGACTTTCTGACTTCTTATTGGGTAGGGAATGCTCTGATCCGTAATGGTTACCGTCCTTCGCCCGTAAAGGAAGGGCAGTTGAATATCACTTGCAAGAGCCCGCATGAACTGGTTGTGGCTTTCCCTGAGGGCTGCAAGGAAGAACTCCGGACGGTGGCGGAGCTTGTCTCTCTTATCAGCATGAGAAAAAGTTTTTATGGACATGGAAACAACGTTTTTCGCTTATGACAATAAATTTTCCCGGTAGGAAATAAAAGTTTTGTTTAAGATTAAAAGGAATAAATATGGCAAACGAAATAACATGGCGGCTGGAGCATGAGAGGATCGGCCGGTTGTTGTTGCATTATGCGATGCCGGCAGTGATCGGTACAATGGTGAATGCTCTTTATAATATTGTCGACCGTATCTTTATCGGTCAGGGAGTCGGTCCGCTGGCAATGGCAGGATTGACGCTGACATTCCCTATTCTGTTGTTCCTCCAGGCGTTCGGAATGCTCATCGGGGCGGGGGCTGCGACGCGTGTCTCCATCTATCTGGGACGAAGGGAGAATGAGATGGCGGAAAAGGTATTGGGGAATGCTTTCACTTTGACATTCATCATAACGCTTGCGACAGTAGTTCCCTGCATGATCTGGATGAAAGATTTATTACTGGCTTTCGGGGGAAGCGAACAGATCATCCCGTATGCGCAGGACTATCTGAATATCGTGGTTCCGGGGACGCTCCTGACCTCCCTCAGTTTTGGCTTCAACGCTGTCATGCGTGCTTCCGGCTATCCGAAGAAGGCAATGTTTACCATGCTGATCGGGGCGATAACCAATGTGATACTCGATCCTATTTTCATTTTCTGGCTGGATATGGGGATTAAGGGAGCTGCCATCGCGACGATCATCTCGATGCTGCTCTGCACTCTTTTTGTCATGAACCATTTTGTCCAGAAAGACAGTATCGTCCGTTTCCATAAAGGGACGTTCAAGCTGGAAAAGCATGTGGTATGGAATATCCTGACGATCGGTGTTTCGCCTTTTGCCATGCAGTTGGCGGGAAGTTTGGTGGTGGTGATCCAGAACTATGCACTCAAACAGCATGGGGGAGACTTGGCATTGGGGGCAAACGGCATTATCACCAGTGTCGGAATGCTTTTGGTGATGCTGATTATCGGGATCGCGCAGGGGATGCAGCCGATTGTCGGTTTCAATTTCGGGGCAAAGAAATACGAGCGTGTCCAGGAAACGCTACGTCTGGTCATCATAACCTCTACCATTATCATGGGAGTCGGCTGTTTTTGTAGCGTGGCGTTTCCGAAATTGATCACCCGTGCCTTTACGAACGATCCTGATTTATTGGATGTGACGGCAAATGGCTTGCGGATCAGTTTGCTGGTATTTGTGGTTGTCGGTTCGCAGATCTCGATCAGCCAGTTTTTCCAAAGCATCGGGATTGCTTGGAAGGCTATGTTTTTGAGTTTAAGCCGCCAAGTCTTGTTCCTGATACCGGCGATGTTGCTGTTCTCCCGCTTTTGGGGGTTGGATGGTGTCTGGTATGCTGCTCCCTTCTCTGATTTTGTTGCGGCTGTAACTGCTTGGCTCTTTTTGTGGTATCATGTTAAAAACATGAAAAGTAAGAATTCGGATTGAACTTTTTAGTATCTCGTTTGTCATACTATATGAAAGTAGATTGATTAGGTTTCAACTAAAAGAATGAGAAGTATGAAAAGAGTATTATTATTACTGGCTGTCCTGCTATTTAGTGCAGGGACAATGATGGCCCAGCAGGATAAAGCTGCCGAGAAGGCCGCTAAGAAAGCAGAAAAAGAAGCGAAGAAAGCTGCCGAAGCAGCTGAACAGATGGCCTTGTTCGAACAAGGTGTACAAGCACTGAAGGAGAAAGATTTTGTATTGGAAGCCGAACGTGTCGAGTTTAAGCGTGGACAATTCGTCTATGTGACCCCGAGCACGAACTTCGTTTCCATGAAAGGTGACCGGGCGACTATCCAGTTGGCTTTCAATACTGCCGCTGCCGGCCCGAACGGGATCGGGGGGATAACGGTCGATGGCAGTGCTTCAAATATAGAGATGAAAACAGACAAAAAAGGAAATGTTACGTTTAGTATGATGGTACAAGGTGTTGCAGTCTCCGCCAATGTGACAATCCGTATGGTAAAAGGCACGAACAAGTGTACGGCAACTGTGAGTCCGAACTTCAACAGCAACCGTATTTCGTTTACCGGTTATCTGTATCCGTCGGATCAGTCCAACGTGTTTAAGGGGCGTGCCATCTGACGTGTAGATTCTTTTGTTCAGGAAAAGGGGCTGTCCAAAAAGTCGGATAGCCCCTTT
>ERZ772867.1960-NODE-1960-length-21626-cov-4.553660_pt1 | contig 21626 bp, 16 predicted proteins | sample MGYA00511341_ERZ772867 | MGnify/ENA primary metagenome ERZ772867 (study PRJEB29015, sample SAMEA2737707) | human gut metagenome | biome: human gut; feature: human-associated habitat; material: faeces | place: China | collected 2012 ... | reverse complement strand
TATGCTTTAGCCGGATTATAATCCGTTGCCTGCTGCTCACCACGGAGAGGTAGCACACTTGAGCAGCACAGCCATGCTGGCGCATGGCCGCAGTCTTAAAGTTTTTCCGCTAAAATATCCGCAATTCGCTCACAAGCATGTCCATCGCCATACGGGTTGCTTGCTTTGCTCATCGCCTCGTACTCATCCTTATCGAACAGCAGACGGCTGAACTCTTTGTAAATGGTCTCTTCTTCCGTGCCAACCAACTTCAGCGTACCTGCTGCAATACCTTCCGGGCGTTCCGTGGTATCACGCATCACCAGAACAGGCTTGCCCAGAGAAGGAGCTTCCTCCTGAATTCCGCCAGAGTCCGTCAGAATCAAGTAGCTACGGCTCAGGAAGTTATGGAAATCCAGAACATCCAGTGGTTCAATAATGTGAATACGATCATCGTCACCTAGATACTTATTTGCGGTTTCGCGTACAGCGGGATTCATGTGAATGGGATAGATTGCCTTGACATCGGGATGCTCATCCATCACACGACGAATTGCCTTAAACATGTGACACATGGGCTCACCGAGATTCTCACGGCGATGGGCAGTGATCATGATCAGCCGACTGTCCTTTGCCCATTCTAATTCAGGGTGCGTATAGTTTTCCCGCACGGTGGTCTTCAAAGCATCAATAGCCGTGTTTCCGGTAACATAGATGCTGGCTGGATCTTTGCCCTCTTTCAGCAGATTCTGCTTAGAAAGCTCTGTAGGAGCAAAGTTAAATTTACTTATAATGGAAACTGCCTGACGGTTGAACTCCTCCGGATATGGGCTGCAGATATTGTAGGTACGCAGACCAGCTTCTACATGGCCTACAGGAATCTGCATATAGAAGCAAGCCAACGCAGTCACAAAGGTCGTGGATGTATCGCCGTGCACCAATACTACATCAGGTTTTTCCTTTTCCAGAACACCCTTGATGCTATTCAGAATATTGGTAGTTACGTCGAACAGCGTCTGCTTATCCTTCATGATGGACAAGTCATAATCAGGGGTAACATCAAATGCCTCAAGAACCATGTCCAGCATCTGACGATGCTGACCAGTCACACAAACAACCGTATCCAATTCTTTGCGTTTCTTCAGTTCTTTAACAAGCGGACACATTTTAATTGCTTCCGGGCGAGTGCCGAAAACGAGCATTATCTTTTTCATTAAAAAATCTCCTAAAAGAAAATGCTGTGCAGAACCTATCTGCCTTTTCTGCACAGCACTCATCATACTTTAAATGTGATACACGCCCGGCAGATCAATAATATTGTGGCAATCAAGAACAATCTTGCCAGCCAGCTTACCTACATTCTCACGAATCTCGGTATGCTTAACCATCACAACGACCATATCAACGTCTGCAAGGAAAGCATCGAGATCGTGATATTGGTTCTTGACCACATCCTTGGTGATGAACGGATCATAGACCTTCAGGCCAGTTGCCAGATGACGCTCCTGGCTCTCCAACAGCTGCAGCGTCGGAGACTCACGCATATCATCGACATTCTCTTTATAGGTCAGACCATACAGACCAACACGACTCACATCGGTCAGCCCCTTTTCTTTCATGATCTCGTAAATACGATTCAGCACGAAATCAGGCATGCCATCGTTGGTCTTCATAGACTCGTCAATAACCTTGGCCAGAGAAGGATAGTCACCAACGAGGAACCACGGATCAACACTGATGCAATGACCGCCAACGCCAGGACCCGGCTGCAGGATGTTTACACGAGGATGCATATTGCAGATTTTGATGATCTCATAGACATCCATGTTGTCATGGCGGCAGATCTTCGCCAGCTCATTTGCAAAAGCAATATTGACTGCACGGAAGGTATTCTCGACAACCTTGGTCATCTCAGCAGTACGAATATCGGTGACAACGATCTCACCTTGGCAGAAGGAAGAGTAAAGCTCCTTCACCTTCTCACCAATAGCCTTGTCGTCTGCGCCGATAGTGCGGTTGTTATGTAGCAGTTCATAAACCATGTTGCCGGGGATGATGCGCTCCGGAGCATGGACAAGGTTAATATCCTCACCGATCTTAAAGCCATTTGCCTCAATCACAGGGCGGACATACTTGTCGATAGTTCCCGGAGAAACAGTTGACTCCACGACAACCGTTGCACCTTTCGGGCAGACACGCATAACATCCTTCACAGCTTCGACAACGTAGCAGGCATCAACTTTCTTGCTGAACTTGTCATACGGAGTAGGAACAGACACGATGTAGGTGTCAGTAACCTGATACTCGGTGGTGAACTTCACGCCGGCTGCAAGTGCATTCTGGAACAGCTCATCCAAGCCTTTCTCTTTAAAAGTAGTCATTCCCGCATTCAGCGTTGCAACCAACTCTTTATTGTAGTCAGTACCAATAACTTCCACACCGTGAGAAGCCATCATCAATGCAGTAGGCAGACCAATGTAGCCCAGACCAATTACGTTAACCATTTTTCTTTCCTCCCAATAAAAACTATAACACTATATCACTGCATCAATTCTTAAAGAGATTTTAAAAAAGCACATGTTTTCTCAATAACCGAACATATATCACCTTCACTGATGTTGTAATACATCGGTAACCGAACTAACTTGTCACTCTCAGTCGTCGTATACGTATCTACGCCATGGAATCTTCCGTATTTCAATCCCGCTGGAGCAGAATGTAACGGGACATAATGAAATACACACATAATGTCATTGTCCTTCATATATCGAATGTAATTCTGCCTATCACGAATATTTAAGAACTTCAAATAAAACATATGAGCATTGTGTTCGCACTCATGGGGTATAACGGGCAATTGTACTTTTCCCTCGTCCGCATATACTTTAAAAGCATCATTATATTTTTTCCAAGTAGTCAAACGATTCTCATTTATCTCATCAGCAACCTGTAGCTGTGCCCATAAATAAGCAGCATTCAAATCGCTCTGTAGGTAACTATCACCAAAATCCACCCAATTATATTTTGCTACCTGTCCCCTGTAAAACTGCGAACGATTCGTTCCTTTTTCTCTTAAAATTTCAGCTCTTTCTATGTATTTTTCATTATTAATAATAATAGCTCCGCCTTCTCCCATGGAATAGTTCTTTGTTTCATGAAAACTGAAACAGCCAAAATCGCCAATTGTACCCAACGCCCTTCCTTTGTAGGTACTCATAACTGCCTGTGCTGCGTCTTCTACAACCATCAAATTATAGCGTCTAGCAATGTCCATAATCGTGTCCATTTCACAAGCAACACCAGCATAGTGGACTGGCACGATTACTTTCGTCTTTTCAGTAATTGCTGCCTCAATTTTGTTTTCATCTATGTTCATTGTGTCAGGACGAATATCTACAAAAACTAACGTTGCTCCTGCCATGACAAATGAATTTGCTGTCGACGAAAACGTAAAACTGGGAAGAATGACCTCATCGCCGGTTTTTAAATTACAGAGAAGTGCAGCCATATCTAGAGCTGTGGAACCACTGGTTGTAAGCATAACTTTTTTTGCATTAAAACGTTTTTCCATCCAATTGTTACACTTTTGAGTAAAAGGGCCATCTCCGCAAATTTTGTGGTTTTCAACAGCTTCTTTCATATACTGAAACTCGGTACCAACATACGGCGGAACATTAAAATGAATCATTCAAATACCTACTTTCTATAAACCTTAAAATTATTATTCAATGGGTCATTCTCTTTTCAATTCGTACGAATTTCCCAAACGAATCATATACAATTCTTGCTGACGGATTTTTCATTTTTCCAATTAAATACAAATCAATTAGTGATACGAGAACATAAAATACACCTCCAATAACTATTTTGATTCCTAATAAAGTTAGCCCCACCCCCATTCCTGCTATCTGAATAGGATATATGATTATAAACATAACAATGCCAGTTACCACCGGAATAAAACATATCTTTAAATTACTTTTTAAATCAAATGCTTTTCTTACAGCGAGTACTTGCACAAAGCAACTCACGAATTCTGCCACTGTTGTTCCAATTGCAGCTCCTACTGCCCACAGTTTCGGAATCAACAAAAAATTCAAGATAAGATTAACAATCATCCCGACTAACTCCGAAATAATAAATTGTGTATCCATGTGATTTGGCAGAAGATACTGATTCCTAATAATATTTGCCACTGCAATAAAAATGCACGATGGTAATAAAATCAGGAAAATTGGAATGCATTCATCAAAACCGGGACCAAAAAATATCGGAACGAATTCCTGAGAAACTGCCATTATGCCAAATGCTACCGCAGAAACAACCAGTAATGAATAGAATTCGCTTATAATAACATAATTTTTATACTCGCTTTTTCCATTTGAAATCATATTGGTTATTCTCGGCATCATAACACTTCCAACTGACACAACTAGGAGAATTGGAATATTAATGATTTTCTCTGCAGACTCATAAAATCCTAAATGCATTTTTGTCAAATCATAATACCCAAGCATTAATTTATCTATGCTTTTATAGAGGGTCACGGAAATAACAGATATGAACAGCAGAAAATTAGGTTTTAAATGCGCTATTATTAGATTCCACGAAACTTTTCTCAGTCTAATAATATGTAAAGCAACTGGCCAAACACAAAGTTGATTCAGTAACATTCCAAACGCAAGAATAAAGCAGTACAATACTGTGTCACTACTTTTTTTTACAAAAAAGAAGATACAAATAGTATTCAAAATTTTCACTGCAAGACTTCGAATCGCAATAGCCTTGAACAATTCCATGCCCGATAAAAACCAACTAATGTCAAAGCACGATGCTACTACGGTCAATGTAAATACAAGCGCTAGTTTTAAATCGTCAGAAACAAAAAATGTATAGCCTATATAGCATACACTAACAATTATACCCAGACTCCACTGAAAATAACAAATGCTGCTAAACGTTTTTTCCAGATCATCTATATTATCTTTTGATTCCGCAACTGCTCGACTACCATAGTCGTCTAAACCCAGTTTGATAAATATACAGAAATAATTTGCTATCGTGAATGCGTAAGAATATGTTCCGATGCCACTAGCCCCTAATGTTCTAGAAACATACGGTGTAGTTATTATCGGGATAACAACCAATAGAATTTTATACGCTGTATTATAGAAAATGTTTTTTTTGATGTTATTCATATGTATTTCACCTTGCAAAGTGAGTTTTTTCAATCATCAAATATTCGCTTCCAGCTATCATAAAGTTCTTTTTCATTTGCTAGTCTATAAATGATTTCTCTATTATTTTCAATCTCAATATTTGACATAGGCTTCAAGAAATCACTTCCAAGTGCTTCTAGATTATCAACACTAAAAACACGTATGTTTTTACGATGCATCCATTTATAAGTGGTAGTATTTTCCTTTATGAACACTTTGGCACCAAACGAAAGTAATTGAAATGTATTTCCAAGTGCCTGTTGCCTATCATGTGCAAATACGGCAATATCAATGCTTTTCAGTATTTTTTTATACTCTTCAACTGGAAGAAATGTTCTTAAGATACAACTATCACTTTCAAATCTAGTTTTTATATATGCCTCCACTTCATCTGCATATGTCTGATTTCCGTACGACAATGGCACTATGAGTTTAATATTTTTAGCATAAGGTATAAGTTTTTCAAGCAAATAAAAATGATTATTTTCTGGGTCAGCAGAATTACCAACTAGCACATTAATTTTGTTGCTTTTTTTACAATTTTTTTCTACTTGAAAATCCTGTTCATCAATGACATTGCTTAAATACAGCATAGACTCAAAGTATGGGGCATTTGTGTTATATACCCTGCAGGCAAGATAATAATCTTCTTCTAGCTCGCAGGTAATACCAGCACACCGTGAAAGCAACCGGTGCTTTATGTTATTCCAATAGCGAGGAGCTTTTTCTGAACCATATATATCTCCCCCCCATAATACTACATATGTTTTTTTAGCAATACATTTAAATCCGAGAAGAAACGCCACGCCTTTAACAAACACGCCATGAAAAATAATTTTTTCCCCGAATAGAGTGTAACGCACGAAATCAAAGAAACCTCTCAAACTCTTATGAATAACCACAACATTATCTAAATCACTATATACGCCTGGGAATCGAAGTTTTCTTCCTGAGCATAATATCAAAAAAATATGATCGGATTTCTCAAAACTCCTGTCAATAAATTCAATATATTTTCCAACGAATTTTTCGTCCAAAAAAATATGCACATTCATAATTGTTTCTCCCTACAACACATTTTACGCAAAAAGTTGAGTGTTGACCGAAAGCAGTCTATAAAATCTTAATACAATATACATGGCCATAGTTATCTCTGCTAAAATCATATATCTTTTTTGAAGATTCTCATACAAACAGCAGAAAGTCATCACAATTCCGATATCCGAATAATATAAAATTCTATATGTCGAACCAAAAATCGGCTGAATAAAAAGTTGCAATCCTATTCCGATGAAAACCAAATCGCTGTATTTTGTTACATTTTCTCTTGTAAGGTTTTCTTTTTGTAAATTCCCAACTGCTTTCACATGCGTGCTTCTGTTTTTACGGATAAATATAGCTACGCATGCAAGAAAAATATATTCCAACAACTTGAAGCTGAATACAGATACTTTCCTGTCACCGTAGACCATCCGATACCAATAATATTTTTGATATATAGAAGGAAACCATTCAAGGGCTTTATAAATATACGGTTCAAAAATAGAGTAGAACGGAAGCATGGCAAAATAGCCAATTTTAATGAATTCGTATCGGTGAAAAAAATAGAAAAAAAGCGTAAACACACCAGTTCTATGGAATAACACTCCCATCATATTTAATAAAAAATATTTTTTCCAGTCATTATCAATATACTGTAAAGAATAATAAAACAAAACAACTGTCACCAACTGCCTGATCGATTCCAAACCCGGATAAAATATATAAAACGATGCTAAAAAAGCAACAAATCCAAAGCATTCTGTGTACTTGTTCGTTGCCCTAAAATAGATACAGCAAACAAATAACGCAATTACACCCGCAACAACTGAATACGGAATTTCAAAAAATTTAAACAGCGCTAGAATTGCCGAAAATCCCGGTTCAAAAAAGCCATCAAAAAAATCCAAGCCATTATGCTTATTGTAATACTTTGAATATTCAATCCAATCAGTTCCAATATTTCTTAGAAAAACATATATTATCGTAAAACAAGCAAAGGATAGCCACGCCAACTTTCTTTTGTTTTTTTTGCACGCTATTGTGCACAGAAGTATAACAACTGATAAAAGATAAAAGACCATTCATACCACCTTTTACACTTGCTTTTTTGACCGCTCTCTATAGAAGAAATCAGCCTTTATTACTACCATGTCATATATGCACTTTATTTAAGAAAATCCAACAATTTTCTTCCATAGTCTAATGAATTGTATCTCGATTCCGCATACTTTCGACAAGATTGGATCCGATCCTCATCTTTTTGAGGAACCTGCTCAATGATTTCAACCATCTTATCAACATTACGGGGTTCAACAAAGACACCATGTTCTGCATCCGCAGAATACGGTATTCCTGAAGAATTAAAACCCATAATAGGTGTTCCACAAGCCAATGCCTCTAGAATTGCTGCCGGAATAGTTTCCGCTATACTTGTATGAACGAACAAATCACCTAATGAATAATACTCCGCAAGAAGATTCTGATTTTTTACATACCTAATCGGTATATAATTTGACGGACATTCTGAAACATTCGCTTCGAATCCAACATGTACAAACACTATTTCTTCATTGGATTCTAATCGCTTAGCTGCTTCTAGAAAATACTTTCCGCCTTTTCTTTCATTTGGATATGGAGTCACCGTTACAACAACTTTTTTTCTTGCAGATATTTTTAATTCTTTGCGCAATCGACTCGTATCCCGTGGGTAATACACATTTTTCAAATCGATTGCTTCATCTGCTATTCCAAACTTGCAATTTTTAGTGATTGCCGACCTTTTTGCACGCTCTACTGTATATGCTGTTCCAACAAATGTACACTGGGGTGCTAGTTTATATGCCTCCCGCTTTATGCAAAACATTTTAGTCGAATTATCTATCCATAAACTCTTTGGGTAATCCTCTAAATGTTGGCAGTTTTTGCATTCTGTTATGAACTTATCGCAATCAAATGAATATGCGCACTTTCCAAGAAACGGGTACTCATCCAGCATAACATATTCGCATGGCAGCTTTTTTTTCCCTAGATATTCAAAGAGCATAGGAAAATTAAGATAATATCCATGCAAATTAAACATACAAACAGCTTGAATCTCTAGTTCGTCAAAGGTTTTAAGCATTTTCATGCTAGCAGCATGCGAATATATCCCCTGCATTCCTGTTATGCGCGAAAGAAAGGCATGGGTCTTCCACTCAAAATTATTACCAATTCGAATAATATCTTTTTCTGCTGCGGTCACCTGCTCGTCTGGCCGGCCATAGAAAACGTATGCATTGTGACCCAGTGATTTCAAATATTGTTGAAACGCATATGCTATCTTTCCTGTGCTTCCTGTTTTTGCAAGTGTATTTATAATAGCAACATTCATATCTAATCTCCTACTAATCACATTAATGATGTTTTAGTTTGGATTCTAAAATCGGAATGTACTCCATAGCCTTATCTTTATAATCATAATTTTCCATAATGTACTGTATGGCATGTTTCTGCATTGTCTTAAATCTTACCGAATCCATATTAGCCAATAATGTAATTTTATCCCTGAAATCTTCCACATTATCATGTTGAAAAACAAGTGCGTTTCCATGCGCCGCTCTAATAATATTCAATGAATTGTCTTCAAACACTACTGGCAAACCACAGGCCTGTACATCATAAAAGCTCAAACTACATTGCTTCGGGAAAATAGCGATATCAGACGCTTGATAAAACTTAGGCAAATCTGGGTATTTTTGAGTAGGATAACGGATGACTCTATTTTGGCAATTATTAAAATATTTATCGGGATCATTAATAGAGGAGTCCAATGTTCCAACAATAAGAAACACAATTTCGACACCCAGGTTAAATTTATTCGTTATAGTTTTTTTTAACAAATCAATTCCCTTTGCCTCATTCAACTTACCAGCATATACGACCACAAATGCATTTTGACTAATGCCATTTTCTTTGCGAAATCTTTTTCTGACTTCGGCATCCGGGTGAAAATTCAATGTGTCTGACCCGAATGATATAAATGGGCTCATCTTCAAGGGGATTCCCAAATATTTCTCTATATAATCGCTCTCTTGAGTTCTGATTACGGGAATTTCTTGCTTTATAATTATTGGCGCAAATATTTTTTTATAAAACATATGATAAGCTTCTCGGAATTTATTAACTGAAGCAATTTCCAACATGTGAGAATCTAATACAAGTCCATATTTTGCTTTCTTTGCTCTCAATGTCAATTGCATCCCAATAAGAGAATCATTTCCATTGCAATAAACTATATCCGGATTTATTCTCTCTATTTTTCTAAAAATCTCTTTAGTATAAATTGCGCGTCCACTGATCACTCTTATAATTGGCAATCGAATAATTTTCACGCGGTTTTTCAATTCAAAATCTCGGTCTTTTTCTTTGATATTAGAGTAGTCGAAAAAACTCTTTAAGCTTTCAGGAATTTTCTCAGATTCTGCTGTAAGTAAAAAAACTTCATGCCCAAAAAGAGACCAGTATTTGGAAAGAAGGTTTATATGATACCCCGCATCCGGGTGAAAAAAATCGTCTATATATATGATTCGCATTTTATAACTCCTTTTATGTAATGTTGTATGCTCTCATCAGTTCGCGAAATCTTGTATCAAGTCTTCCATTTATAATTTTTTCGTACAGCCAATCAAAACTAATCCGTGCTACTTAGTACTTCCTCCACACCATCTTATTAACGACGTTTACATACCCCTGAATGATGCGAACCACCTTCATGGACACGGTCTCATCCACATAATCGGGGCAGGGCTTGCCCAGGACACCCTTCTGCTTCATCTCAATCGCCATATCGGTGGCGTTGAGCAGCTCCCGGGTGGTGATGCCAGCCAGGATAAAGTCACCGGCTTCCAGTGCCTCGGGGCGCTCTGTGCTGGTTCGGATGCACACAGCGGCAATGGGATGACCGATGGACAGATAGAAGCTAGACTCCTCTGGCAGGGTGCCGGAGTCGGAGACGATTGCCAGCGCGTTCATCTGCAGTTTGTTGTAATCGTTAAAGCCCAGCGGCTCATTGACCCGGACACGAGGGTCAAGCTGGAAGCCACTTTTTTCCAGACGGTGTTTGCTTCTGGGATGGCAGGAGTACAGGATGGGCATATCGTACTTCTCTGCCAGTGCGTTGATAGCGGTAAACAGGCTCAGGAAGTTCTTTTCAGAATCGATGTTCTCCTCACGGTGGGCGGACAGCAGAATATACTTATCCTTTTCCAGCCCCAGACGCTCCAGCACATCGCTTTTCTGGATCTTCTCCAGATTCATGTGCAGCACCTCTGCCATGGGAGAACCGGTCTGGTAGGTGCGCTCCTTGGGCAGTCCGGTATCCGCCAGATACTTCCGGGCAAACTCAGAATAGCACATGTTCACGTCGGAAATCACGTCCACGATGCGGCGGTTGGTTTCCTCGGGCAGGCACTCATCCTTGCAGCGATTGCCGGCCTCCATGTGAAACAGCGGGATGTGCAGCCGCTTCGCAGAGATGGCAGACAGGCAGGAGTTGGTATCGCCCAGCACCAGATATCCCTCCGGCTGCAATTCGGACAGAAGCTCATAGCTGCGCCCCAGAATGTTACCGCAGGTCACGCCCAGATTCTCGCTCACCACGGGCACAAGAATGTCCGGGCCATACTCCCCGAAGGTGTTCTTCAGTTCGAAATCCTCCCAGAAAACGGTGGAAAGGTTTCTGTCCCAGTTCTGATTGTAATAGACCACGCAGCAGTCAAAATACTCCCGGCAGCGCTTGATAACGGCAGCCAGCCGAATGATTTCCGGACGGGTGCCGCAGCCAATCATGACCTTGGTGCGCCCATCATTTTTCCATATAAAGTTGTGTTCCATAAAATTCTCCTAACGTCAACCAGTATCTTCTCTTACACCGGCTCGAAGAAGGTGTCCGGATGGTTCGGGTTGAAAATCTCGTTGCAGGTCATCACGGTCACCAAATTCTCTGTTTCAGATAGATTGATGATGTTGTGAGTCCAGCCGGGAATCATGTGGACAGCCTCGATCTTATCCCCGGAAACTTCAAACTCCACCGTTTCTCCGGTGTTGATGTTCCGCTCCTGAATCAGACCATGACCAGCCACCACGATGAACAGCTCCCACTTGGAGTTATGCCAGTGCTGCCCCTTGGTGATGCCCGGGCGGCTGATGTTGATAGAGACCTGTCCACAATCAGCGGTGTGTACCAACTCGGTAAAGGAACCACGGTTGTCAATGTTCATCTTCAGGGCATACTTAAACTTGTCCGTAGGTAGATAGGTCAGGTACAGGGAGTACAGCTTCTTGGCAAAGGAGCCGTCCGGCATTTTAGGCATCATAAGCGTAGTCGGCTGTGCTTTGAACTCTTGTAGCAAATCTACAATCTCGCCCAGCGTGACCTTGTGGGTCACGGGAACGCAGCAGTAGCGACCGTCTGCTTTCAGAACAGTCTCCACACCGTCAAACTCGCAATGCTGCTCCTTGCCTTCCAGCAGTTCAAACATCCCTTCTACAAGATCGTCGATGTACAGCAGCTCCAGCTCGGTGCTACGGTCGTTGACGGTAAAGGGCTCATCGTTGGCAACAGCCCAGCAGAAGGTGCTGACGGCGCTATTGTACTTAGGGCGGCTGTGGCCCATCAGATTGACAAAGCGGTAGACCGCAATCTTAGCCCCAGTTTCTTCAGCATACTGGAAGAACAGCTCCTCACCAGCCTTTTTACTGCGGCCGTACTCGCTATTACCGAAACGACCAGCCAGAGTAGCCTGAATGGAGGAGGACAGCATGATGGTGGCCTTGTTATTATGTTTTTTCAGGCAGTTCAGCAGGTCGGATGCAAAGCCGAAATTCCCCTTCATGAAATCCTCGGGGTTTTCCGGACGATTTACACCTGCTAGATTGAACACAAAGTCCGCCTTCTGGCAGTACTTGTCCAGCTCCGCCGGGGTAGAATCCAGATCATACTGATAGATTTCTTCAATATTCAATGCCGGGCGAGTCTTGTTCTTGCCGTCACGGATGTTTTTCAGGTTGTTGCACAGGGCGGTTCCCACCATGCCCTTGGCACCTGTGACTAGAATGTTCATCCTATCACCTCTTTAATATACTGCGGTGCAGTCCGGAATATCTGCGCCATCCGGCACGGTTGCATTATTGCAGATGGTGCAGTTGCTGCCAATGCGGGTAAAGTTGCCCACAGTGGCACCGGTGCGAATCACACTGTTGGTATAGATCAAGGCATAATTCCCTACCGTTGCATCACAGTGGACTTCCGTTCCGGCATTCAGCAAAACACCGTCGCCAACGGATGCACCATTCTGGATGCAAGCGTTTTGCATCAAGACACAGCCGCAACCAATTTGGGCAAATGGACTAATGTAGGCGCTGGGGGCAACGATGTTGGGGAACCCATAGCCAAGGGCTTTCGCCTTCTCATACACCTGCGCTCGGAACTGGTTGCTGCCGATGCCTACCACCAGCAAGCCATACTCCTTCCGCAGCTCCGGCAAATCAGCAAGGCCGCAAACCACCGGAATGCCACAGATGTCAGTGCCCACAGGTTGCCCATCGTCTACAAAGGCACAGTCATATTCTATCATCGCTTGTTCAGCCGCCATGCGGCCAAAGCCACCGGCACCAACCATCAACAGTTTTTCCTTAGACATTGGGAATGCCTTTCAGCTCATTCTGGACATATTCAGTGGTCAGAATCTTCTTCACAGTGCCTTCCACATCCAGCCGCTCGGTGTTGTGGCTGGTGTAGGACTCGTCTGCCATGGTATGTACCTCGCCCTTGACCACGAACTTGTCGTAGTTCAGGTCACGGTTATCCGCAGCAACACGGAAGTAATGGCCCATATCCTCGCTACGCAGACGCTCCTCACGGGTCATCAGGGTCTCGAACAGCTTCTCACCATGACGGGTACCAATGATGTTCGTGCCAGTGTCACCGAACAGCTGTTGAACAGCCTTTGCCAGATCACCAATAGTGGAAGCATCAGACTTCTGGATGAACAGGTCACCGGGATTGGCGTGCTGGAAGGCAAACATGACCAGATCCACAGCCTCGTCCAGATTCATCAGGAACCGGGTCATATTCGGATCCGTGATGGTGATGGGATTGCCCGCCTTGATCTGGTCGATGAACAGAGGGATAACACTGCCGCGAGAGCACATAACGTTACCGTAGCGAGTGCAGCAGATGGTCGTACCGCCCCGCTCGGCAGCCACACGGGCGTTGGCATAGATGACGTGCTCCATCATGGCCTTGGAGATACCCATAGCGTTGATGGGGTAAGCTGCCTTATCGGTGGACAGGCAGACGACACGCTTGACACCGGCGTCAATAGCAGCATGCAGCACATTGTCAGTACCGATGATGTTGGTCTGGACAGCCTGCATGGGGAAGAACTCGCAGGAAGGCACCTGCTTCAGAGCGGCTGCATGGAAGATGTAGTCAACACCAGGCATAGCATCCTTGATGGACTGCGGATTGCGGACATCACCGATGTAGAACTTGACCTTGCCAGCAGTCTCCGGATGCTTGGCCTGAAGCTCATGACGCATATCGTCCTGCTTCTTTTCATCACGGGAGAAGATACGAATCTCCTTCAAATCAGAATCCAGGAAGTGCTTCAGAACGGTGGAACCGAAAGAACCGGTACCGCCGGTAATCATAAGGGTTGCGTTATTAAAGGTTGACATTATTTTATCTCCTTATCTTATCTATTCTTAATAATCAAATCACAATATTTTTGGCTATTTACACTTCGTAAAAACCTACTAGCATAAAGCACTGAAACACTTGTATTAGGCTGTGATTTTTTGATTTTTAAAATTGCACTTTTCAATTCAGAAGCATCACTTGAGTTTGTTAAATAAAATCCCTCTTGGCCACTGATTTCTTTTTCAAATTTTGACTGATTACCAAAACAAAAAACAATTGGTTTTTGACAAGCAATACATGTAGCAGTTTTACTTGGAAGGGCAGTTCGATAGATATTGGGCGCAAGGGGAATAACATTCACATCTGCCATTGCATAAATACTAGGAGCAAGCTCTGACGATTGCATAGGCCAGAAAGAAATATTGCTTAACCCTTCCGCTTCGTGTTGAAGCCGTTCCTTATATATGCCATCTCCAAAAATATGAAAGTGAACGTCTTCTTCATCCTGCATTAGTTTTGCGGTTTCTACTACCACATCTACATTCTGCATGGTGCCAATGTTGCCCGCATAAACCACATTGAACTTACCCGTAGATAAATACTTCGCTATTTTTTCGCTATATACGTCCTCATAACGGTACAAATTGTCAGTATAGCTCCAGTTATACACAACATCAGTTTTTTGCGAATCTGCACCTTTTTCAATCAGCAACTCTTTCATGTCTTCCGAAATTGTGATTATTTGATCCGCATGACGGTAGGCATATCGTTGCTCTGCAGAAAGAATCTTATACACTATTCCTTTCACACTGCCAATATAAGCAGCATTTTCCGGAAAAATGTCCTGAACATTATAGGTGAGTCGTGCCTTAGGCATATTGTGCTTCACTACAAAAGTCATAAAACCGGCCACATTGCTAGACTGATTAAAAACTGCATCATAGTCTCTATACTTTTTGATCAGTCTTCTACATTTCCATACATACCTTAGTTCAACAAGATATCTTGCAATAAAATTGCCTTTTGACGCCAACTGACATGGAATACAATCAGTAGTCACTCCAAGTTCAACCAGCTCACTTGGCAATTTAGGAAGCGGACCTCCAGTATCCTTTTGAATAATGTGTACTGTGTGTCCGTCTGCATACAAAGCTTGAACTATTGCAACCAGCAAATGCTCTGATGGAGTCCTTCTGTCAAAGTTTCCTCCCATCCACATAAGTACTTTCATTTAGCTTCTCCAAACATCTTTTTAATACACATCTCAGTCGCACCCACACCATACTGTACGAACTCATCTCGGAATCGTTTGGTGTTAGCACACTCAGCAGCATAATCTACATTCTTGATTCGCTGCAATAATTCGCTTTCCGTCCGGCAACTCTTATTGGGGTACTTCTCGTCTACTGCAAAATAAGTGCCACGCTCTGCAAGATAACTGTCATAATCGTATGCATAGCAGAAAATCGGGCGGCACAGAATCGAATAATCAAATGCGATAGCCGAATAGTCCGTAATCAGGCTGTCAGCTGCAATCATCAGGTCATTAACCGCTGGATAATCAGATGCGTTACGGACAAAGTCGTTATATTCTAAGCCAAGCACCTTTGTTGTCTGGTGGTGAGCACGGAAAAGGACTACATACTCATCCCCCAACTCCTTCTGCCACTCATCAAAATGAATCGGCGGCTTGATAGCATAGGACTTGCCACCATCCGTAGACTCACGCCAAGTCGGCGCATAAAGGATAACCTTTTTGCTTTCCGGGATACCGAGCTTCTTGCGCATTGCTGCCTTTTTATTCTCATCAGCAAGCCACAGTTCTTCATTGCGAGGCATGCCACAACGAAGATAGCTCGACTCTCTCGCCTTGAAAGCGCTCTTAAAAACACACTCATCATAGTCACCAGAAACCGTGAGATAGTCCAGCGTATCAAAGTTATAGTCCTTACGGCCGGGGCAGTCATTGCCAATATACTTAAGAGCAATACCGTGCCATGTGTTCAAATAAACCTGACTCTTTTTCTTAAACTTCAAACCACGCTCGATGTTTGTATTGGTAATCCAATATTTAGCTTTCAGCGCCATCTTAAAGTAAGCAGGCGTATCAATCTTTACAGTCTCCAGCTCCGGAAAGTTTTCTGGATGCTCAAATGCCCAAACGCAACGATAGCCCTTGTACTCAGGATGAGTCCGCATATAATCGTACAGAACCTTGGGACTGTCATTAAAGTTTTTACCCATGAAAGATACAAAGAGTACCAGCTTATCATCCGTTTTTATGAATGCACCCCATACTTTAAACACAAAGCTCATAATAACAACATACAGCTTCTGAATGAGCTTGTTATGTTTCAAAATGTAAATCAGTCTATCTCTCATGACTCCAGCCTCTTCTATATCATTGTCCTATAATCAATTATCGCGCAACATTTTCAGTAATCTTTTTTCTAATTTGTGTGCTGCTCGTACTCTTTGTATACGGGAAATAGACAATATCTACACCCTTATCCTTAAAATACTCCTCATAACGATTGAAGCGTTCCGTTCCCTTATAATCAGAACCCACAAATAGGCGATCGTAATGCCATAGATCCCATGCATCCGAATCCTCCTTGCAGGAATCCACCACCTTGTCCACATATTTACAGGCACCGACAATTGCTTTGCGCTCCTCAAGTGGAATAAATGTTTCTTTCCCTTTCCATGCACCGCTGCCGTGTACGCCTACGATTAAATAGTCGCACTGTTCCTTTGCACGCTTAAGCAGGTTAAGATGTCCCACATGAAAAAGGTCAAATGTCCCAGAAAGGTACCCAATTTTCACCTTTTTTGTGTTATCGAGCCTTCCGGACTCCTTCTTATACTGATAACTGTGTAGCCCGTATTCATGCGGATCATTATGATACCGTTCGAGAACACCCTTGAATGTTTCCTCATAATTCGGAATGAATCGAACATCACGAGAAAAAAGGTGTCTTACAATATCTCTTGCAAGCGACTCTGTTTCTGTTAAGTCATTTTTTCCACCGTAAAATCTACTTCCCTTGAACGATGCCGGTGAAACATCAAGAATACGATTTGCTGAACCGTATGCCTCTAGTTCAATATTTACCGATTCTACAAATCGGACAGTCGCCGCCTTCGCCGCAGCATAAACCGATGCGCTAGGAGAGGACATCCAACCCGAAATACTTCCCATCACGCCTGCGTAAAAATCTTTTTTTCCTAGGATTCTCTCGTAGAAAATACGGAAAATCTTAATGGTACTCACAGCATCCACCGTCAGCATTTTGTCGATTTCAGCGATATGATGATACTGAAAATCCGCAATTCGTCCAATTCCCGCTGTAACCATCAGAAGCTCAACATCTTGATCCTGTGCGAGTTTCTGATACAAATCTTCATCAAAATCCATCAAATCACAAAAGTGGTATGTCACCTTTGTTTTTTCAAGCACACCCTCCTCGGGTGGAATGCGATCACAAATCTCCAAATTGTATCCGCAATCAAGCAGCTTTTTACTAATTGCCAATCCGATTCCATTGCTTCCGCCAATAATAACAGCCTTTTTGTTACACATTTTCCTCACCTTTAAAAATGTTTTATAGTACAGCAGTCAGTGCTGCCATTTTTGCATATCAAAGATTACAGCCCAGACTCAATCTCAAAGAGTCTGAGCCGTTTTTTCCTTATAAAGCTCTACTAATCTTCCTCAGCAGTGTGAGTCACACTGCCGCCATGTCTTGTACCGGTGCAATGAATGTTTCTGCGACAAATCATTGCCACAGTAGCTCCCGTCTTTAGTCCTGATGGAACTATCATCTGCCACTGTAAGCGATGTCTTTAGTCCCGATAGCACCAATACTTGCCACGGTAGCTCATGTGTTTATTCCAGTCTCCACTCATCTACGCTACGGTAACCCTTTTCTTTATTCCCGGTTCCACTCATCCGTGCCACGGTAGCGCCCTTGCTTATGCCGGATTACTCCACACGAATGAGCATCTCTGCGACCATGAGATTCTCACAGTCGTCTTGTTATCTCCAAGACCGGGATGAAATCGCAGATGATATTATCATCGCTCCGTCCCGAAACCGCTATGTGAAAGTCATCACAGTGTCGGTAATATCATCAAAGTGCCATCTGGCATAAACCCACGAGCTACGGTCGCATCCATAAAAGTGCTTTTTCGGGGCGTAAAAGCCTCAATTCACACTTGTTTTGCCCTCTCTCACACCCATGATCTCGGCATTTTGCACTGTTAAGAGCGTTATATCGCCCCCATGCAGGGCAATTTACCGGCTTTCTAGCACCTCGCTACTGTAAGAGCCGCATTTATGCCTGACTCCACTCTAGAATTTCTTCCAATTTTTAGTAGTTCGAAACGTACAAAACAATCGATATTTAGTGGTTTTCTCCACTCATTGCAGTGGTTTGACCCTCGGAAATTCCCTCAGTACTCTCCGGCATGAACAAAATTTTGACGGTCGCCAGCATGATTTTCAGATCCTCAATCAAGCTGGGATGGGCGATGTACATCAGGTCCATCTGCAGCTTATCGTAGGGAGTGGTGTTGTATTTTCCATACACCTGTGCATAGCCGGTCAGACCAGCCTTTGCCTGAAGCCGCAGCGCAAATTCCGGCATCTCCTCGCAATACTGGGCGGCGATCTCAGGGCGTTCCGGGCGGGGCCCCACAATGGACAAGTCTCCCCGGAGGATATTTAAAAGCTGAGGAAGTTCATCCAGACGGCAGGCGCGGATGATATGACCGACCTTCGTGATACGGTCGTCTTTGTCACCAGTGGAAAGACGCGCCACACCGTCTTTTTCGGCATCCACACGCATGGAGCGGAATTTCAGGATTTCAAACTGCTTGCCGTCTTTGGTCAGGCGAACCTGCTTGTAAAAAGCAGGACCACCATCGGATTTGACTGCAATAGCCGTAATCAGAAACAACGGACTCAGGATAACCAGTGCTGCCAGTGAGATCACAATGTCCATTGCCCGTTTCACAAACAGAAATTCCGGGCTTGCCATATAGCGACCCACACGCAGCATAGGCAGATGGAACATATGCATCGGCTGGGCACCGCTCATAATCACATCGCCCACACGAGGGATCACGAACACATTGATACCCTGTCCCACACAGTATTTCAGGATGATATTGCGCTCATGGCTGTGTACACCGCTGATGAACACGCTCTGCATTCCATCCAGCAGGCTCAGGTCGTTCAGGCATTCCTCCACGTTCAATGTCATCTTGACATCGTATTTTTTCGAGAGGCCATATTCATTGATGAGCTTTTCCAGACCATGCCGGACATCGTAGACCACTGCAGTGGGCTGAGGCGGAAAGGTCCGGAAATACCAGCTATGGGCGCATCTTGCCCACAGGGTTGCCATCATGACCTGTCCGGCAATCGCTGCGATGCCCGGCAGAAGATTGCAGAGCCGCCGGGCCATCAGGCAGATGACAATGTACAGAATGCCATCCGTCGCCATTGCCGCCAGTACCTGTCCGTAGATCAGCTCTGAGATGCGCTGCAAAGACATCCAGAACGCATCGTAGACTTTACCCAACAGAAAGAACAACACCGCAAACAGACCGATCATGGCCCAGTTGCCCTTCCAACCAAACTTTGCATAGACCTGATACGAATAATACAGCTCCCAACAAAGTGCAAACGGAATTGTAATCATTACCAAATCGATGATTTTTACGATCTTCAACATCACATCATGCTGAAATTTTGACATAATACCCCAATAACTCCTTTAGCTTTTTCTTTTGCTCTTCGCTTAACTTTTCCGACCCGCTTTGCAGCAGCTGTTTCTGGTTGTACACCCATCGGCTCAGCCAAATGCCATCCGCAGTCTTATATTTCGCCGGAATCTCCAGATTTCCATATTGCTTTTTATATTCCTGCGCCAGCTCGTACCGGTGCTGCCACGGGTCAGGTTTCTCCCACTGCATTCCGATGGCATCCAGCAACTCAATGCGCCCTTGTGATAAGATTGCATTGCTTTTCTCTGGTTTTCGATATGCATACTGCTGCCGCCGCACCCATTTTCCAAGAGCATAGCCCTCCGGTGAAACATAGGCCACCGGGATATCAAGGTTTCCATTTGCCTCAAAATACCGTTTCGCTGCCTGATAAACCTCATTCCACTGTCGGTCATAGCGACTGCCCCACTGCATTCCTATGGTTTCTAGTCGTTTGATCTGATCCGCAGACAATTTTTTCTGCTCATAGGCTAGTTCTTGATTTTGAATCCAGCGACCAAGCGTTTTTCCATCTGCTGTTTTATAATCTCGTGGAACCTCCAGATTTCCATACTCCTGCGCATAGACTGCCGCAAGTGCATATCCCTGTTCCCATTTGGCATCAAATACGCTCCATATCATTCCCATCTGATCCAGTTGTCGAATGCGCTCTTCCGTCAGCTTTCCATCGTTTCGGCGTTTCCGCGCATTGTTGATCCACTTTCCCAGAGGATAGTCATCTTTCGTTTTGTATTTCGCCGGGACCTGCAAATTCCCAAACTGTTCCCGAAATTTTCTCGCTTCTTCCAAACCACGTTCCCATGCGGCATCGTTGCGGTTGCCCCACTCCATCCCGATGCTGTCCAGCCGCGCGATTTGCTGTTCGGTCAAGTTCCCCGGAATCTGTCCCGCACGAACACGGCGTTGAGTCGTCAGCCATTCACCAAGGCTCAGTCCAGCCGGTGTGGTATAACGTTTTGGAATATTCAGGTTGCCATGCTCCGCATAGTAAATGCTTGCTTCCGAAAAATAATGGTCCCAACCAGAGGACAAGCTTGCTTGCAGCCGCTCAAACAGCACCCGGCAGTCATGCACCTGCTCAACCACCTTAAACCGTTCGGTGATGATCTTGTCGCCCTCACCGTTGGCATTCAGGCGGTAGACCGCCTCCTGCATCTCGCCCTGTAACCCCGCAATGCTGCATAGGCCCTCGAAGTTGTTGACTACATCGAGGATAAGCGGCGTAGAATTTTCCCCAGCGGTCAAAGCGCGGCCAATCTGCTGCTTGTAGATGATGGGGGAAACGGTGGGCCGGAACAGGATGACACCTGAAATGCCTTCTACATGAACACCCTCGTTGAGCATGTCGATGCAGAACAACAGCTTCAACTTGTCACTCTCATCCGTCTTGAAGTCGGCAAAAGCCTTGTCTGTACCAGGGTCATCGGAATAAGCTTCGTACACCGCCACGTCTGGATTCACCTTTGCAAACCACTCCGGAACATGGGAGATCATTTCATCCATATGCTCCTTATTGGCGCAGAACACGATGTACTTCCCGGACTTGTTCGTGATATGATGTTCAAAAACCTTGTCTAATCCATCTGCCTGTTCCAAGGCGCGGCGCAGGGCATCCAGATATTTTTGATTTACGTCCTGAATCTCAGCAGAACGCAGATTATCCACTCTTGTCTGATAGCGTGCCAAGTCTTTCTGGTACTGATAGACGGTGGTCACATAATTCGGAGCAGGCAAAATACCCCTGACGATTGCTTCGCCAAGGGTCATGTCGCTCGCAACACGGCTGTCAAAAAGCTCTTCGGCCATATCGCGGTTATTGTCCAGATACCGGATGTTTGTCGCTGTCAAGCCCAGCAGTCCTGCGTCCGGGCATAACTTTAATAAAGCCACCGTGCTTTCGCCCCAGCATTCCG
>ERZ772867.1952-NODE-1952-length-21700-cov-4.734350_pt1 | contig 21700 bp, 19 predicted proteins | sample MGYA00511341_ERZ772867 | MGnify/ENA primary metagenome ERZ772867 (study PRJEB29015, sample SAMEA2737707) | human gut metagenome | biome: human gut; feature: human-associated habitat; material: faeces | place: China | collected 2012 ... | reverse complement strand
ACCAGCTTATTCGATACCGGTATATGCTCAATTTATATTGTGAAAATAACGAAAAAGAATCTGCTTATCTGTGCAAAACTCAGAAATACAAACGGAGAATTGACAGTGGGAGTTAAAGTTGTTATTATAATATTAAATAAAGCTGAAAACGATACCGGAAACATTTCCAGAATCATGGCACAGGGGAGAAGGAAAGCAACTTGACCATCAAGGATATTGCCCGGCTCAGCGGCGTCAGCGTAAGCACCGTTTCCCGGGTTTTGAACGACAGACCGGATGTCAGCGATGAAAACCGCCGCCGCGTCCGCGCTGTTATTGAAAGCAATAATTATATTCCCAATAACACGGCCCGCGATCTGGTGAAGACCAAGTCCGATGCCATTGGGCTGGTGGTGCGCGGTATTGCCAACCCTTTTTACACCAAGATCATCCACGCAGTTGAGGCTGCTGTTCATTCCGCCGGCTTCACCATGGTCATGCAGCAGGTTTCCACAAACGATGACGAGGTGAAGCGCGCAGCGGTGATGGAGCGGGAAAAGCGTCTGCGGGGCATCATTTTTCTGGGCGGACGCAGTGATTACACGAAGGAGGAAGTCGCTCCGCTGAATGTGCCCTTTGTCTGCTGCACCTATTCCAACCATTATGGCACACTGGAGCCGGAACAGTACTCCTCCGTTTCCATCGCCGACGAGGAGGAAGCATATCGGGCTGTGATGGAGCTGTACCGCTGCGGCCACCGGCGCATTGCGGCGCTGCTGTCGCAGAAGAATGACTGCTCCATCAGCCAGCTGCGCTATCGGGGGTATCTTCGTGCCCTGCACGATTGCTCCCTGCCGGAGGAGGATGGTCTGGTGCTCTGTGCAGGCGGCTACGAGATTCAGGATGCTTATCAGGCCGTGGTCCGGAGATTGCGTAGTCCCGCCGACTTCACGGCGCTGTTTTCCATCTCCGATCACATGGCCATCGGTGCCATGCGCGCCTTGCAGGATGGTGGGCTTTCCGTCCCCGATGACTGCTCGGTAATCGCCATCGACGGACTTACGGTGTCCAATTATACAAATCCGCGCCTTACCACCCTCTGCCAGCCGATGGAGGAGCTGGGCCGTCGCAGCGTGGAGATGCTGCTGGATCTGATTCACGGCCGGGGCGGTCATCGTCACGAAACGGTTGCCACCACCCTGCGCCGGGGCGAATCCGTCCGATCCCTTTAAGTCGTTTTCCGGCCCGGGGGGCTGAAAATAAAATCTGTAAAGGAGAATAAAAAGATGAAGAAGTATCTTGCAGCCTTGCTTGCACTGGTCATGGCCCTGTCTCTGGTGGCCTGCGGCAGCAGCAAGGACAACGGGGCCGGTTCTGTCTACTATCTGAACTTTAAGCCTGAAGCCGATCAGGCGTGGCAGGATCTGGCCAAGACCTACACCGAGAAAACCGGCGTTTCCGTTAAGGTGCTTACCGCCGCGTCCGGCGACTATGACAAGACCCTGACAGCCGAGCTTGATAAGAAGGCTGCCCCCACCATGTTCCAGGTGGGCAATCAGGGCGCCGTCAAAGCCTATGGTGAGTTCTGCTATCCGCTGGATGGCTCGGACATCATGAACGAGCTGACCACCACCGACTTTAACCTGAAAAATGACAAAGGCGAGACTATTTCCATCGGCTACTGCTATGAGGCTTATGGCATCATTGTCAACAAAAAACTGCTGGAGAAGGCCGGGCATTCCCTCAGCGAGATTACCAATTTTGCCTCCCTGAAGGCGGTTGCCGACGACATTCATGCCCATGCCGATACACTGGGCTTTGATGCGTTCACCTCCGCCGGTCTGGATGGAACTTCCAGCTGGCGTTTCTCCGGACATCTGGCCAATATGCCTCTGTTCTACGAGTTCCGGGATGACAAGGTCACTGCCCAGCCCGCTTCTGTTAAGGGCACTTATCTGGATAATTACAAGGCCGTCTGGGATCTGTATATCACTGACTCTGCTACCACCGGCGCGGCGCTGACCTCCGCCACCGGCGATCAGGCCGAGGCCGAGTTCGGTCAGGGCAAGGCTGTGTTCTATCAGAACGGTTCCTGGGAGTATGCCAATCTGGTCACCGATACCCAGAAGGGCTTTCTGATGAATGCCGACGATCTGGCAATGATTCCCATCTACTGCGGCGTAGCCGGTGAGGAAAAGGCCGGCCTCTGCTGCGGCACCGAGAACTGCTGGGCCGTGAATAAGAATGCCTCCGAGGCCGATATTCAGGCCACGCTGGACTTTATGAAGTGGGTCGTTACCTCTGACGAGGGCACCACCATGCTGGCAGAGCAGTTCGGTCCCTGCCCCTTCAAGAATGCCAAGACCCCCGAAAATGTGTTCTTTGCGCAGGCCAACGAGTATACTGCCGCAGGAAACTATGTGGTCACCTGGGCCTTCAACTATACCCCCGCTGTGGATGACTGGCGTGCGGGTGTGGTAGATGCTCTGACCCAGTACACCAATGGCGGCAGCTGGGATGCCGTGAAGACGGCCTTTGTAGACGGCTGGGCCACCCAGTATGCCAAGGCAAATCAATAACCAGGCTTCTTCGGGGCCTGCAATGCCAATAAACGCCGGGGGCGGGCCATGCGCCCGCTCCCGCTTTGCGGTGCATGGAGGCCTGCCCCGCCTGAGGTGGGGCGTACCTCTGGGCATCGCCCGGATAAATAAAGATAGGAGAGAGGCTTTATGAGTCTGTTTAAATCCCGCCGGGATAGTGCGGCCCTGAATTCCCGGCTGATTCGCCGCCCCATCCGGCGCATGGCGTGGCTGTTTCTGCTGCCTACCTTTGCGGCCTTCTGCGTAGGCTTTCTGTATCCGTTTTGCAAGGGACTGTTTCTGTCCTTCTGCGAGTTCCGAATCACCAGCCAGTGGAAATGGACAGGTCTTGAAAACTATAAAAATGCCTTTCAGGACCCGGGCTACCTCCATGCCTTCTGGTTCACGACGCTCTTTGCCGTTACCAGCCTTGTGCTGATTAACCTGCTGGCCTTTGCGCTGGCCTATGCCCTTACCCGCAAATTCCGGGGGGCCAATCTTTTCCGCACCGTGTTCTTCCTGCCCAACCTGATCGGCGGCATTGTGCTGGGCTACATCTGGTCGATGATTTTCGACGGCATACTCATCCGCTATAATACTTCTGTGATGCTGGAAACAAAATACGGCTTCTGGGGCCTGATTATTCTGGTCTGCTGGCAGCAGATCGGCTATATGATGATTATTTATATTGCCGGCCTGCAGGCCGTGTCTGAGGATATGCTGGAGGCTGCCCGAATTGACGGCGCCAGCGCCTGGCAGACCTTGTGGCGTGTGACCATTCCCAATGTGATGCCTTCCATCACCATCTGCACCTTCCTCAGCCTGACCAACGGCTTCAAGCTCTTTGACCAGAATCTGGCCCTGACGCAGGGGCGTCCCTTCCAACAGCTTCCCGGCGGTGACACCATAAAGACAACGGAGATGCTGGCGCTGAACATTGTCAATGCCTTCAGCAGCAATGGCGGCGGCAACCGGGGTGTGGGGCAGGCCAAAGCGGTGATTTTCTTTGTGGTGGTTGCAGCCATCAGCATCATTCAGCTTCAGGCTACTCGCAGAAAGGAGGTGCAGCAGTAATGCCGGCCATGACTTTTCAGCGGCGGCAGCGCCGCAAGCGCCTGATGACGGCGGTATTTGCGGTTTTGTCCGTGATTTATCTGCTGCCCGTGCTTCTGGTGCTGATCAATGCCTTCAAGTCCAATGCCTATATCAACACCGAAACATTCCGCCTCCCCACGGCAGATTCTTTCGTGGGCTTTAAAAACTTTGTCAAAGGCATGACCTTTGGCAATTATCCGTTTTATCGCGCCGTATTCTACAGCTTCTTTATCACCATTGTTTCCACAGTCCTGATTCTGCTATGCACCTCCATGGCGGCATGGTATATCTCGCGTGTGGGCAGTCTGCTGAGCAAAATTGTGTACTTCCTGTGCGTGTTTTCCATGGTGGTTCCCTTCCAGATGGTGATGTTCACGCTGGCCCGCACAGCAGACACGCTTTCACTGAACACGCCTTATACCATCCCTGTGATTTATCTGGGGTTTGGTTCCGGCCTTGCGGTGTTTATGTTCACCGGCTTTGTCAAAAGCCTGCCGTTGGAAATTGAGGAAGCCGCTGCCATCGACGGCTGCGGCCCGGTGCGCACCTTCTTTTCCGTGGTGCTGCCCATGCTCCGGCCGACCATGATTTCTGTGGGTGTGCTGGAAATCATGTGGGTGTGGAACGATTACCTGCTGCCGTCGCTGGTTCTGGATGTGAACGAGTACCGTACCATCCCCGTGCATATCCAGTATCTCAAGGGCAGCTATGGCACAGTGGATATGGGCGCCACCATGGCCCTGATTCTGCTGAGCATCCTGCCGGTAATCATTTTTTACCTCTGCTGTCAGAAGCATATTATCCGCGGTGTGGCCGCAGGCGCTGTCAAAGGCTGACGGCTGGCCCCGCTCAAACGAATACTCTCCAAAGGAGGAGCTTACATCATGAATCGAAGCAGCGGCATTCTGATGCCGGTTTATGCGCTGCCGTCCCCTTATGGCATTGGCACGCTGGGCAAGGCTGCTTATGACTTTGCCGATTTTCTTCACGCTGCCGGTCAGGGCTATTGGCAGATGCTGCCTCTTGGGCCTACCAGCTATGGTGACTCGCCCTACCAAAGCTTTTCCACCTTTGCCGGAAACCCTTACTTCATTGACCTTGACCTGCTGATAGCAGATGGCCTGCTTACCGCAGAGGAGGTGCAGTGCGCCCGGTGGGGGACGAATCCCAGATATGTTGATTACGGAAAAATATATGAAAGTCGCTTTCCGGTTCTGCGCCGGGCTTATAGCCGCGGCTGGCAGTATGACAGGGAGGAGGTTTCCCGGTTTGCCGCAGAAAACCCCTGGGTTAGCAGCTATGCCGACTATATGGCTCTGAAGCAGCACTTCGGCATGAAATCCTGGCAGCAGTGGCCGGATGCGGCTGTCCGCTGCCACAGCGCCCCCGGCTTTCCGGCGGCTATGGAGCGCTATCGCGCTCTGCTGCGGGAGGATATTCAGTTTTACATGTATCTCCAGTATCTCTTTTTCAAACAGTGGAGTGCGCTGAAGGACTATGTCCATTCCCTCGGCATTCGTATCATTGGGGATCTGCCCATATATGTGGCAATGGACTCCGCCGATGTCTGGGCCGAGCCTGAGTTTTTCCAGTTGGATGAAAACATGGTGCCAGCCGCCGTCTCCGGTGTGCCGCCGGATTATTTCAGTGCCGATGGCCAGCTTTGGGGGAATCCCCTTTATCGCTGGGACCGGATGGAAGAAGACGGCTTCGGCTGGTGGCTGCGCCGTGTGGATGGCGCAGGCAAGCTGTATGATGTGATCCGTATTGACCATTTCCGGGGCTTTGACGAATACTGGTCTGTGCCCAGCGACGAGTCTACCGCAAAAAATGGCTGCTGGGTCAAGGGCCCCGGCATGAAGCTGGTGGGCGTGCTCAACGGATGGTTTCCGCAGCTGTCCTTCATTGCAGAAGATCTGGGCTACCCGACTCCGGGCGTGGCGCAGCTGCTGCAGGATTCCGGTTGGCCGGGAATGAAGGTGCTGGAATTTGCCTTCGACTCCCGGGACAGCAGCAGCTATCTGCCTCACTCCTATGGCCCCAACTGCATCTGCTATACCGGCACCCATGATAACAGTCCCCTTGCCCTCTGGAAGGAGGAAGCCGCTCCGGAGGATGTTGCGTATGCCTGCGAATATCTGGGCCTGAACGAGGAGGAAGGGTTCAATTGGGGTATGATTCGCGGCGGCATGAGCAGCGTGGCATGCCTTTTCGTAGCCCAGATGCAGGATTATCTGGGGCTGGGCCTGCACCATCGTACCAATGTTCCCGGAACTACTTCCGGCAACTGGCAGTGGCGGCTGCTGCCCGGCGAGGCATCGCAGGCGCTGGCCCGGCGTCTGCGGCATATTACAGAGCTGTATGGCCGTGCTGAGCGGATAGAAAAGTCCGAAAAGGAATAAACATAAAAAGCCACTTGGGAGCCCCTGCCGTAAAAAGGGCGCCCCAAGTGGCTTTTGCATCATAATGGAAAAAGTGGAGGTATAAAGAAAATATATCGGAATTTTTCGGCTTGAGTCCGTTTTTTTGGACAGGTAATGTTGTAGAATGGGTACATAGAGAAAAGGAGGGCGAACGCTATGGCATTCAAAATCGGTTTTATTTCAGAGCCTGTCCGCAAATCGGAGGAGATTTGCGCCGAGCCTCCGAAGCAGATTACGCCCCGGAAATCCGTGGTGCAGGTCTATTTCCCGGCGGATCACAGAACGCTGGCCTATTACAATGACCGGTTCGATCTGCACCGTGGAGATTTGGTCTTCGTGGACGGCAAGCTGGAAGGAGAGCAGGGGCGCGTTGTTGAGGTCAGCTACAACTTCAAGATTAAGCTTTCGGACTATAGGCGGGTGATTGCCGTGGCGGACACCGCCGTGCATGGGCAGTTTTACGCCGCTGGTTCCCATTTCATCACCTTCGACCGCAGTGCCCTGCCGGCGCAAAAGGTGCGCACATGGTTCCTGCCGCCGCAGAAGCCGGAGGATGAATTTGCCAGCGGCGCCGATGACACCGTGTTCCCGCTGAGCGAGTTGAAGGAGATGAAGGTGACAGCTGCCGTGGCGGATCGCGGGCATGATTATTACTGCCGCAATCTGGTGCGTTACATCAGCCTGAGCGGGCACAGGGGCTACGCCATTGTGGAGGGTACCTCCCCCTATGAGGTGGAGTTCACCTATAAGAATGGCCAGATCGGCGGGCTTGTCTGCTCCTGTTTTTGCGGAGAGCACTGCAAGCATGAATTTGCGGCCATGCTGCAGCTCAAGGACATTTTGGAGCAAATCGAGAAGAAGTTCAAAGCCGACTACCAGCGCAGTGACTACTTCGCCGCCGTCTATAAGGGGACGCTGCTGGACTTCGCCGTGGACGGCAAGGACGATGGCACATTTACACTGTGAAAGGAAGGAAAAGTATGAAGAATTCTAACTGGATCATTGTTCTCCTTATCCTGCTTGCGCCGGTTTTTATTTTGTCTGACCTAGTGAAGATGCAGAAGTGAATTTTTCGCTTCGCTACATTTGCGGCCAATTTGAACATCCAACTGGCAACCTGCCGGCTTGCTGCAAAAAGCGTAAGTCGGGGGAAACAAGACCACCGGCAAAGCCTTATGCCAGCTTTGCCGGTGGTCTTGTTGTATCCGGAGGGCCAGAGCTCAACATAGAACAAGACCGTAAGGCATTGGCCTTACGGTCTGCTGTTGGTGGAGATAAGCGGGATCGAACCGCTGACCTCTTGAATGCCATTCAAGCGCTCTCCCAGCTGAGCTATACCCCCATATTCATTTCGCCGCATCGCTGTCGACTTGTTTAGTATAGCGCGGACCAGTCCTTTTGTCAACACTTTTTTTTGAAAATTTCAAAGTTTTTTTGTCTGACCCGGGAACAGCCCTTCGCTGCCCCGGGCCAGCAGCATTCTCATTTCTCCGGCCGGTTTCCCAGCTGATAAAAGGCCACGGCGCTGGCCGCCGCCACATTCAGCGAATCCACTCCATGGGACATGGGAATATACACCGTATAGTCGCATTGCGCCAGCGTTTGCTCCGCCAGTCCGTCGCCCTCGGTTCCCAGCACCACCGCCAGCTTTTCTTCCGCCAACAGCTGCGAGTCGGACAGCCGCAGGGAGTCCTCCCGCAACGCCATGGCCGCCGTCTTAAAGCCCATCTGCCGCAGCGCCTGTGTCCAGTCCGCCCCTACCACAGTCCACGGAACCTGAAACACCGTGCCCATGCTGACTCGGCTGGCCCGGCGGTACAGCGGGTCGCTGCATCCGCCTGTCAGCAGTACCGCGTCCATGTTCAGGGCCGCCGCCGAACGGAAAATGGCCCCCACGTTGGTGGGATTTACGACTTCCTCCAGAACCGCCACCCGTCTGGCTCCGGCGCAAACCGCTTCCATGGCAGGCAGAGGCCGCCGCCGCATAGCACACAGCATGCCTCTGGTCAGATGAAAGCCGGTCAGCTGTGCCAGCAGAGGCTCCTCTGCCACAAACACCGGCACGCCCGGACAGCGTTCCAGCACGCCCTGCCCCTGTGTCTGCACATGCCGCCGCTCCATCAGCACCGATACCGGTTCGAAGCCGGCGTCCAGCGCTCTGCCGATTACCTTAGGGCTTTCGGCGATGAACAGTCCGTCCTCCGGATGCTCCCGGTTTACCAGCTGGTTTTCTGTCAGACGGGCGTATATATCCAGCTCCGGTGTGCCAAAATCTGTGATTTCAACAATTTGTGCCATTTTGTCCGCCTCGCTTTCAGAAGGAGAGCACGCCCAGATGCTCTAACAGAATTTTCAGCCCAATCAGAATCAGAATCGCGCCGCCTGCTATCTCCGCCCTGTTTTTATACCGCAGGCCAAACAGATTGCCAACCTTCAGCCCGGCGGCTGAAATACAGAAGGTGGTGGCCCCAATCAGCAGCACCGCTCCTGTGATATTTACCCCCGGCAGCAGGGCAAAGGTGATCCCCACCGCCAGCGCGTCAATGCTGGTGGCCACGGCAAGAAGTGCCATGGTTTTGCAGGAAAAAGAATCGTCCGTCTTTTCCTCCTCGCCGGACAGGCCCTCTTTCAGCATGTTGCCGCCAATAAGTGCCAGCAGCACAAAGGCAACCCAGTGGTCAACGGAGGTAATATATTGCTCAAAGGTGCTGCCCAGCAGGTACCCGATGGTGGGCATCAGCGCCTGAAAGCCGCCAAACCACGCCCCGATAATCAAATAGTGCCGCCCCTGCAGCTTCTGCACCGACAGCCCCTTACAGATTGACACCGCGAAGGCGTCCATCGACAGACCAATCGCAATCAGCGCCAACTCGAAAAAACTCATGATCCGAACCTCCGTATAAAAAAGTCAGGTACTTTCCGTACCTGAGCAAAAAAACAGGCCCAAGTACAGCCAAGCCATACTTGAGTCTCGTTGTTTAAGACAAGCCAGACGGCATTTGCCGCCAGCGTGTTGACTTGCCACTCGAAGCCGAGCCATCTACTCCCTCAAATTTTGTTCATTATCCCACAGAATCGGTCGAATGTCAATCAAATCCGGAAAATTTCCCGGAAAAAGCCCGGGAAAACAGCTGCCTTTCGGCCTCTGCCTTCCCGGGCATTTTCTTTTTTGCTTTACACGCTCAACTGGTCGTCCAGTTCCAGTCCCGGATTGTGCTTGGTCAAAAAGCCCAGGGACCATGCGCCGCAGTAAGCGATGAAGTACCGGTCTTTGAAATCCTGCAGTACCCGGGAGTCGGTACACAGGGTCATGTCCTGATAATCCCCGTCGTAGGCCTTGATGCGGATCAGATGGCTGTAGGGCAGCCCCTCCATCCGCAGGTCTACGCCGTATTCGTTTTTCATCCGGTACTCAAACACATCGAATTGCAGCGTGCCCACAACGCCCACCACAATATCCTCATAGCCGCTGCCGGGGAACTTGAAAATCTGAATCGCGCCCTCCTGAGCAATCTGCTCCACACCCTTGATAAACTGTTTGCGCTTCATAGTGTCTTTGGGCGAAACAGCACGGAACAATTCCGGCTCAAAGGACGGAATGCCGGAGTAGCGGAATTTCCTGCCCGGCACGGTGATGGTGTCACCGATGGAGAAAATACCCGGGTCAAACACGCCGATAATATCTCCCGCATAAGCCTCGTCCACGATTTCCCGCTCAGCCGCCATCATAGTCTGGGGCTGGGAAAGACGCATTTTTTTGCCGCTTTGCACATGATAATACTCCGCGTCCCGCTCAAACTTGCCGGAGCAGATGCGCATAAAGGCCAGCCGGTCCCGATGGGCCTTGTTCATATTGGCCTGAATCTTGAATACAAACGCGGAAAAATCCGGGGAAAAGGCGTCGATTACGCCTTCGTCGCTTTCCCGGGACAGGGGCGGCGTAGTCATGCGCAGAAACGACTCCAGAAACGGCTCCACACCAAAGTTTGTCAGCGCCGATCCGAAAAACACCGGCGACAGGCGCCCCTCCTGCACGGCCTGCAGGTCGAACTCCTCTCCGGCCTCCAGCAGCTCCGCGTCCTCCCGCAGAGTGCCTGCCAGCGTGTCGCCGATCAGCTCCTCCAGTCCGGGATCATCCAGCGCCATCTCGGTGATGCCGGCCTTCCGGGCGTGTCCTTCATCCTGAAAATGCAGGATGCGTGCCTTTTCCCGGTCGTAAACACCCTGAAACTGATTGCCGCAGCCGATGGGCCAGTTCATGGGGTAGGTGGCGATGCCCAGCTCCCGCTCCACCTCCTCGCACAGCTCCAGCGGGTCACGGGTCTCCCGGTCCATTTTGTTGACGAAGGTGAAAATGGGGATGTGCCGCAGGGCGCAGACCTTGAAAAGCTTGCGGGTCTGGGGCTCCACGCCCTTAGCTCCGTCGATGACCATCACGGCGCTGTCGGCGGCCATAAGGGTGCGGTAGGTATCCTCGGAAAAATCCTGATGTCCGGGCGTGTCCAGAATATTGATGCAGAAACCGTCGTGGCGGAACTGCATCACCGACGAGGTGACGGAAATGCCGCGCTGCTTTTCGATTTCCATCCAGTCGGAGGTGGCGGCCCGGGCGCGCTTTCCTTTCACTTCGCCCGCCTGCGCAATCGCCCCGCCGTAAAGCAGGAATTTTTCCGTCAGGGTCGTTTTACCGGCGTCGGGGTGGGATATGATGGCAAATGTCCGCCGCCGTGAGATTTCTTCCTGTAATGAAGGCATAAATGACTACTCCTCCTGTTTCATTCCATAAAACGGCCCGCATCCGCGGGCATCGTAACATAATTCAGTTTATTATAGCCGAAAAGGGCTCGTTTGTCTACTGGCCGGAAAAAATTTCCGCATAGCCGGACGAATGCCCTGCCGCTGAAAAGCGATTTTCCTTTACAAAGACTGTTGTTCTTCTGCTCTGGCCGAAATTTTTTGCTTATTCTCCGTTTTCCCCTTGACTTTTCCTACAATATCCTGTATGATATATCAAGTTGTAAAGGACTACTGCTTTACAGAGGAGGGCGAGCCGTGAAAAACCAGACCTATCGCATGACCATGCTCCTTGATTTTTACGGGGAGATTCTGACCGATCGGCAGCGCGAGTTCTTCGACCTCTATTATAATGAGGATCTCAGTCTGGCCGAGATTGCCGAAAATTACGGTATCAGCCGTCAGGGGGTCCGGGATGCCATTGTCCGGGCCGAAAATACCATGACCGAGTTAGAGGACAAGACGGGCCTGCTGCGCCGCTTCATGCGCCTGCGGGATAAGATTGATTCCATCGAGAATGCCGCCCGCCGCATTGACGAGCTGAATCGGCATCAGTATGAAAGCCCGGAGCTGACCGGCCTGACGCAGGAGATTCTTGCCTGCGCCGGTGCGTTGAAGGAGTAAATAGTATGGCCTTTGAAGGACTAAGCGAAAAACTGAACGAAACCTTTAAGCGCCTGCGCGGAAAGGGCCGCCTGACCGAAAGCGATGTCCGTGCCGGTATGCGCGAGGTGCGTCTGGCTCTGTTGGAGGCGGATGTCAGCTTCAAGGTGGTCAAGGACTTTGTTGCTCAGGTCACCGAGCGCTGTGTGGGCAGCGATGTGCTGGACAGCCTCACTCCAGCCCAGCAGATTGTCAAAATCGTCAACGAAGAGCTGACGACTCTTATGGGCGGCTCCAATGCCAAGCTGAATCTGGCCTCCAAGGGGCCTACTGTTGTGATGATGGTTGGCCTGCAGGGCGCCGGTAAAACCACCAACTGCGCTAAGCTGGCGGGCTTTATGCGCCGTCAGTACGGCAAGCGGCCTTTGCTGGTGGCCTGCGATGTATACCGTCCCGCCGCCATTACTCAGCTGCAGGTGGTGGGAAAGCAGCTGGACATTCCCGTTTTCCAGCAGGGACAGGGTGATCCGGTGAAAATCGCGCAGGAGGCGCTGAAATTCGCCTCCGACCACGGCCATGATATGGTTTTCCTGGACACTGCCGGGCGGCTGCATATCGACGAAAACCTGATGGACGAACTGAAGAACCTGAAAGCCTCCGTCCATCCCAACGAGATTTTGCTGGTGGTGGATGCCATGACTGGTCAGGATGCCGTCAACGCCGCCACTGCCTTCGATCAGGCGCTGGGCATTGATGGTGTCCTCCTGACCAAGCTGGACGGCGACGCCCGCGGCGGCGCGGCCCTTTCCATCCGGGCCACCACCGGAAAGCCCATCAAGTTTGTGGGTACCGGTGAAAAGCTGGATATGATCGAGCCGTTCCATCCCGAGCGGATGGCCTCCCGCATTCTGGGCATGGGCGATATGCTCACCTTCATCGAGAAGGCCCAGCAGCAGTATGACGAGAAGCAGGCGAAGAAGCTGGAAGAAAAGCTGCGGAAAAACCGTCTGACCCTGACCGATTATCTCCAGCAGATGGAGCAGCTGCAAAACATGGGCGACCTCAGCCAGATTGCCTCCATGCTGCCCGGCAACATAGCCAAAGGGTTTGACCCCAGCCAGATCGACGAAAAGCAGATGGCCCATACCAAGGCCATCATCCTCTCCATGACTCCACTGGAGCGGGAGAATCCCCAGATTCTCAATGCCTCCCGCAAGCGGCGTATTGCCGCCGGCTGCGGCCTGCAGGTGGTGGATGTAAACCGCCTGCTCAAGTCCTTTGAGATGCTTCAGCAGCTTACCAAATCCATGACCAAGGGCAAAATGCGCGGCATGGCCGGTATGTTGGGTGGCATGGGCGGCGGCTTCGGCGGAGGGCGGATGAATAGCTTTGGCCGCAAAAAACGCCTGAAATAAACAAAACAACTCATATATAAGTGCGCTTGCATTTATCATAAAAGAATTTTTAATATGTTGGAGGAAGAATACCATGGTTAAAATCAGACTGAGAAGAATGGGCGCTAAGAAGGCTCCTTACTACCGCGTTGTGGTGGCCGATTCCCGTTATCCCCGTGATGGCCGCTTCATTGAGGAGATCGGCACTTACAATCCCTGCGTATCTCCCGCTGTCATCAATATCGACGCTGACCGCGCCCGCGAGTGGATCAAGACCGGCGCTCAGCCCACCGATACCGTTCGCGCTCTGCTGAAAAAGGTTGATGTTCTGTAATTTGAGGGTAAGACCATGAAGGAACTGCTGCTCTATATCGCCAGAAGCCTTGTGGAGCACCCGGAGCAGGTCACTGTTACCGAGGTGGGCGAGGCGGATGACCTGACGCTGGAGCTGCGCGTGGCACCCGAGGATATGGGCAAGGTCATCGGCCGTCAGGGCCGGATTGCCAAGGAGATTCGCACCGTGGTGCGGTCCTATGCCCAGCGCACCGGCGTTAAGGTTTCGGTCGACATCGTCGATTGATTAAAAGCCACCCGGAAAGCTTGCAAATGCAAGACTTTCCGGGTGGTTTTTGCGCTGTGGCCACAAATTGACCACAGCGGTTTATAAATTATGCCTGCCGGCGGGCTGTCTTAGCCTGTGTACAGTCTGTGAATTTCGCCGGTGGCCGATTGCAATTTTCACCGCTTTGGCGTATAATAAATTCTGATTTCAAGAAAAAACAGGAGGAACTGTGGATGAATGTAAACCGCAGAGAGATCATGCAGAATGTCTATCTGACCTGTCTGCCTGCCGAAAAATTCAAAACCGGCTGCCTGTCTGCCCAGTTTGTCGCGCCCCTTCGGCGGGACACGGCCTCTTATTATGCGCTGCTGCCCGCCGTTCTGAATCGCGGCACCATGTCCTGCCCGGATATGGAGGCCCTGTCTGCCGCCACCGACCGGCTCTACGGCGCCGACATCAGCCCCACCGTCCGCAAAAAGGGCGAGCGTCAGTGTGTGGGCTTTGTGGCCAGCTTTATTGACGACCGTTATACGCTGGGCGGCGAAAAGCTGCTGGAGCCGGTGGCCAACCTGATGGGCGAGCTGTTTCTTGACCCCGTTACTCGCGGCGGCCGGTATCTGAAGGAGTATGTGGAAAGCGAGCGGGGCAATCTGGTGGATTCCATCCGTGCCATCCGCAATGACAAGCGGGACTGGGCCGATCTGCGCCTGCTGCAGGAGATGTGCGCTGCCGAGCCATACGGCGTCAGCCGTCTGGGGGATGAGGACACAGCCTCCCACATCACCAACCAGACGCTTTACCGCCACGGGCAGCACCTGTTGTCTGCCGCCCGGCTGGAGCTGCTTTATTGCGGCAGCGCCGATTCCGGCCGGGTAGAGGAGGCCCTGCTCAATGCCTTTGCCGCGCTGCCCCGGGGCGAGACAGAGGCGCTTCCCGATATGCAGACCTACCCTGCCCCGGAGCAGCCCCGTGTCGTCACCGAGACGATGGATGTGACGCAGGGCAAGCTTTCCATGGGCTTCCGCTGCCAGAGCGACGATGTGCCCGCCATGATTCTGGCCAATCTGATTTTTGGCGGCTCCAGCAATTCCAAGCTGTTTCTGAATGTTCGTGAGAAGCTGTCTCTGTGCTATTATGCCTCCAGCAGCTATGCCCGCAGCAAAAAGCTGCTCACTGTTTCCTCCGGCATCGAGACAAAGGATTACCAGCGTGCCTATGACGAGATTCTCCACCAGCTTTCGCAGGTGCAGCAGGGCAACTGGGAGGAATGGGAGTTCACCGGCGCAAAGAGCACCATGCTCAACGCCCTGCGCTCCATGGATGACTCGCAGGGTGCTCTGGAAAATTATTATCTGGGTCAGGCTGCCACAGGACTGAGTGACTCGCCTCAGGAGATGATGGAGGCCATCACCGCCGTCACGCCCCAGCGGGTACAGGAGGCCGCCCGGACCATCGCGCTGGATACGGTGTATTTCCTGAAGGGGAAGGAGGATGCAGAATGAACGAAAAGCATTACCCCCGGGTGGGGGAGACAGTGGTGTGGCACACCCTGCCCAACGGTTTGCCTGTCTGCGTCATCCGCAAGCCCGGCTACGCCCGTAAATATGCCTTTTTTGCCACCCGCTACGGCGGCATGGACCTGCGCTTCCGGCTGGACGGCCGGTGGCTGGACACGCCCGCCGGCATTGCCCATTATCTGGAACACAAAATGTTCGATACTAAAGAGGGCAACGCCCTGCAGGAGCTTGCCAAAAACGGGGCCGAGCCCAACGCCTTCACATCCAATGCCATCACCGGCTATTATTTTGATTCCACGGAGCATTTCGAGGAAAATCTCCGCATTCTGCTGTCCTTCGTCTCCGTCCCTTATTTCACTGATGAAAGCGTTCAGAAGGAGCAGGGCATCATCGGTCAGGAGATTGGTATGATCGAGGACAACCCCGAGTGGCAGGTCTATAAGCGCCTGATGGCAGCCCTCTATGAAAAAAGCCCTGCCCGCATCAGCGTGGCAGGCTCGGTGGAGAGCATCAGCCATATCACCGCCCAGACGCTGTATGATTGCCATAAGGCGTTTTATACGCCTTCCAATATGTGCCTGGTGGCCGTGGGCGATCTGGAGCCGGAGACGGTTTTTGCCATTGCCAATGAGGTGCTGCCCGACCACAGCGGCCCGGAAATCCCCCGGGACTATGGAGAGGAGTCTCTCACGCCCGCCCAGAGTGAAACCACCTGCCGGATGGAGGTTTCCATGCCTACCTTCCTGCTGGGCTTCAAGTGCCCTCCGCTGAATGGGGGAGAGGAGCAGATGCGCCGCAGCCTTATTGCAGAGCTGAGCTGCGATGTGCTGCTGGGTGATTCCAGCCCGCTTTACGCCCGGCTTTACAGCCAGGGACTTGTCAACGGCACCTTTGGCTATAGCTTTGATACCCTGCCCGGCGTTGCCTATGCCTATGTGGGCGGCGACAGCAAGGAACCCCACGCCGTCCGCGACGCGATTTATGACGAGGCCCACCGCCTGCTCCGGGACGGTATCGACCCGGATTATTACCAGCGTATCTGCCGGGCCAACTTTGGCTCCACGCTGAAAAGCCTCAATTCCTTCGAGTCCATGGCCATCTCCATGGTGGAGGGCTGCTTTGAGCATTACGATCCCCTTCGCTTTCCGGAGGTGTATGATTCCATCGGGCCGGAGGATTTGCTGGCATTCATCCGCGAGAATATCCGCCCGGAGCGGGCGGCCCTGTCCATCATCGAACCCAAGGAGGCGTAAACCGTGACTTATCATATTGCAGCCGACAGTCCCATCAGTTTTCCGGGTCTGTTCGGCGATTGGAAATTTACAGCCAGCTCCAAGGCCCTGAACATCGGCCACGGCATCTACTGGTATGGGATTCTCATTACGCTGGGCCTTGTGCTGGCAGTGCTTCTGTGCATGAAACAGAAGGAAAAGTATGGCATCAGTGAGGACAATCTGCTGGACGGCATCCTCTGGGGCATTCCCTGCGGCATCATCGGCGCAAGAGTGTACTATGTGCTCTTTTATCTGGACCGATTCCGGGACAGTACCGGCGCCATCCAGTGGGGCGAGGTGATCGCCATCTGGGACGGCGGCCTTGCCATCTATGGCACCGTCATTGCCGCGGTGATTCTGGTCCTGTGCCTCAGCCGCCGGAAAGGGGAAAAGGGCTTCAAATTCTTTGCCATGACAGACCTTGTGGTCATCGGCCTGCTTGTGGGGCAGATTCTGGGCCGCTGGGGTAACTTCATGAACCGGGAGGCCTTCGGTTCTGAAACCACCGTTCCGTGGCGGATGCGTCTGCTGACCACCGCCGGGAAATATATCGAGGTGCATCCCACCTTCCTGTATGAAAGCCTGTGGAACCTGATTGGCCTGCTGCTGCTTTTGTTCGTGGTGTCCCGGGCCCGCCGGTTTGACGGGGAGAATACATGGTTCTATTTCCTGTGGTACGGCACAGGCCGCTTCTTCATCGAGGGTCTGCGCACCGATAGCCTGTATCTGTTCAATTGGGAGATTTTCGGCCAGCCCATCCGTGTGTCTCAGGCCCTCAGTCTGTTCATGGTGCTGGTGTCTCTGTTTATGCTGCTGTACCATCTGAAGCTGCATCCCCATAAGCCGGAGGAACTGTATGTCAACATCGTGGCTGCCCGCCGTCAGGCGCAGGCCGCCGCAGCCGCTCCGGCGGAAGCCTCAGTGTCAGAACAGTCTTCCGCACCTGTTCCGGAGCCGTCCGCGCCTGCTTCGCAAAATGCTGCGGAAAGCGCTTCGCTGCGGGAGAAAGCTGCCGGGGATTCTGCGCAAGAGGAAAAACGACAGGAGGAATGACCATGAGCGCTCAGATTCTGGATGGAAAGGCGCTGGCCCGGCTTAAAAAGCAGCAGGTAGCCCAAAGAAGTGCAAAGCTTCGCCGTCCGCCCGGCCTTGCGGTGGTGCTGGTAGGGGAGAACCCGGCCTCTCAGATTTATGTGGCCAATAAAGAAAAGGACTGTCTGGAGTGCGGCATCCGCTGCACCGATTGCCGCCTGCCGGAGAGTACCACTCAGCAGGAGCTGCTGACGCTGATTCATCGGCTGAACAAGGAGCAGACCATCGACGGCATTCTGGTGCAGCTGCCGCTGCCCTCCCATCTGGATGAAAAGGCGGTGCTGGAGGCCATTGCGCCCCGGAAGGATGTGGACGGCTTCCACCCGGATAATGTTGGCCGCATGTTTCAGGGCAGCCCCCGTTTTCTGCCCTGCACACCTGCGGGGATTATGGAGCTGCTGCGTCATAATCAGATTGACCCGGCGGGCCGGCGCTGCGTGGTGGTGGGCCGCAGCAATATTGTGGGCAAGCCCATGGCCCTGCTTCTGCTGCAGGCAGACGGCACTGTTACCGTCTGCCATAGTAGGACTGCCGATCTGGCTGCGCAGTGCCGTCAGGCGGACATCCTCGTTTCCGCAGTCGGACGCCGCAATCTGATTACCGCCGATATGGTCAAGCCCGGTGCCGTGGTGGTGGATGTGGCCATGAACCGAAACGAGGAAGGCAAGCTCTGCGGTGATGTGGACTTTCACGCGGTAAAGGAAATCGCCTCCTATATCACTCCGGTGCCCGGCGGTGTCGGCCCCATGACCCGGGCCATGCTGATGGAGAATACCTGCCGCGCTGCCGAACGGAATCTGGGAGAGTGAATTTAAAAGAGAAGGAAGGCGCTCCATCCCCTGGGCAGGGCTATCCGGCAGATGCTTGTCCCGGATGGCACTGAAACGGCACCGGAACCCGCCTTTTTATCCTCCTATTTATCCTCCAAAACGGCTCTGAAAACAGGATAAGGCCGGATGGATTCTTCCAATTTTTCGGAAGAATCCATCCGGCCTTTGCTACTTGTATGTGTCAGCATTTCTGCTGTTTGCTTGTCTGTCTGTCCGTTCCCGCCAATTGTCCGCCGGAAAACTGCCTGATAAATTACTTGCCGGACAAAGCGCGATCCAGCCAGATTGCGCCCACATCCATGGCGGCGTACAGGCTGTCCTTTTCGCTCTTTTTCACCACCCGGTCCCGGCTTTTCAGGTCGGGAGCCGTCAGCTGCAGCTGCACGGAAACCCGGGTGGCAACCTCCATATCCTGCTCTTTCTTGCTGTCCAGAATCTGCAGCATTACGATATAGGGATCAGCCATGCTGCCGTAATAGATCAGATTGTCCACACGGCGCAGGGGATGGTTCTTATAAACAAGGCTCTTGCCATTTTTTACTTCGGCCATATTGCACACTCCTTCATACATCATTTACCTGATACTACATCATACCACAGCAGAGGTCGTCTGTCAAATCGGCAGAGAATAGAAAGCAGAAATCTATAAAAACAGAAAAATGTGAGATTTTTCAGTCAATTTGAGGTGGTTTGAGACAAGTTGAAAAGGGCTGCGGAAAATCCGCAGCCCTTTTGGTCATGTCAGCCCGGGAATACGCTTACAGATCCAGATAACTCTTTACCAGTGTCTGCAGCAGTTCGTCACGATCCAGCTTGCAGATCAGCGTCCGCGCGCCGTTGTGGTTGGTAATATAGGTGGGATCCTCCGTCAGGATATAGCCCACAATCTGATTGATGGGATCATACCCCTTTTCCTTCAGCGCATCATACACGGCGGAGAGGATGTGACGGGCCTGCATGTCCCGCTCCTCAGCGGTATTGAATTTACGGGTGTATTCGTCCATCAAAGCCACCGCCTTTCAAAACATATACATAGTATACACCGTTTTCGGCCGGGTGTAAAGAGAAAATCCCTTCAGAATCTGCCGCATTTCCGGCAGAAAAGTTACTTTGCCCGCAGCTCTGCGCCCACAGCCTTGGTCAGACGCTTAATAGCAGCGGCGGCGCATTCCTCAATTTCGGCGGAAGTCAGCGTCTTCTCGGCAGAGCCGATGGTCAGCCGGATGGTCACAGACTTCTTGCCGGCGGGAATCTGCTTGCCGGCATATTCACCCACAAAGTCTGCACCGTGGAGCAGTCCCTTCTGCTTGGCGCCGCCCAGAATGGCATGGAGCATATCGCTCCATTTCACGGAGGCGTCGAACAGCAGAGATACATCGTATGCGGTCATGGGATACTCAGCCAGATGGGTGAAGCTATTGGTACGGGAACGCAGAGGAATCAGTGCGTTCATATCCAGCTCAAAGAGCATGACGGACAGATTCTTCACGCCGCAGTTCATGGAGGCCCGCTTATTCAGCAGCGCCAGATTGCCCACCTGATTGTCGCCCACATAAATGTTCAGCCACAGAACGGCATCGGCCCAGACAGGCTTCTGCACCTGCTTGAAGGTGAAGCCCTCCATATGAGTATAGCGGGGCATCATTTCCAGAATGCCCTTGCTGCGGCGGAACAGCTCCTCCACATGCTTGGGGTCGGCAGTCAGGGCAGCGGAGAGATGCTTGTGCTCATAGGGCAGCTTCTCGCGGGGATCGTAGGGGGTGGTGTAGTCCAGATCCTTGAAAATCTTGCCGCACTCAAAAATGCCGAACTCATCGTAATACCGCTCGTTTTTCACCACAAACTGGCACAGATTGGGCAGCAGGGAGGAACGGACAAAGCGCTCGGCAGGGGAAGGAGGCGTGGACAGGGTGAGGATACCGGCGGTGTCCTGCAGGACGGCGTTTACATACTGCTCGTCCATCCAAGGATAGCTGAACACCTCCTGCATGCCGCAGCGGAAGGCCAGATATTCCTTGATGCGGCGCTCCAGCTCGAAATCGCGCTGGTTGATGGCGGCGTCAAAGGAGGTGGTAATGGGGGTGGCCTCGAAATTCTCGTAGCCGTACATGCGGGCCACTTCCTCCATGATGTCGGCCTTGACGGATACATCACCGGTGGAACGCCAGGAGGGCACCACAACATGCATGTTGTCGCCGTCAAAGGTGATGGTATAGCCCATCTCTGTCATCTTGCGCTGAATGACCTCATTGGGGATACGCTTGCCCAGACGGCGCTCCAGCCAGTCCAGAGAAACATCAATCTCCGCACAACGGAGCTTTTCGGGATATACATCCACAAAGCCGGTGACCTTCAGCTCCGGATAAAATTCCTTGAACAGATACATGGACAAATCCAGTGCCTGATCGCACCGCTCGGGGTCAATGGCCTTTTCATAGCGGGCAGAGGCCTCGGTGCGGTTTTCATAGCGCAGTGCGGTGCGGCGGATGCCGGCGGCCTGGAAGTTGGCAAGCTCCAGAATGACACGGTTCGTATCCGGCAGGATAGAATCCTTGGCGCCGCCCATGACGCCGGCCAGACCCACGACGCCTGCGTCGTCCGCGATGACCAGATCGTCTGTATCCAGCGGCAGCTCCTTTCCGTTGAGGAGCGTAAGCGTTTCGTTCTCAGCGGCGCGGCGCACAATGATATGTCCGGCAATATGGTCGGAATCATAGGCATGGGAGGGCTGACCCGTGGCCAGCATAACATAGTTGGTGATGTCTACCAGCGCGTTGATGGGACGCATGCCGGTTTTCCAGATGCGGCTCTGCATCCAATAGGGGGCAGGCTTGACATACACGCCCTCAATCTGGGTGCAGGACATACGGGGGCAGCGCTCGTTGTCTTCAACGGTCACCTGGAAGCCGGAGGTGTTTTCCACATTCCGGTCAAAGTGCGGCAGCTCGTTCAGAGGCAGGTCGTACAGCGCGGCAATCTCGCGGGCAATGCCATAGTGACCCCACAGGTCAGGGCGGTTGGTCATGGACTTATTGTCGATTTCCAGAATGATGTCGTCCATATCCAGCGCCTGCGCCAGAGGCGTGCCGGCGGGTGCATCGAAGGAGGACAGATCCAGAATGACGGCCTCCTCCTCAGAGGGAAACAGGTCGGAAAGACCGATTTCGGAGGCGGCGCAGATCATGCCGTAGCTGGCTTCGCCGCGCAGCTTGCTTTCCTTAATCTCAACCGGCTCGCCTTCGCCGTGCCAGCGGCAGAAGGAGCCGGGCAGCGCGACGGCCACCTTCATCCCGGCCCTGAGATTGCTGCCGCCGCAGACGATCTGCTTGACCTGGCCGCCGATGTCGGTCCGGCACAGGCGCAGCTTGTCGGCGTTGGGATGGGGGGCAACCTCGTTGATAACACCCACCACCATGTTGTCAAATTGCCGGGACAGGTCGATGGTATCCTCCACCTCCACGGTGGACATGGTCAGGTCATAGGCCAGACGCTTCAGGTCCATATCATCCGGCAGATGAACATAATCTTTGATCCAAGACAGTGAAACTTTCATGTGTG
>ERZ772867.1945-NODE-1945-length-21739-cov-2.482522_pt1 | contig 21739 bp, 17 predicted proteins | sample MGYA00511341_ERZ772867 | MGnify/ENA primary metagenome ERZ772867 (study PRJEB29015, sample SAMEA2737707) | human gut metagenome | biome: human gut; feature: human-associated habitat; material: faeces | place: China | collected 2012 ... | reverse complement strand
CCATTATATATTTCAGAAATTATACTATAATTTTTTTATTTTGTCAACTTCAAAAAAATTTTCATTGCAATTACTCTGTTTAATACATTTTGTGACACTTTTATTACAATTCAGATTCATTTCTCGGTGGATTTTTACTTTGAAATTTGGTATAATACATATGATTGTGATGAAAATTATACTTAAAACTTGCGGTTCTGTTCAGAAAGGGCATTTTTACTATGGGTGCATCAATTTATATTGCGGATGATGAAAAGAACATTCGTGACCTTATTACAAAGTTTCTTGAGAGTGACGGTTACAGCGTTACCGCATTTGAAACGGGTGACGAGCTTATGGAGGAATTCCTTAAAAAACCGTGTGAACTTGTAATTCTTGATATAATGATGCCGGGAACAGACGGCATCACCTGGTGCAAAAAGATCAGACGGTATGTGGACTGCCCGATTTTATTTCTGACAGCAAAAGCGGAGGAAAAAAGTATCATGGAAGGGCTTGGTTCCGGTGGAGATGATTATATCTGTAAGCCGTTTGGAATCGGAGAACTCCGGGCAAGGGTTGCGGCACATTTGCGAAGAGAAGCCAGAGAAAAAACACATGCAGTGGAAATTTCAGGAGTACGTTTTGATCTGGCGGGAAAGAGTGTTCAGGTGGGGGAAGAGAAAATTCCTCTGACGAAAAGTGAATATGAGATCAGTGAGCTTCTGGCATTGAACCATGGACAGGTTTTTTCTAAAGAGAAAATTTTTGAGAGTGTATTTGGATATGAGAGAGAAAGTGACAGCTCCGCAATTACAGAGCATGTGAAAAATATTCGGGCAAAATTTGCCAGATATGGGAAGAAGAATATACAGACAGTGTGGGGGATTGGGTACAAGTGGGAGTAAGGCAAAAGAATATTTCAGGGATTTTCAGACGTTTTCTGTTTAGTTTTTTACTTGCAGGAGCAGCAACTATACTGGTTTTGGGAGTGATTGTCCAGATTTTGACCATAAAGGCGGTGATACATCCCGCTAATTATGATGAACAGCAGTTGGAGCAAAAAAGGGAAGAGATTCAGACAGCAGAAAAAGTGGAGGAAAAAATACTTCCATACGGAACCAGGTTTGGAGTGTTTGACAATTCAGGCAGGTGGCTTTACGGAACATTTACAGAATCAGAAAGAGAAGAAGTATGGGAAGCTGTTCTGGAAGAGAAAAATGAAATCAGCAGCGGATATCTGAAACGATTCCAGAGAGAAGAGGGAATCTGTCTGGTATCCTATCAGCTTCGTGTTCAATTTGGGAATCCGGCACTCAGAGAACGGCTTCCGCATGTTCTGGAATTACTTTTGCTGGCAGCGCTTTTGATTTTTTGTGCGGAAGTGATGTTTTTGATCCGATATTTCAGCCGGAAGATTAAACAAGAACTTCAAAAAATTGAATGGATGACAGAAAAAATTGAGCATCAGGATCTGGAATTTCCATGTCCGGATTCTCAGGTTCTGGAAATCAAGAAAATCCTGGAGACGTTCGGAAAAATGCGGGATACACTGAAAGAGTCTCTGATGAAGCAGTGGGAGCTTGAATCAGCCAGAAAAGAGCAGATGGGAGCGCTGGCGCATGATCTGAAGACACCTTTGACTGTGATCCGGGGGAACGTACAGCTGATGGAAGAGGCAGAGAGTCTGGAAGAAGCACAAAAGTACAGCCTTGCATTGGAACTGGAAATTCAGGGAATCGAAGAATATTTGCAGATTTTGCAGGAGATGATCTCCACAGGAGGTTATCAGATGTACAAAAAAGAACAGGTGGACATACGAGAACTGACAGGACAATTCAGAGAGCGGATCGAAGCGGCGGCTGCCGGGAAAAAGCAAACGATTCAGTTTGAATGTGAAAATCTGCCAAAGTGGATCTGTGTCAATGAGAAACTGTTGATACGGTCCTGGGAAAATCTGGTATATAACGCAATCGAATATACGCCACAGGGAGGAATGATACGAATCTGTATATCGGAGGGAAATGAACAACTGGAAATTTCCGTAGAGGATGAGGGGAGCGGATTTTCGGCGGAAGATCTGCAGTCTGCAAAAAAACTGTTTTATCAGGGAGACAAAAGCAGACATTCCAGGAAACATTACGGGATGGGCTTGTATCTGGCAGAGCAATTTGCAAAAGAAAACGGAGGAAGTCTTACATTGGCCAACTCTACGAGGATGAAAGGCGCATGGGTAAGACTGCGGATTGCGAAAGAATCCCAGAAATAAGTAATTGCAAAAGTTTGAAAAACGATATAGAATACAAACGAAATCTAATACGAAAAGAAAGGAAGACAGACCGATGTTATTTGTACACTATCCGAAATGTACCACATGTAAACGTGCCAAAAAGTGGCTGGATGAGCATCAGATTTCTTATGAAGAACGAGATATCAAAGAGAATAACCCGTCACTGGAAGAGTTAAAAGAATGGTATCAGAGAAGCGGGCTTCCTCTTAAGCGCTTCTTTAATACAAGCGGAATGCTTTACAAAGAGATGAAGCTAAAAGATAAACTTCCGGAAATGAGCGAGGACGAACAGCTGGCACTGCTTGCTTCAGACGGAATGCTCGTAAAGCGTCCGATTGTAGTAACAGAGGATCAGGTGCTGGTTGGATTTAAAGAGGCTCAGTGGGAAGAAGAGCTGTAATCGAAACAAAGAGTTCTGACAGGCAGGCAAAAAAGGCTTGCCTGTTTTTTCATCTTGTGATATGTTAGAAACAGATTTGAAATGAAAGAGGTGGAAGGATGATTAATTTTTCTTGCAAGTAGAATGGAAAACAGCAGTGATTGTGCAGATACGCAATGATTGCGCCTTTTTGCAGGAAAGTTAAGAGTCTTGTTCACAGATATGGATCATTGGCCGCATACGTCTGATATGGGGATGGTTTGTGCTATGAGAAGCTGCAGGAATTGACTTTCTTGCAGCTTTTTTTGATGTTAGGAGGTAGGAGCAATGTCGATGATAAAAGTAGAAAATCTTACGTTTTCTTATCCGTCCAGTTATGATCCTATTTTTGAAAATGTGAGTTTTCAGATCGACACAGACTGGAAACTGGGATTTGTGGGGAGAAACGGCAGAGGAAAGACGACGTTTTTAAATCTTTTGATGGATCAGTATGAGTATCGAGGGAAAATTATAAAATCAGTCCGGTTTGATTATTTTCCGTATTTGGTAAAAGATACAAAAAAGTGGACGATGGAAGTACTGAATGAGGTGTGTCCGCAGGCAGAAGAGTGGCAGATACGGAAGGAACTTTACGCTCTGGAAGTGGATGAAGAAGTGCTTTGGCGTCCTTTTGAGACACTTTCCAACGGAGAACAGACGAAAGTCCTTCTTGCAGCACTGTTTTTGAATGAAGGACATTTTCTGTTGATCGATGAGCCGACCAATCATCTGGATACACATGGCAGACAGATTGTATCGGAGTATTTGAGAAAAAAGAAGGGATTTATTCTGGTGTCCCATGACAGGTGTTTCCTGGATGGGTGTGTGGATCATATTTTATCTTTGAATCGAAGTAATATTGAAGTACAGAGCGGTACTTTTTCTGCGTTTCTTCAAAATTTTGAACAACAGCAGCGACTGGAAGAAGCGCAGAATGAATCTTTAAAAAAGGATATCCGAAGGCTTTCGCAGTCAGCAAAACGTACACAAGGATGGTCAGATCGAGTGGAAGCATCCAAAACCGGGGCAGCGGATAAGGGGTATATCGGACATAAGTCCGCGAAAATGATGAAACGTGCCAAGTCGATCGAGGCAAGACAGCAAAAAGCAATCGAGCAGAAGTCAGTTCTTTTGAAAAACAGGGAGCGGGCAGAGGAGTTAAAACTGCTTCCGTTGCAATACCGTTCGGATACACTGGTTACGTTTTTGGATGCGGCAGTTTGTTATGGGGGAAATCCGGTCAGCTGTCCGGTGTCCTTTTCAATCCATCGAGGAGAACGGGTGGTATTGGATGGAAGCAACGGAAGTGGGAAAAGCAGCCTGCTCAAATTAGTGGCGGAAGAAGCTTTGGAGCATACAGGGACGATTACGATGGGATCTGGGCTCGTCATTTCTTATGTACCGCAGGATACGTCACATTTGCAGGGGACACTTTCGGATTTTGCGAAAAAGAGCCAGATCGAGGAAGCTTTATTCAAAGCAATCCTGCGGAAACTGGATTTTGAGAGGATTCAGTTTGAAAAGGAAATACAGGATTTTTCCGGTGGACAGAAGAAAAAGGTGCTGATCGCAAAAAGTCTCTGCGAACAGGCACACTTATATGTGTGGGATGAGCCGCTGAATTTTGTGGATCTGTATTCAAGGATGCAGATCGAACAACTGATCCGGGAATTCTCCCCGACGATGCTTCTGGTCGAGCATGATCAGGCTTTTCGGGAGGCTGTGGCGACAAAGACAGTGCAAATAGAAGGAGCAGAGAATGAAAAAAGAAATTGAGATTCAGAGAATACGTAAACGGTATTTGAAAGAAATTGTTTGTCAAAGCAGAAAATGGCTTGTGATGGCAGGAATTGCGATGTTGATTTTAAGTATTTATAATATTGTGATTTCATGGCTGCTGCAGACGATCATTGACATTGTATCAGGAGACAGCTCAATGACGATTTTGCAGGTTGGTATAATTGCAATGATAACATTTTTGATATTTATAGCGGCGTACGTGATTTATCGAGTGGCACGACCAAAATATTTATATCAGGCGATGTTGTGTTATAAACAAAAGATATTTTGTAAAATGATTGATAAAAATCTTTCGTCCTTTCGCAAAGAAAATACCAGCCAGTATCTTTCCATGTATACAAATGATGCAAAAATGATAGAAATGTATTATTTTGACAGTGTTCTGGAAATGATTGATCTGACGGTCAGTTTTGTGGGAGCATTGCTGCTGATGTTATGGTATAGTCCGATACTGACGGTATTTGGGTTGATACTGTCTGTTCTGCCGATTGCAGCATCGTTTCCGATTGCAAATAAAATGGCGGAGGCTGAAAGGAAAGTTTCTGATGGAAACGGTGAGTTTGTGAGTATTGTAAGAGACATTCTTCAGGGATTTCCTGTTATCAAAAGCTTTCAGGCAGAAAAAGAAATGAAGAAGAATTTTTTCAGGGAAAATGAAAGAATGGAACATCTGAAGTATCAAAGTCGTTACATAGAAGAAAGCATCAATTTGTGGGGAACAGCAGCAAGTGTAATGATGCGATTGGGAATTTTTCTGATCGGAGCCTGGATGTCAGTTTCAGGATATGGTGTTACACCGGGGATTGTGTTGGTATTTCTTCAATTAATGAATTATGTGATTTCCCCGATCGAGAGGATACCGTCTATTTTGGCAAAGCGAAAAGCCGCGATTGGGTTGATTGAAAAAATGCTGGTAAGTGTGCAGATCAATCAGGAGCAAATGAAGGAAAACAAAATAGGAATGCTGAAAAAAGGAATTTCGTTGAAGGATGTCAGTGTCAGTATCGGCAACAAGAATGTTCTTCATCATTTAAACTTTGAGTTTGAAATTGGAAAAAAGTATGCAGTTGTGGGAAGTTCCGGAGCAGGAAAATCAACACTGATCAATACAATTATGGATGGATTTTCACCAGTGCAGGGAGAAGTTTTATTTGATGGAATAGACAGCAGAGAGATTCAGCCGGAATCTTTGTTTCAGGTGATGGCACTGGTGCAGCAATCGGTATTTGTATTTCGTGATACGATCCGAAATAATATCACATTATTCAAAGAATTTGATGAGGAAAAAGTGAAAAAAGCAGCAGATCAGGCTGGTTTGCGAGAATTGATAGACAAACGCGGATTAAATGACAGTTGTGGAGAAAATGGGAACAAGCTGTCAGGTGGGGAAAGACAGCGCATTGCAATAGCAAGGGCATTGCTGAGAGGAAGTCAGGTGTTATTACTGGATGAAGCAACCGCAGCATTGGACAATCAAACATCGTACGCAGTGATTGATGCTGTTTTATCAATGAAAGAAATGACGGAGATTATTGTAACGCACCGGCTAGAGGAAAAGCTGTTGTATCAGTATGATGAGATTTTGGTTATGCATGCAGGAGAAATTGTCGAAAAGGGAACATTTCAGGAGTTGATGCAAAAGAAAGGATTTTTCTATTCCTTATATGTGGTTTCAAAGGAATAAAAAAGACGGCGGCTCCACTTTTTCAGAAAGTGGAGTCAGTCGTCTTTCCTGCTAACGGATCTGGATATTTCCGCTTTCACATTCTACCTGAATTTTATTTTTTGCCTCTGGATTTGCACTGTAGGAAACCTCAGAGGAGTCGTCTTCATCAGAAACAATGCCGTCAGCCTTGCCGGAAGGGAGTGAGATATCTCCGTATTCTGTAAGAAGATTAAATCCGTAGGAATCAAATTTGTCCGGCAGTTGTATGGCAACATCTCCGTTTTCGCTCTTGCAGCTAAGAGAGCCAAGTTTTGTTGCGATCAGATCCAGATCACCATAGGATAACATAAAGTCCGCATTTTCACTGGAAAATTGATTCAGAGAAATACTGCCGCTGTCATTTTTTACAGAAATCTTTTTTACGCTGCTGGTATCCGCCGAAAGATTACCGGAATCCAGAGTTAAAACAGCGTTATCAGAAAGCTGGGTATCTGTCAGGGAAATATCCCCATATTCCGAAGTTGCCTCCAGGGATTTTCCGGTTACTTGAGCCAGAGAAATAGTTCCACTATCATTGGTGATCCTGGCAGCGCCCAGAGCACTGTTTTTGATCGTGAGGGTTCCGGAGTCTAAAGTCATGTCGGATGCATTTTTCACAGCAGCGTTATCAAGCTGGATATCTCCGTAGTCCGTTTCGAGATGAAGATCATCCGAAGTGCAGGAATCCAGAGAAATGTTCCCGCTGTCATTGTAAATCGTGACTGTCTTTCCGGAGAGTGTATCAGCATTTAGCTGTCCGGCACTTAAATTCAGAGCAAGCTGTTCCTTGCTTTTGATATTCTTAAGTGTGACATCTCCATAGTCACATCCGATGCCAAAAACGGAGGCAGTAAGATCCGATGCCTGGATATTTCCGGAGTCACTGTAGAGATTGCAGCTGTTTAATTCCGCTTTTGAGGGAACGTACAGTGTCACTTCGCGTTCGGAGCTTTGGGAATCGTGAAAACCAAATCCTATGATGGCAATGGGCTCCCGGTTCTCCTGAGTCAGGGTGAGCTTGCCGTCTGTACAGGAGAAAGACGGCTTTGGGTATTCACCGGGCAGATTATACTCCAGGTAAAAGGAGTTGTCTGCAGACGGCAGAATCCGGATGTCGGCATAGGACAAAATGTTAATGTCAATGTCTTTTACAGAATCCAGCTTCTTTTTTTCCAGAATAAATGGTTGTTTCTCCTCTTCTATACTGTCAGCAGAGATAAATTTGCCGTCAGAGAAGACGAATCCAAACCGACCGCCCTTCATATATCCGATTCCAGTTAAAAGGACTCCGGCAGTCAGTGTGACTGCGGAAATTGTCAGAATGATTTTTTTACTTTTCTTCATGTCTTCGTCCTCCTTTTTTGACAAGTCTGCCGAGCAGTCCGGCAAGTTTGATGATTGCCCAGCGAGCCAGTAATATGGTGAAATATGTCACCAGAATGCCGCATCCGATCAGCATCAGAGAGAGACCGATGGTGACCAGTCCTCCGCCAAAGGTCTGAGGGATAATTGCAATCCCTCCGATAATGCCGAGTACGCTTCCTGCTATTGCGGCAAGTGCGGAAATTAAGATACCGCCAACGACTGCCAGGATTCCCAGAATGACAGCTCCGATCACGGCCAGAATCCCAAGTGCCAGAGGCAGGGCGATCGGGGCTGCAAAAAGTGCCAGAATAGCGATCCATAAAGCGGAAAAGCGCCGTTTCATTGTTTTTGGCGGTTTGACAGCATTTTCCTGTGCCAGATCCAGAATCAGTGCGGAAGCGGCTTCTTCCGGAGCGCCTAGGTCCTCGATGGCTTTTTGCTCATTTTCGATGCCTGCATCTTCAAAATATTCTTCAAAGTAGTCCATTGCTTTATCGAAATCCTCTTTAGGAAGACGACGAAGCTGGTATGCAAGTTTTTTCATATACTCTTTCTTAGTCATTTCCCATTCCTCCATTTACAATATCGTCAATGATCGTAATGTACTCTTTCCATTCCTTTTTTAGGTGTTCCTGCCGGATCTTTCCGCTTTGTGTAATCTTATAATATTTGCGGTTCCGTCCCTGAAACTGCTGGTCATAGGTCTCTACATAGCCGTTTTCCTGTAATTTCTTTAAAATCGGATACAGGGCAGAATCTTTGGTATCAGATACTCGTTTGATGATCTGGCTGATCTGATATCCATAGGCATCACCCTCGGCGATAATAGAAAGAACAAGAAAATCAAACATGGGTGTGTTGAGTGTAAATGTCATAAAATCCATCCCTTCCTTTCGTATATTTGATAGGTAAGAAAACCGTATATCTATCTTTTGAGCATATTATAGAAAATATAATATATACGGTCAATATATATAAACTTAAGAATTCTAAAGACTTTCTAAAGGTGAGCATTCTTGTCGTTGACAGTGAGCAAAAGCAAGGATATTATTTCTATATATAAGAGCGTGAAAGGGGAAGACGATGTATAAAATACTGATTGTGGAAGATGACCGTGTCATCGCGAATAAAATGAAGGAACATCTGGAAAAGTGGGATTATGAGGTGGCATGTGTGCAGGATTTCAAACGCGTACAGGAGGAGTATACAGCGTTTGATCCGCAGCTTGTGATCATGGATATTATTTTGCCGTTTTATAATGGATTTCACTGGTGTACTCAGATCCGACAGATTTCCAGTGTACCGATTCTGTTTTTATCTTCAGCAAATGATAATATGAATATTGTGATGGCGATGAATATGGGAGGGGATGACTTTGTGGAAAAACCGTTTGATCTGAATGTCCTGACGGCAAAAATCCAGGCATTATTAAGGAGAGCGTATTCTTTTACCGGGCAGTTAAATGTGTTGGAGTATCGGGATGTGATCTTAAATCTGAACGATGCGGCAGTGACATTTCACGGAGAGCGTATGGAGCTGACGAAAAATGATTTCAAAATCCTGCAGATTCTGATGGAGAATGCGGGAAAGATCGTAAAAAGGGATCGGATCATGGAACGTCTCTGGGAGAGTGATGAGTTTATTGATGACAACACACTGACTGTAAATATGACCAGACTCAGAAAGAAACTGGAAAGTATTGGAATCTGTGATTTTATTGCTACAAAGAAAGGAATCGGGTACGTGATAGAATGAGATTGTTGATTTCTTATTTGAAAGAAAAACTTCCGGTTGTCGGAGTATATGCCGTAATGCTTGTGATTTTCTGTATATTATTCTGGTTAAAAGAAGTTCCCTTTGATGTGATCGAGTATGGAGCAGAGCTCTCTGCAATCTGGCTTTTATTTGTGGGAGCGCTGAATTTCTGGTTTTATCGGAAGCGGTATCAAAGTCTGCTGGATCTGTCTGCGGCACTTCCGCATGAATTGAAAGAGTTTCCGGATCCAAAGAGCCGGATTGAAGCAGAATATCAGGAAATCACGGAGACAATTTTTGCATGGAGAGAGATGCTGGAAAACGAAGTACTCCTTAGCAAAAAGGATGCATCTGACTATTACAGTCTGTGGGTGCATCAGATCAAGACACCGATTTCCGCTATGCATCTTCTGATCCAGTCTTTTGAAGAACAGGCAATGGAATTTGAGGAACATGCAGAGGAGACACTGGATTTCCTAAATGAGATGAAAATGAAGATTTTTCAGACGGAAGAATATGTGGGAATGGTACTGTCTTATCTGCGGATGGAGGATATGGGGAATGACCTGAAATTCCAGTGGTATCCGATCGGTGATATTATGCGGCAGGCAGTTCGCAAATATTCCCAGATCTTCATTTTGAAAAAGATCCATTTGAATTTTCAGGACAGCAGGCAGATGGTGCTCACCGATGAAAAGTGGCTGCTGTTCGTGATCGAGCAGATACTGTCCAATGCCCTGAAATACACATCATCGGACGAAGTCCGCCCGCCGAAGGCAGGGAGCATTTCCCTTTATATAAAAGGCACGGAACTGGTGGTGGAGGATACTGGAATTGGAATCGCCCCGGAAGATCTTCCGCGTATTTTTGAGCGTGGATTTACCGGATATAACGGAAGAGAGCACCAGAAATCTACGGGAATCGGTCTGTACCTGTGCAAGACGATCATACAGAAATTAGGACACAGCATCCGGGCGGAATCCCGTGTCGGAGTGGGAACGAAAATTTATATTTCTCTGGAGCGGGAGGATGTAAAATTCGAATAAAATTATCAGTTTCAACACGAAAAAAATACAACAGCAAGAATGCTAAAAATGAAAGCAAGAAGCAAATTGACGAAAGCAGGGTTTTCTTCTATTCTTGATTTATACAAAGTAGACTATAACAGAGAAGAGAGAGGAGAATCATTTTGAAAGAGTGTACGAGCGGAAGGGTTACGATCCCTACAGATGTGGACGTTGTGCCGGAAACACTGGATTTGGTAAAGCGCTGGGGGGCAGATGCGATCCGTGACTGTGACGGAACCGATTATCCGGAAGAATTAAAGAATGTAGATGCAAAAGTATATTCTACTTATTATACAACCAGAAAAGACAACGCATGGGCAAAGGCAAATCCGGAAGAGATTCAGCAGATGTATATTATGACTCCTTTTTATACAGCAGTGGAAGAGGAGTTATCCATTCATCTGATGAACCATCTGTATCCGGATATGCTGAAGGTCAATGACCATGATGATATCACAAGATGGTGGGAAGTGATTGACCGTACCACGGGAGAAGTAGTTCCGACAGAGCAGTGGAGCTATGACAGCGAGAGCGGGGATGTGACGATCCACAGTGCAAAGGCATTTCATGATTATACAGTAAGTTTTCTTGCCTATATTATGTGGGATCCGGTACATATGTACAATGCGGTGACAAACGGATGGACAGACTTTGAAAAGCAGATCACATTTGATGTGCGTCAGCCAAAGACACACAAATATTCCATGGAGCGTCTCAGAAAATATATTCAGGACAATCCACATATCGACGTGATCCGTTATACGACATTTTTCCATCAGTTTACACTGATTTTTGATGAACTGGCGAGAGAGCGTTATGTAGACTGGTATGGATATTCTGCATCGGTAAGTCCATATATTCTGGAGCAGTTTGAGCAGGAGGTCGGATATAAGTTCCGTCCGGAATTTATTATCGATCAGGGATATATGAACAATACGTATCGGATTCCATCCAAAGAATTTAAGGATTTTCAGGCATTCCAGAGAAGAGAGGTTGCCAAGCTTGCAAAAGAGATGGTGGATATCACACATGAATGTGGAAAAGAAGCCATGATGTTCCTTGGAGATCACTGGATCGGAATGGAACCGTTTATGGATGAGTTCAAGACCATCGGTCTGGATGCAGTCGTAGGAAGTGTTGGAAACGGTGCGACGCTGCGTCTGATCAGTGATATTGACGGGGTGAAATATACAGAAGGAAGATTCTTGCCATACTTCTTCCCGGATACGTTCCATGAAGGAGGAGATCCGGTCAAGGAAGCAAAAGTCAACTGGGTAACGGCAAGACGTGCGATTTTAAGAAAACCGATTGACCGTATCGGATACGGCGGATACTTAAAACTGGCGATGGAGTTCCCGGAATTTATCGATTATGTAGAGAGTGTCTGCAACGAATTCCGTACTCTGTATACAAATATCAAAGGAACGACGCCATACTGCATCAAGAAGGTCGCAGTATTAAACTGCTGGGGCAAGATGCGTGCATGGGGAAATCATATGGTGCATCATGCGATCTACTACAAACAGAACTACTCTTATGCAGGTGTAATCGAAGCGCTCAGCGGTGCTCCGTTTGATGTCAGATTTATCAGCTTTGATGATATCCGTGAGAATCCGGCAATTTTAGATGACATTGATGTGGTACTGAATATTGGTGATGCAGATACTGCATACACAGGCGGAGACAACTGGACTGATGAGACGATCGTCACAGCGATCAAGAAATTTGTTTACAACGGCGGCGGATTTATCGGAGTCGGAGAGCCGGCTGCTCATCAGTATGAAGGTCATTTCTTCCAGCTTGCAACGGTGATGGGTGTAGAAAAAGAGACAGGATTTACACTGAACATGGATAAATATAACTGGGAAGAGCATGAGCACTTCATCACAGAAGACTGTAAAGGGGAGATCGACTTCGGAGAAGGCAAAAAGAGCATCTTTGCACTGGACGGTACAACGATCGTCAAACAGATTGACAAAGAAGTACAGCTTGCAGTCAATGAGTTTGGACAGGGACGCTGCGTTTACATCAGCGGACTTCCATATAGTTTCGAAAACAGCAGACTGTTATATCGTTCCATCATCTGGTCTTCTCATGATGAAGAAGATCTGCATAAGTGGTTCAGTACAAACTACAATGTAGAAGTACATGCGTATGTGAAGAATGGAAAATACTGTGTAGTGAATAACACTTATGAGCCACAGAGAACAACTGTCTACCGCGGAGACGGAAGTTGCTTTGATCTGGATATGGAAGCAAATGAAATTAAGTGGTATGAGATTTAGAGATTGATAAAAGAAAAAGGAACGCGATCATAGAAAGTTCTGTGAGAGCGTTCCTTTTTGTGTACCTATCCGGGTATTCAGGTATAAAATTTAATTCTTTGCATGTTCCTGCCGGTATTTCACCGGTGTCATATTAAAATTCTTCCGGAAAATCTGTGTAAAATAGGACTGGGAAGAAAATCCGGTGGAGGACGCAATATCAGAAATCGAATAGTTGGTATTTTTCAGCAAATGCTGTGCACGCTTCAGACGCGTCTGATTCAGATACTGAATTGGGGAGAGTCCGGCATATTTTGTAAAAGAGTGCACCATATAATATTTGTTCATATGTGTCAAACCGGTCAGCGTGTCCAGCGTAATGTGTTCTGCATAGTTTGAGTCCAGGTATTCTTTGATCTGGGCACATTCCTTTGTCATTCGGATCGAGTTGATCGATACGGGAATGAGCTGTTGGGATCGTATGATCTTCAGAATCAGAATCTCAAGCAGATGCTGGCAGATGGTCTGAGAACCGTATTGTGCGGTCCGGATTTCGTAGAGCATCTGGCGGAACAGTTCATGAATACTGGGATCATGCTCAAAATTGCAGAATACCTGTGCGCATTCTCTGTCTTTTTGGGACAGGAATGAAATTCCATCAATTCCGAGCACATAATATTCCAGCGGATGATTTTGAGAGGAACGTTCGGTATGTTCTGTGTAAGGCGGGATGATGACCAGATCTCCCCGGCGTAGAGGCGATTGCTCCTGGTTAAAAGAAAAGCTGCCTTCTCCACTGACTACAAATAAGAGTTCCGTAAAATGATGTGTATGCATAATACTTTTCCAGTCACCTTCGTCTTTGGAGAAAGCAATGGAAAGTAATTTGGCATTCAGATTTTGAAGATCTTCTGAATTGATCAGATAATGTCGGTTGCTCATACATGTCTCCTTTGTGAAAATAAATTTAAATCAGTCCAATAAAAGTTATCTCTATCATATACAAAACAAATAAAAAAAGCAAGAATGATAAAAAAGAAGAAAATAGATGAGAGCTTGTCATTATCGGGAAGAATCAGGAATATAATATTATGTTTCATGTGTTTTAGGAATCATGGACAGCAATTTTCAGAAGGAGAAATGAGAATGAAAAAAGGGATGTTAAAGGGACAGAGGAGGAAACTGCTTTTTACAGTGATTTTTATCATGATTCTGACAGTGAGTCTGAACATGATTGCGTTTATCTGGTTTCAGCTCAGGGTGTATCATATGACATTTCAGCAGGAATTTGTGGATATGAAACAGAAACGAATTTTACTGTATGGGGATATGGAAAACGAGTGTGAAAAACATTATTCTCTGGATCGGATTCATCCGAGTGAAATGGTCAAAGCGGGTTATATTTGTGAAGAAGGGCTGACACAATACGAAAAGCTGTATTTTAGCATTATGGAAGAAAAGGAATGTGAGCCTGTAGTACTGCCGGTCCAATATGGTGGAAAAAGAGGATGGATCCGTAGCAGAACAATTATAAATGGAAAGGAAAAAAATAAAAAGATTATCGGTGTACTGGAAAATTACGATGAACAAAAGGAAAAAGAGGCGGAAATAGAACATCACTTAAAAAATATCAATAAAATCCAAAAGGCATCGCAAAGAGACTTTCTGACAGGAGTGTACAATCGGGAAGGCTTGATACAGAATATTGAAAAAGCACTGAAAGAAGATAAAAATAAACAGGGAGTGGACGCATTTTTCATTCTGGATCTGGATCATTTTAAGGAAATCAATGATTTTCTGGGGCATGGAACAGGGGATCAGGTATTGCAAAACACCGCAAAGATTCTTGATCAATGTTTTCGAAAAGAAGATATTGTAGGACGTCTTGGCGGAGATGAATTTGTGCTGCTGATTCGAAGGATTGACCGGATAGAAGCGGTTCATCGGATGGCAAAGAAGTTGAATGAATCTCTATGCAATCCTTATGAAATGGACGGACAAAGGATTCAGATCAGTGCCTCAATAGGAATCGCACTTGGACAGGCGGAAACAGAGAGTTTTGAAAAACTTTATGAAAAAGCAGATGAGGCACTTTATGAAGTAAAAAGAGAACAGAAAAACGGATATAAAATATATGAAGGACAGAGTAGGGTGTGATTCCAGGCTCTGTCTTTTTACTGATGGTTTTTACCTATTCGGGTATCCCGTAACTTATGCCTTTAGCGGGCGGACTTCCTCCAATCAGGTATAAATATCAGGAATCTGTAGTCTCACGGCGAATCAGAACAGGAGTGATTTGTTTGTGAATGGGATGTTCTAAAGGAGTAGGTCTTCTTTTTTTCATCTCATCCATTTGCAAAATCAAAAGCTCCATTGCGGTTTTTGCGATTTTATCAATCTGTTGGCCAATCGTAGTAATTGGGAGAATTGCTTCGTTGGCAATTGGAGAATTATCAAAGCCTACGATTTGGTAATCTTCCGGTAATTTTCCATATTTTTGGAAAAGCAGGTTCAAAAATATATTTGCGTAAGTATCATTGGATAAAAATATGCCTTTTTTCTGACCGGAATATTTACTGTCAATATCCTGAAAGATCACACGCATCTGTTTTTTGAAAAACCTGTCTGATCGCTACATAAGTAGTTTCATAAGTATAGCCAAGATCCTGAAGCATTAGTTCATATGGAATGTGATGTTCCTTACAAGTATCTTCAAATCCTCGGATACGGTTATAGGCAGGCACGTGTTCAGGTACAGGAACATTTACATGAATCAGTACATCACATTGATTGCGAATCAGCAGATTGGTTGCCTGTACAGCTCCCATATAGTTGTCTGTGTCTACGCTACAGATATGCTCAGCTTCCCGTTCAATTGCGACGATTGGAATGTGATAGGAAGCAAGCTCCTCGGAAGAAAAAGTATGGCTCAATATAATCAGACCTTCAATTTTATAAGCCATCAATTCATCCAGGTACTGTTGTTCCAGTTCCTTTTTGTCACTGCTTACGAATACAAGGAATTTGTAGTGGTAGTCACTGTAGCTGGACAAAAGCTGATTCAACATCTCAGAATAGTAGTGCAGATATAGATTGGGAATAATGATTCCTATAAATTCGCTTTTCCCATTTGCCAGAACTTTAGCAAGCTTATTTTCCTGATATCCAAGATCATCCAGAGCCTTTGCGATTTTTTCCTGATTTTCTAAAGTAAGAGAATCTGGACTATTAAAATATCTTGAAATCGTAGTTTTGGAAAAGTTCGTATATTTTGCAATATCTGCAAAGGTTACTTTCTTTTTGCCCATAATATAACAACTCCTGTTTTCTGTAAATTACTTTCAGTATAGCAAGAACAGCAGAAAAAAGCAATTAAGAAATAACTGGTTACGGAACCGGTTATGCAATAAGACTAAAATTTGGTGAACAGAGAACGTGTATTTATGAAAATATGTTGACATGTTAGAGAATCTGGTGTAATATCGAATTAAAAGTAACCGGTTACTTTACCGGTTGCATAACCGGTTTGTTAAAAAGAAGCAGGGAGGAAAAAAGAAATGAGGACATTTACAAACAAGAAAGCGGTTCCGGTGAAGCAGACAGCAAAACAAAAGCTACAGTATGTCAGAAAAAACTGGCAGTTATACTTATTCTTTCTAATGCCGGCACTTCTTTTGACGATTATTTTCAAGTACATTCCAATGAGTGGAGTGCTGATCGCATTTGAGGATTATAATGTGATTGACGGTGTGTTTGGAAGTGAATGGGTAGGGTTGGAATATTTTCAGCGTTTTTTGTCATCACCAGATTTTATGAATTATCTGATGAACACGTTGAAGCTGAGTGCATATGGATTACTATGGGGCTTTCCGGTACCGATTATTCTTGCATTACTTTTAAACCGCATTAGAAAAGCAGGAATTCGAAAGAAGATTCAGTTACTGATCTATGCACCGAATTTTATTTCCGTAATCGTTCTCTGTGGTATGATCCGTATGTTTCTTTCTCCGGTAGGACCAATCAATCAGGTGTTGGGGATTGATACCAATTGGATGACAATGCCGGAATCGTTTCGTACAATCTATATCGCCAGCGGAATCTGGCAGACAGCAGGATGGGCATCGATCATGTATACTGCAGCGCTGTCAAATGCGAGCAAAGATCTGGAAGAGGCAGCAATTGTAGATGGTGCAAATATTTTACAGCAGATTTGGTATGTAGAACTTCCGGCAATCAAAAATATTATTGTCATCCAGTTTATTTTGCAGGCAGGAAATATTATGAGCATTGGATTTGAAAAGGCATTTGCGTTGCAGACAGATATGAATCTTCCAGCATCTGAGATCCTCTCTACTTATGTATATCGAATCGGTCTGTTAAATGGAGATTATGGATATTCGACAGCAGTGGGATTGTTCAATTCGATTATTAATGTAATCCTTCTAATCGCAGTAAACTGGATTGTAAAGAAACTCAATGACGGGGAAGGTCTTTAGGAGGTACGAAGATGGAAACAAGAAGAAAAATGAAACTTAGCACTTCGGATAAAGTGCTTTTAGGGTTTGGCTATGCGGTTCTGGGGATTTTTGTACTTGCGATACTCATTCCGCTGGTCTATGTTGTGGTTGCTTCTTTTATGGATCCGAATGTATTGAACAGCCAGGGAATCAGTTTCAATTTTAAAGACTGGACACTGGATGCATATAGAAGAGTGCTTGAAAATGAAATGATATGGAGAGGATTTTTGAATTCGTTCTTTTATTCAACAGCATTTACTGTAATTTCAGTTTTTGTAACTTTATTGGCAGCGTATCCAATGTCTAAAAAAGAATTTGTGGGAAGAAAGTTTTTTAATACTGTTTTTATCATCACCATGTTTTTTGGCGGCGGTCTGATACCTACATTTATTCTGGTAAATCAGCTCCATATGGTAAATACGGTCTGGGCAATTTTGCTTCCGGGAGCCTTTAATGTATGGAATATGATTTTGGCGAGAACATATTATCAGTCCATTCCAAAAGAGCTTCGAGAAGCGTCAGCTATTGACGGAGCAAATGAAATCCAGCACTTTTTCCGGATTATGCTTCCGGTGTGTAAACCAATCATTGCAGTTTTGGCACTCTGGTCTTTTGTGGGAATGTGGAACAGCTATTTTGATGCAATGATCTATCTGAATGATGCCAATTTACAGCCATTGCAGCTTGTACTACGTTCGATTTTGGTACAAAATACGCCACAGTCAGGTATGATTGCGGATATCCAGAGTACAGCAGAAATGGCAAAAGTAGCAGAATTACTGAAATATGCGACGATTGTTGTATCCAGTCTGCCGCTTTTGATCATGTATCCGTTTTTCCAGAAATATTTCGATAAGGGAATCATGGTCGGTTCAGTAAAAGGTTAGATGGTTAGGAGGTGCAGCTATGAAAAAAAGAATCAAATCGATTATTGCGGCAAGCCTTTCTCTTGTGCTTGTATTTTCAATGACGGGATGTGGAAGCAAAGAAAGGATGGAGGCAGAGATCAATCCGGATACACCAGTCGAAGACGTGGAGTTTCCTCTGAAAGAAAAAGCAGAATTATCATTTATCACCAGTGCTCCTGCAACATCTACACAGGAGCCGAACGAGCGAACAATCTTCAAACGGTTGGAAAAACAGACGAATGTACATATTGACTGGACCTGCTTTGTGGCAGATCAGTTTGCGGATAAGAAAAATCTGGCACTGGCACAGTTTGGAAATCTGCCGGATGGGCTCTTTAATGCGGGAATGAATGATTATGATCTCCTTCGTTATGCAAAACAGGGGATTATTATTCCGGTAGAGCATTTGATTGATAAATATATGCCGAATCTGAAGGCTATTTTTGAAAAATATCCGGAATACAGAACAATGTGTACAGCTCCGGACGGACATATCTATTCTTTCCCCTGGATCGAACAGCTGGGGGAAGGGAAAGAAGCAATTCAGGCGATTGGGAATATTCCGTATATCAATAAAAAATGGCTGGATTTTCTTGGATTGAAAGTACCTGAAACAACAGAAGAACTGGAAAAGGTATTAATTGCGTTCCGGGATCATGCGGAAGAACTAAAGTCAGAATTTGACATAGAGGGAGATGTGATACCGATGTCCTTTATCATCAACAATGGAGGTCAGGATCCTGCAATTTTGATCAATGGATTTGGTGAGGGATACGGAGACACTGGGGATCACTTTGCAGTGACAGATGAAGGCAAGGTTATTTATACCACTGTACAGGAAGGCTATAAAGAAGGTATTCAGTGGCTGCATGAACTGGTAGAGCAGAAATTGGTTGATCCGGAAGCTTTTACACAGGAATGGTCTACTTATGTGGCGAAAGGGAAAAGCCACCGTTATGGTCTGTGTTTTACATGGGATATTTCGAATATTGATAATTATGAGGATTATGTGATGCTTCCGGCATTGGCTGGTCCGAATGGTCTGGTGAATATCACCAGACAGAATAACAGTGAGACAAGTGGATTTGACAGAGGACGCTGCGTGCTGACAACCAGCTGTAAAAACACAGCACTGGCAGCGGCGTGGATTGATCAGATGTATGCGCCTTTACAATCTCCACAGAACAATTGGGGAACATATGGAGAAAAAGATTCCTTTAATATTTTCGAGATGGGAACGAACAAGGATGGAGAGAAAATGTTAAAGCATATGGATCTTGGAAATGAGTCTCCGGTAGAAGTCAGAGAAGCTCAGTCAGTGAATGGACCGTTAGCAGTATTAAATGAATATTACGATGTTTATGTGACACAGCCTGCGGATGCAAAATGGCGTCTGGACAATATGCATGAAACCTATTTGGAAGATATGCACAGTAAATATGTATATCCAAATGTATTTATGAGTATTGAAGACACAAACAAAGTGACTCAATACGATACAGATATCAGAAAATATGCAGAACAGAAAAAAGCAGATTGGATATTAAATGGCGGAATTGAAAAAGAGTGGGACAGCTATTTAAAGAAAATGGAACAATATGGATTGTCTGATTATCTTGCAATCAAGCAGAAGTATTTTGACAAGTATCAGGAATCCTTGAAGAGTGAACAGGGGAAAGAATAGGAGACATTATGAGTATTGAATTAAAGAAAGCCAATGAATATGAAAAAACAGAACAAGAGAAAATTCCGGTAGAAGAAAAACCGGCATTTCATGTAGCTGCTCCAGTGGGATGGATCAATGATCCAAATGGATTTTCCTGGTATCAGGGACAGATTCATCTTTTTTATCAATATCATCCGTATACAACGGAGTGGGGACCAATGCACTGGGGACACAGTGTTTCAGATGATATGATTCATTGGAAGAATATGCCATCAGTACTTGCTCCGGATCAGGAATATGACAAACGAGGATGTTTTTCAGGAAGTGCAACGGAAAAAGATGGAAAACATGTACTCATCTATACCGGAGTAAGTAATGTGCAGATGGAGAATGGAAGCATTCAAGAACGACAGAATCAGTGTATTGCGTATGGAGATGGAGAAATCTATGTGAAATCACCCCAGAATCCTGTTATAACCGGAGATATGCTGCCTGCGGATTGTAGCAAGATTGATTTCAGAGATCCGAAAGTGTGGAAAAAAGGGAAAAACTATTATCTGATTGTTGGAAATAAGAACTCAGAGCAGAAAGGTCAGGTTGTACTTTTTTCCAGTAAAAATTTGGAGAAATGGAAATTTGAGACTGTGTTGGCAGAAAATAGCACAGGTCAGATTGGAACTATGTGGGAATGCCCGGATTTTTTTGAACTGGATGGGACACATTTTTTGATCTGTTCGCCACAGAACATGAAAGCGCAGAAATATGAATTTCATAATGGAAATAATTCCGTATATTTTTCAGGAAAATATAATGAAACAGAGCATACATTTCAGAAGGAAGCTCCAAAATCATTGGATTATGGTCTGGATTTTTATGCGCCGCAGACGACAAAACTTCCGGATGGACGTCGGATTCTAATCGCCTGGATGAAGTCATGGGATGCCTGTGTGATTCCGGATGGTCAAAAGTGGCAGGGAATGATGACACTGCCGAGAGAACTGCGGTATATGAATGGAAGATTATATCAAAATCCGGTGGAAGAACTGAAGCAGTATCGTAAAAATCCATGTTGTTTGAAAGACCAGGAGATTTCAGGAACTGTTCAGTTTGATGAAGTGAGAGGAAGGATGCTGGATCTGACTGTAGAAATCGAAAATGGCCAATTTGATGAATTTTGTCTGGAACTGGCACATAACATGGAATATACGACTACTTATACATATAATCGAAAAAAGCAGATTATGGAAGTGGATCGTACTTGTTGCGGAGTGACAAAAGATGTAATCTGCAGAAGAATATGGAAAGTTACGGAAGGAAAAGAAACATTGAAACTTCGTTTTATTCTGGACAGACAGTCCATTGAACTGTTTGTCAATGACGGAGAACAGGTTGTGACAACTGCAATCTGCACACCGATAGAGGCAGATGAGATTGTGTTCTCATGTGATGGAAAAGCGAAAGTGAATGTAGAAAAATATGAAATTGTAGTTTAAGACGGAGGGAAAATTCTTTTTATTCGGAAGAGTTTTCCCTTTTTACTGAGATTCATATAAAAAGGGAGAGTCCCACATTTACAATCCCGGCAAGTACCATGACCAGAACAGGATTGACTCGTTTTCTCAGAAGAATCAGACAGCCTGCAAAGATTACCACGGCCTTTGGGTTGCATGAGGAAAGCTTTATCCCCGAATCTCCAAAGAAAGCAGTGATCAGGATCGAAATTCCTGCAGAGGCAATCAGTGCAACGACGGCGGGACGAAGCATCCCAAGAATTCCCTGCAGGGTGTCCAGATTTCGGTATCTCATATACAGATATGCAATAATGGTCACAATGATGCAGGAGGGCAGGATACATCCGAGAGTCGCAACAAGTGCACCGGGCATTCCTGCGATCTTGATTCCGACAAAGGTGGCGGAATTGATGGCGATCGGTCCGGGAGTCATCTGGGAAATGGTGATCAGATCTGTGAACTCACTCATCGTCAGCCAGGCATATTTCTCTACC
>ERZ772867.1942-NODE-1942-length-21773-cov-4.998158_pt1 | contig 21773 bp, 18 predicted proteins | sample MGYA00511341_ERZ772867 | MGnify/ENA primary metagenome ERZ772867 (study PRJEB29015, sample SAMEA2737707) | human gut metagenome | biome: human gut; feature: human-associated habitat; material: faeces | place: China | collected 2012 ... | reverse complement strand
GAACCCGCGAAAACCCTTGAAAACAAAGGGAAACGGGTGGACGAAAAAGCCTGAGTTGCGGAGGATTTCGAGTCAGCCCCGTTATGACCACTTCGATACCTCTCCGTGTATGTCAAACACGGTCAGAACACCTTGAACCTCAAAAAAGAGGAAAAACCAAAATGTTAGAACGGCGTGTTAGAACAGCGAAATATTTAGTTTTTAGAACCCGCGAAAACCCTTGAAAACAAAGGGAAACGGGTGGACGAAAAAGCCTGAGCTGCGGAGGATTTCGAGTCAGTTCTGACAACTTCCTTGGTACACGCCCAGTCAGTACTTTTGTATTGTACCACATTCCCCGATACAGCGCAACTGCTGCGAAGCGAAAATTTCTGCAGTTCTCTTTTCCTTTCGGGGTGGTTGTGATATGATGAAATAAAAAAGAGAAAGAAGGGCCGTTTTTATGTCAAGGCAGAAAAAAGCGGATCTGCTGCTGATTCTGAATACCGGTTTCTGGGGCTGCTCCTACTATTTATCAGATCTGGCGCTGGAGGAAATGCCGCCCCTTGCATTGTGTGCGTTTCGCTTTTTGACGGCATTTTGCCTGCTGGGTGTGATTTTATTTCCCAAATTACGCCGTCCCAGCCGGGAAACTCTGCTTTGGGCCATTCCGGCAGGGCTGGCCCTGACGCTGACCTACATCGGCGCCACAGTCGGGCTGCTGTACACCTCTATATCCAATGCAGGTTTTATCTGCGCACTGCCGGTGGTTACTACGCCGATACTGACTTTTCTGGTTTATCACAAAAAGCCGGAGCGTCGGATGCTGATTGCCATGGTGGTGTGCGCGCTGGGTCTGGCACTGCTGACGCTGAATGACCAGCTTCGCCCGGCGCCGGGGGATCTGATTTGTCTTTTGTGTGCGCTGGGTTATGCCATCAACCTGCTGGTGGTGGAACGGGCTGTGCGCCAGCCGGAGGTGGATGCCCTGCAGCTGGGCGTATTTCAGCAGGCTGTCACCGGCGCTGCGATGCTGCTGCTGTCGGCGCTGTTTGAGCAGCCGCGCCTGCCGGATTCGGCTGCCGGCTGGGGCAGCGCTCTGTTTCTGGCTGTGTTCTGTACCGGAATTGCCTTTGTGGTGACAGCGGTGCAGCAGCAATATACCTCTGCCTCGCATGTGGGGCTTATTTTCACACTGGAGCCGGTGTTCTCCGCCATTGTGGCCTATATTTTTGCGCATGAGATCCTGTCCGTCCGCGGCTATATTGGCGCGGGATTGATGGTGCTGTCTCTTTTCTGGATGGAAGGGGATTGGAGCGCCCTGCGAACGACCTTTGCACGGTGGAAGCACAGACGCAGACGCCGGGAATAAACAATGTAATCAGCACAGGAGCGAGACATCCCGAGGTACAGTCCAGGAAATCCGTGCCATTTTCCATGGGTCGGCAAAAAAACTTTGCTTTCAGTAAGGAAGTATAGTATACTGAAATTGCCGCCGTTTACCCTGAATAACGGATGGTAATATGGTTTCCGTCCCCGGCAGATGATGCCTTCTGCCGGGCCAGAAAGCGGAAGGAGGAACAAAACTTGGATACACAGTATGCAATTGAAATGCTGCATATCACCAAGCGATTTCCCGGCATTGTCGCCAACGACGACATCACACTTCAGTTGAAGAAGGGTGAGATTCACGCGCTGCTGGGCGAAAATGGCGCGGGAAAGTCCACGCTGATGAGCGTCCTGTTCGGCCTTTACCAGCCGGAGGAGGGGGAAATCCGAAAGGATGGACAAGTCGTGTCCATCAAGAATCCCAATGATGCAAATGCCCTGCACATCGGCATGGTCCACCAGCATTTCAAGCTGGTGGAGTGCTTTACTGTGCTGGACAATATCATCATGGGCGTGGAGCCTACGCGGATGGGTTTGCTGCAAAAAAAGGAAGCCCGGGAAAAAGTGATGGCTCTGTCTGAAAAATATGGGCTGCAAATTGACCCGGATGCCCGCATTGAGGATATTACCGTTGGTATGCAGCAGCGCACCGAAATTCTGAAAATGCTGTACCGGGACAATGAAATCCTGATTTTTGATGAGCCTACCGCCGTGCTGACGCCGCAGGAAATTGATGAATTGATGCAGATCATGCGGAATCTGGCCGCAGAGGGAAAGAGCATTCTGTTCATTTCCCACAAGCTGGGGGAGATTATGGCGGTAGCCGACCGCTGTACGGTGCTGCGCAAGGGAAAATATATCGGCACGGTGGAAACCAAAAACACTACCCCTCAGCAGCTTTCGGCCATGATGGTTGGGCGAAATGTGAACTTCCATGTGGAGAAAAAGGCCTGCACGCCCGGCAATGTGGTGCTGCGGGTAGATCATATGACGGTGCCGTCCAAGGTACACAAAAACAACGCAGTAAAGGATGTATCCTTCACTGTCCGGGCCGGGGAAATTGTCTGTATCGCAGGAATTGACGGTAACGGACAGACAGAACTGGTCTACGGTCTGACGGGGCTGGAGGCTCTGTCCGGCGGCAGCATCCAGCTGTGCGGCAAGGACATCACCCATGCCTCCATCCGCCAGCGCAGCACCATGGGCATGAGTCACATTCCCGAAGACCGGCACAAGCATGGCTTGGTGCTTGATTATTCGTTGGAGGATAATCTGGTGCTGCAAAGATATTTTGAGCCGGAGTTTACGGATAAGGCGGGCTTCCTGCGTCGGGACAATATCCGCAAATATGCGGAAAAGCTGATCGGCCAGTACGATGTCCGTTCCGGGCAGGGGCCTGTGACCCGTGCCAGAAGCATGTCCGGCGGCAATCAGCAGAAGGCCATTATTGCCCGGGAGATCGACCGGGATCCCCAGCTGCTGGTGGCGGTGCAGCCCACCCGCGGTCTGGATGTGGGCGCCATTGAGTACATCCACCGGCAGCTTGTGGCCCAGCGGGACGCCGGGCGTGCAGTTCTGCTGGTGTCGCTGGAGCTGGATGAGGTAATGGATGTGCCTGACCGTATTCTGGTGATGTACGAAGGGGAGATTGTCGGCGAGTTGGATCCCAAAACCACCACTCAGGAGGAGCTGGGGCTGTATATGGCCGGTGCCCGTCGAGATGAGGTGAAGGCATGAAGAAAAGGAATCTGCTGAAAAATGATGGCATCCAGTCGCTGCTGGCGGCGCTGATCTGCGTGGTGCTGGGCATGCTGATTGGATTTGTAGTGCTGCTGTTCATCAATCCTGCAGGTGCCGGAGAGGCAATCCTGACGGTGATGAAGAACTTCTTCACCTATTCTAAAACTGAGACACAGATGAAGTATTTCGGCAGCACGCTGGTGAATACGGCGCCGCTGCTGATGTGCTCGCTGAGCATTCTGTTTTGCTATAAAGTAGGCCTGTTTAACATCGGCGCGGCAGGCCAGTATGTGGCTGGCGCCTGCATGAGTCTATACGCCGCCCTTGCATGGAATTTACCCTGGTGGCTGTGCATGCTTCTTGCAATGGCGGGCGGTGCGGTGTTGGGCGTGATTTCCGGTTTGCTGAAGTCCTATTGCAATGTCAATGAGGTCATCAGCGGCATTATGCTCAACTGGATTACCCTGTATCTGACCAACATGCTGCTGACTCAGGTCAAGGAGCCTACCAGCCCCTATACCATCACGGTGGCCCATGCCAACCCCTCCGCCATTATCCCCTCCATAGGCCTTGGCAGCCTGTTCAGCGGCAACCAATATGTGGGCCTGTCCATCCCGCTGTCGGTGCTGATTGCGGTGCTGGTGTGGGTGGTGCTGGAGAAAACCCGCTTCGGCTACGAGCTGAAGGCTACCGGAAACAACAAAAATGCCGCCAGATACTGCGGCATGGCGGAAAAACGCAACACCATCCTTACCCTTGCCATTGGCGGAGCACTGGCTGGTCTTGGCGCAGCTATGCTGTATCTGACCGGCTTTGAACAGTGGCAGTGCAGCCAGTCCGCCGTTCCTGCCATGGGCTTTAATGGGATTGCGGCGGCGTTCCTGGGCGGCCTTAGCCCCATCGGTTCAATCCTTGCCTCCTATTTTATCCAACATATTACGCTGGGCGGCGCATATGTGGATAAGTCCATGTACTGCTCCCAGATTTCCGACCTGATTTCCGCCATCATCATCTATCTGTGCGGCTTTATGGCATTTATGAAATATGCCATGAACCGGTCCATTGCCCGGCGGGAGGAAAAGCAGGCACAGCTGGCACAGAACGCCGAAAACGGGAAAGGAGGCGATCAGGCATGACACTGCTGCTGCAATACACACTGACATTTGCCTCAGTGCTGATTCTGGTGGCTTTGGGCGGCTGCTTTTCGGAGCATTCCGGCGTCATCAATCTGGGCTTGGAGGGCATCATGATTATGGGTGCTCTGGGCGGCGCGCTAATGATGCGCTACCTGCCGTCAGACAGTCCCAGATTCCTGATCATACTGCTGGTGATTGTAGCATCGGCGCTGGTAGGCATGGTGTACTCCGCGCTTCTGGCGGTGGCCTGCATCAACTTTAAGGCAGATCAGACCATTGCCGGCACGGCCCTGAATATTCTGGGTACAGCGGCGGCCACGGTGATTGTCAAGGCCATCAACACAGCAGCTAACCCGGATGACGTGTCCTCTACTATTCAGTACGGCACAGCCAAGCAGGCATTTCTGGTGAATATCGGCAAGTTTGAGTTCAGCTGGTTTATGCTGCTCACGGCACTGCTGCTGGCAGGGTCCTATGTGTTGCTGTATAAAACCCGCTTTGGTCTGCGGCTGATGGCCTGCGGCGAGCATCCGCAGGCAGCAGACAGTGTAGGCATCAATGTCTACAAAATGCGTTGGGCGGGCGTGCTGATTTCCGGTCTGCTGGGCGGACTGGGCGGTATCGTGTTCATCACTGCCGGTGTGTCCGAGTGGCGCTTTGAATATGGCGTGGCAGGATTCGGCTTTTTGTCGCTGGCTGTGATGATTTTCGGCCAGTGGAAGCCTCAACGCATTGCGCTGGCTGCGCTGCTGTTCGGCATGTTCCGGGCACTGGGCAATGTGTACTCGGGCTTCAGCTTGCTGGCCAGCCTGAATCTGCCCAGCACCGTGTATAACATGATGCCCTATATCATCTCACTGGTGGTACTGGCCTTCACCTCGAAAAAATCCCGCGCTCCCAAAGCGGAGGGCATTCCTTACGACAAAGGGCAGCGATAAAAGCAGTCCGATAGAAAGTTGCCAGGTGCCATGCGCTAACGCCACATTGGGAAGCAATAATCTGAAAGCACCGACAAAGTGCAGCTTGCAGGCAATTGGCAAAATGATAAGCAAACGACCAGCGTAGGAGGCAGAAATGCTTTTTACGCTGGTCTTTTTGTATAACGAAAAGACGCGGCGTGACTTCGGTCACGCCGCGTTCAAAATACGATATTGCTTTCTTATTCACCCGGTCAGAAAGTCGAAGGCGCTTTTCTGTGCATTTTCGCGCTGTCAGGATTTCCGACGCAGCTGCTGCTCCACCGAGGCATCTGCATGGATGGCGCCATACAGATTCTTGGCGCTGCACCCTGCGCGGCCGCCGCCGGCACAGGCACACGCGCAGGCACAGGCGCAGCTGCTGGCGCAGGCACAGTGGCCACCGCCCCCGAAGCCACCTCCGCCAAAGCCGCCGCCTCGGCTTCCGCCCCCGAAGCCACTGCTGCGCGGCGGAGCTGGACGGTGTTTCGTTCCTACGCTGCCGGGGCGCGGTCTGCCATCCGGACCGCGAGGATACCACAGGCCGCCCACATACACATATCTGGTACCAAAGCCTGCCCGGTAGCTGGTGGCCGTGATTGCACTGACAATGATGCAGCACACCACAAAGAACACTACGAGAGAGATAAAAACAGCCTCAGGGTCACTGCCGTAATCATCGTCATATCCATCGTCATAGTCCTGTCCATAATAATCGTCAGGCAGGTTGTACCGGCTCATTTGTTCGTCCAGCTGCGTGGGCCAATCCCCATAAGTAACAGAAATGGGCAGCTGCTCCCCATGGCCCATATCTGAAGCCGTGAGCACATGGTCGCCGCCGTACTGTCCGTCGGTACCGGCGCCATAGATATTGCCAGGGTCGTGCCAGGTAAGGGTCATGCTGTCCACCCGGGCACTGGTAAACCAGCCGGGTGTATAGTCATAGGTGACTTCTCCATTATCCCCCAGTATATACATGTATTCCTGTACCCAGCTATAAGCGAAGTGAAAGCTCTCCCCCGCATCGTAAGATTGGGTAAAATCAATGTACACATAGCTGTTATCATTGGAAATTGATGCGATGTTGTCCGTCAGTCCTGTTAAGGCGTGGATAGAACCATTGGGAATTCCTATTTTGGCGCCGCCTTCCTCCGCATTGCGGGCGGGCAAATCTTCCAGCGCCATCCAGTCCAAGTCCACCCGGATCAGCAGGCTGCCGTCAGACACATCGGGCGTTACATCCACCTGATAGTTCAAAATCCGGTCGTAGTCCTGCGCATGGGCCGTTTCCACCGCCATTGGGGCCAGCGTCAACACTGCCAGCAGAGCCGCCAGCAGAAGGCGGCAGCATGTTTTTTTCATTGGGCCGCCTCCTTTTTCTGATTGCCGGAGTGCAGTTGGCAGATTTGCTCCATTTTGGCGCTTTCCTGCCGAATCTGCACGCACCGGGGATTCTGCCAGATGGCTTCCCAGTCGTCTGTCAGGATATTTCCAAGGGTCACACCGCCCAACCAGCTTTGGCAGGGTACCACCGTGCCGTCAGGGGTAATGGCCATATTGCTCAGACACGCGCCGCAGCTGGGAACCAGACCCAGCCCCATGCCGCGCAGCGTCTGCTCCGGCAGCCAGCCGGGGCTGGTGAAGTCCAGCTCCATATTCAGCTGCTGGGCGGTTTTCACCGCATCCTGCAGAATTTCTGTCAGTTCCTGCTCGGTCAGACGAGTGGCTCTGCTTTCATCCGTGTCAGCACCGCCGGAGGGAATCAGGCCCGAGCAGGTTGCGTACCGCACCCCAAGACTGCTGGCAAGGCGCAAGGTATCACTGTAGTTGCGGTTCAGGCTGCACAGGGGCGTATTGACGGAAACAATCAGTCCCGCCTCCACCGCATTGCGAATACCGGTCAGCGTGTCGGCAAAGCCCTCTGCCCCCACCAGCGTGTTGTGCACGGCAGCATCGCTGCTGTAAAGCGTAACCTGCACGCTGTCAAGGCTCGCCTCATACAGTCGTCTGCACAGTTCTGCGTCCAGACGGCGGCCATTGGTATTCAGGCGGGTCACAAACCATTGGGCCGCATCTACCAACTCCACCAGATCGGGCCGCAGGGTAGGCTCGCCCCCGGTAAAGGTCACCTGAGGAATGTTGGCCTGACGCAGCCGGGTAAGGATTTCCTTCCATGCCGCAGTGTCCAGTTCCTCTGCCTCGCCCATGGGCTGGCCCGCAGCATAGCAATGCAGACATTTCTGGTTACAATGCCAGCGCCCTTCCCTTGTCATGGCGCTGACCATCAGGTCCATCCGGTGGGGCGCGGACATCTTATCGGCATACTCACCCAGCGACAGAATACCCACCTCAGCCTCCGGCTCCTCGCCCCGGGCAATAGCTACAAGAGAACGCAGCATCAGTGCCAGATCCGATTGCAGCACCGCCGCCGGAGTAAATGGATAGACCTGCTTGCGGATGGTCCGGACGGTCTGCGCCGTAATAGACTCCCAATCGCTGGTAGAAATCTCCAGCCCGGCAAAGGGCTCCAGCCGCGTCATAAATTCCGCCAGCAGGATGGCCCAGGAAAGATTCAGCGGCACCAGCTGCGCCCCATTGAGCAGCAGCAGAAAGGGGTCATCCGGCGATTTGCTGTGGGGCGGAATCATGTGGATACGCACCACACCGGGACCGGTGGGGTCCAGCGTCATATGGCGCACGCAGTTCAGGCTTTTCTCCTTGTAGCGGCGCTCTAAAATAGTCATGTGCTTCATATGCAGCCTCCTTTCACATTTCGGCTGCTTTCAGTATACAGGCAGTCGACGGAAATGGCAAGGGAAAGGGCAAAAATCAAAAAAGGAGCCGCCCCATCAGAGGCGGCCCAAGCGGGTGGGATATTGGAAAGCTTCCGTTTTTTATAGTAAACCATAGCGGCGAAAATGTAAATAGGAGGTTTTGCCGAACGGTAGGAACCTTTGTCAAAGGGGATCGAATCCGCATTCCGCATGAACATTTTGTTAATTTCGCCCAAAAATCAGAAAGCACCCTTTTCAAATAAGCAGCAATATGATATAATTTGAAAAAGGATGAAGGGAACATCCTCCCTGACCCTTTCCCGTGCTCACAAGCGAAAGGAGTTCGCCCTATGAAGTTCACATTTACCTGCAAAAAAGTCCCTCTGAATGATTCCATCAAGGAATACGCCGAGAAAAAAATCAACAAGCTGGATCGGTACTTTCCTGAGGAAGCGGAGGCATTTGTGACCTTCGCCGTGGAAAAGAAAAATCGCTGCGTGGTGGAGCTGACGATCCGCGCCGCCAACGGAACCCTGTTCCGCGCTCAGGAGGAGGATCGGGACGGTGACATGCGGGGCGCCATCGACGAGGCGGTGGCCTTCATCGACCGGCGCATCCGGAAAAATAAAACCCGCCTTGCCAAAAACCTGCGGGCCGACGCACTGGTGGCCACCGTGCCGGCGGAATTTGATGTGGTGGAGGAGCCGGAGTTTGAGGTGCTGCGCACCAAGCGCTTTACCGTCAAGCCCATGAGCACCGAGGAAGCCATTTTGCAGATGAATCTGCTGGATCACAGCTTTTATGTGTTCCGCAATGTGACCACCGAGCAGATCAATGTGGTCTACCGCCGGAACAACGGTGGCTATGGCCTGATTGAGGCGGAGTAAGATTCAGACATGCGTATGAAAGCTGGGCTGCCACCGGCAGCCCAGCTTTGTTGTTATTTTACATAAAAAACCCGGTTCTCCTTCCGGGGTGCGGCCTTGGGTGCCTCGCCCTCCGGGTAGCCAAGTGCGCAGTGACCAATGCCCTCCCACTGGCCCTCCACGCCCAGCGATTTCAGCAGTTCCCTGCCCCACTCACTGTCAAACTCCTCCTTGGCCCGGTGAATCCAGCAGCTGCCCAGTCCCAACGCGTGAGCGGCCTGCATCAGATTATCCATCACCACGCTGCCGTCATACACCCGGTTGGGCCATTCTTTTCTGGCCAGCACAATCAGCATGGCCGGAGCACCATAAAACGGATCAAAGCCCGGCTCCCAGCCGCCGATTTCCTGATTCATGTGGGAAATGGTGTCCCGCAGTTCCTTATTGGTGACCTGCAGAATGATGGTATTCTGCTCTCCCTTTCCGCTAGGAGCGTACAGACCGGCCTGAATGATCTGATCCAGCAGTTCCTGCGGCACGGCATCCGGCTTGTATTTGCGGACGCTGCGGCGTGTCAGCATACTTTCCAATACTGCGTTCATAAAATCAGCTTCTTTCTTTCAAAACGCTCCGGTTAGCAGCGGCCGGATTGTATACAATTATTGCATGGTTTCATTGTAGCACAAATGCTCCCGTTTGTCACCTGAAAAATACAGGTTGTTATTTGACCGGGCAGGGTGTATAATGGTAAAAGCGCATCGCTCTTTTCATTTAAACTATTAAAAGGAGATACATACCATGAGCAAGGCAGCCACAGACCGCATTCAGCAGGATATTGCAACCCTGTCCACCTTCAACGACACCCCCAAACAGGGTGTAACCCGATTTTCCTATACGCCCCAGTATCGGGCGGCACAGGCGTATGTCCGCAGTCAGATGGAGGCAGCGGGACTATGCGTATCACTGGATGCCATGGGCAATCTGGTGGGCCGGAAGGAAGGCAGCGAACCGGGCCTCGGTGCGTTGGCCATGGGGTCACATCTGGATTCTGTGCGCTGCGGCGGCCGGTTTGACGGAGCCATGGGCGTGGTATGTGGACTGGAGGTGGCCCGCATGCTGCAGGAAAACGGAACCGTTCTGCGCCATCCCTTTGAGGTGGTGGCCATCGCTGAGGAGGAGGGCAACTCCTTTGGCTCCGGCATTTTGGGCGGCAAAGCCTTTGCGGGCATTCTGGAACAGGAAACACTGCACCAGCTGAAAAACGCCGAAGGCGTGTCCGCCTTTCAGGCCATGCAGGAATATGGCCTTCATCCGGAAAATCTGGCTCAGATTAAAAAAGATCCCTCCAAATGGGCTTTTTTCCTGGAGCCGCACATTGAGCAGGGTCCGGTGCTGGAAAGCGAGGGGCTGTCCGTGGGCGTGGTGGAGGCCATTGTGGGCATCCGCACCAGAAAAATCACCATTACCGGGCGGCCTGACCACGGCGGCACCACGCCCATGCATCTGCGGCTGGATGCGGTGGTAGCGGCGGCTCGGATTGTGCGTCTGGTGGACGATGCGGCCAAAGGCCTTGCCGATGGCACCGTGACCACCTGCGGCTCTTTGAAGGTTGAGCCGGGCACACTGAATGTGGTGCCGGGCCGGGTGGAGATGACTGTGGATTGCCGCTCCTCTCGTCAGGCATCCATTGACGCTGTTACAGAGCAGCTGAACGCTCTGCTGGAAACGCTTGGAAAAGAAGGCTACACCGTTCAGAGTATGCCCCTGATGGAGATTTCCCCCGTCCGCCTGTCCGAGCGGGGCATTCAGGCGCTGACAGCCAGCCTTGCCGAAAATGGGCTGCCCGAAAAGGTGCTGCCCAGTGGTGCAGGCCACGATTCCATGTACATTGCCGGTGTGACGGAGGTTGGCATGCTGTTTGCCCGCAGTAAGGGCGGCCGCAGCCACTGCCCGGAGGAGTTTACCCGGACGGAGGACATTGCCGATTGCTGCAATGTTGCCTATACTGCGCTTCTGCATCTGGACAATGCCTGAACCCAGAAACGCAACAGGCGGGAGGGATTAAAAATCCCTCCCGCCTGTTATTTCCCCGGGAGATGATACCCTCCCGGGGAGTTTTTTTGCTCACAGCCGCCGCATCAGCGGATGGTCTTCTCGTCAATCTCCTTGCGCAGCATGGCGGCAAAGTCCTCCCGGGTCATGTTCCCCAGATCGCCCTCAGCGCGGTGGCGGACATTCACCAGACCGCACTCCACTTCCTTGTCGCCCACGATGAGCATGTAGGGAATCTTCTCCATCTGCGCGTCGCGAATCTTCTTGCCGATTTTTTCGTTGCGGTAATCCACCTTCGCCCGGCAGCCGCTTCTTTGCAGCAGCTCGCAGGTTTCTTTGGCATAATCGGCGGCACGGTCTGTGATAGGCAGCACACGCACCTGCTCATCCATCAGCCAAGCGGGCAGTGCACCGGCAAACTCCTCCAGCAGATACGCCAGCGTCCGCTCATAGCAGCCCAGAGAGGTACGGTGAATGATATAGGGCAGCTTCTTTTCGCCGTTTTCGTCGATATAATACATACCGAACTTCTCGGCCAGCAGCATATCCACCTGAATGGTGACCAGTGTGTCCTCCTTGCCGAATACATTCTTGTACTGAATGTCCAGCTTGGGGCCATAGAAGGCCGCCTCATCAATGCCCACTTCATACTGGATGCCCAGATGGTCCAGAATCTTGCCCATAACGCGTTGGGACTCATTCCACTGCTCCGCCGTGCCCTCGTACTTGTTGTTGGGATTAGCCGGATCCCACTGGGAGAACCGGAAGGTGCACTTATCCCACATGCCCACTGTGCTGAGCATGTACTTGCTCAACTCGAAGCAGCGGCGGAACTCCTCCTCCAGCTGGTCGGGGCGCAGCACCAGATGGCCCTCGGAAATCGTGAACTGGCGCACACGGATAAGGCCATGCATCTCTCCGGAATCCTCGTTGCGGAACAGGGTGGAAGTCTCGCCCAGACGCATAGGCAGCTCACGGTAGGAGCGCTGGCGGTTCAGATACACCTGATACTGGAAGGGGCAGGTCATGGGCCGCAGCGCGAAGCATTCGGCGCTCTCATCATGGGGATCGCCAATGATGAACATACCGTCCAGATAATGATCCCAGTGGCCGGAAATGCGGTATAGATCGCGCTTGGCCATCAGGGGTGTCTTGGTGCGGACATAGCCCCACTGGTCCTCGGTATCCTCTACCCAGCGCTGCATCTGCTGGATAGCACGGGTACCCTTGGGCAGCAAAATGGGCAGGCCCTGACCCACATAATCAACAGTGGTGAAATACTCCAGCTCCCGGCCCACCTTGTTGTGGTCGCGCTTGAGCGCCTCGGCCTGCTGGGCCAGATAGGCGTCCAGTTCCTCCTTCTTGGGGAAGGCCACGGCATAGATACGCTGGAGCATCTTCCGCTTGGAATCGCCCCGCCAATAGGCGCCGCAGCACTGGGTTAGCTTGATGGCGTTGCCCTTGATGCGGCCGGTGGAGTCCAGATGGGGGCCGGCGCACAGGTCGGTAAATTCGCCCTGCTTATAGAACGAAATATGGGCATCAGCGGGCAGATCTTCAATCAGTTCCACCTTATAAGGCTCGTCCTTTTCCTTCATGAAGGCAATCGCCTCCTCACGGGGCAGTTCAAACCGCTCCAGCTTCAGCTTTTCCTTGCAGATTTTGCGCATTTCTGCCTCCAGCGCAGCCAGATGCTCCGGCGTGAAGGCAAAGGGTGCATCAAAATCATAGTAGAAGCCATTGTCGATAGACGGGCCGATGGCCAGCTTCACCTCGGGGTACAGACGCTTGACCGCCTGCGCCAGCACATGGGAGCAGGTGTGCCAATAGGTCTTGCGGTATTCCTTGTTTTCAAAGGTATAGATGTTTTCTTCGCTCATGTTAGTTCCTCCTTTTGATTTGGGGGCAAGTATAAAAAACCTCACCCCTGAGAGATCAGGGGTGAGGTAAATTGCTTTACTCCACGGTTCCACCCTGCTTACGGACAGTCCTGCCGCCCGTCGCTCGTGTTTCTCTGTAACGGGAGATCCCGTCCCAGCCTACTGGGCCAGTGGCCGTTGGGTGGGCTGCTCAGAGGCGGTACCGTTCTGCTTTCGGCCGGGGCTCTTTCACCAGGTGAGTCCCTCTCTGCTGCCTGCCACAGGCGGCTTCCTCGTCAATGCGTTTTTCTGGATTCGAGGCAAATATAACACTGTTTGCCCCATTTGTCAACACTTACAAGCCCAAATTTTTCGCAAGTTCCCCGGCATCGGCCGAGATACACTCTGCACCGGCAGCCACCAGCTCCTCCCGGGTACGGAAACCCCAGCAAACGGCGCACAGGGGCATACCCGCGTTCCGGGCAGTCTGCACATCCACCTCGCTGTCACCCACATACACGGCGGTCTCCCGGGGCATATCCATCTCCCGCAGCGCCCGATACACCAGATCAGGGGCTGGCTTTGCCGGCAGATCGCTGACCTGACCGTAGGCCGGCAGGCCCGGGAAAAAGAGTTCCGCCAGCGCCCGTGTAATTACATCCGGTTTATTGGATACCACTGCCGCCTTGATTCCCACCCTCTTCAGCTGCTCCAGCAACTCCGGAATGCCCGGATAGGGGCGTGTTTTATTGCAGTTATGGCTTTCATACCAGCCACGGAAAAAATGGGCCACCTCTGCCACCTGCTCCGGTGTGGCATTCTGATCGGCCAGCGCCCGGCGCACCAGCTCGTCCGCGCCGGAGCCCACAAACTGGCGCACCTCCTCCGCCGTGCGGCGGCGGAAGCCGAAATGCTCCAGCGAATAATTGATGGTGTCATACAGGTCTTCCATGGTGGACAGAATCGTCCCATCCATGTCAAACAAAACGGTTTCGATTGGCATTGCAAGTCACTCCCTGTGATAAATATTCATCGAGACTATTAGTATACACCTTTTCCGGAACTTTGCAAGATTTCTTCCGGCAGGCACTTTGTTTTTATCGACCTTTTTACACGGTCTTCGGTTGCCAGAAGGGGAAAAATCTGCTATAATGCTTCCCTACGGGAGAGAAAGCGCAGGAAAGGAGGCGGCTATGGCCAATTTTACCAGACAGGCCATTGAGGCAGCTTTTATGAAGCTGCTGAACAGCAAACCGCTGAATAAAATCAGCGTGCGGGATATTGTAGAGGAATGCGGAATCAACCGCAACTCCTTTTACTATCACTTTCAGGACATTCCCTCTTTGCTGGAGGAGATTATTACCACCAACACCGATCGGCTGATTGAGGAGTATCCCTCCATCTCCTCTCTGGACGAGTGTTTCGAGGTGGCCTTCCGCTTTGCCGAAAAAAACCGCAACGCTGTGATGCACATATACCATTCCGTCAGCCGGGACCTGTTTGAAAGCGGGGCCATGAAGCTGTGCGAATACGCGGTGACCAGCTACATCGGCACCGCTTTTCCGGAACACCAGATGGAGCCCGATGACCGGCAGGCCCTGATCCGTTTTTTGAAATGCCAGCTGTTCGGCATGTGTATTGACTGGATCAGTGACGGCATGCAGGAGGAACGGTATCAGGAATTGCAGCGGATGATGCGCCTGTGTCAGGGTCTGCCGGAGCTGCTGCTGAAGCGTTGCCGCGGTGAGAGCGAACACAGTATTTAGGCAAACAGCCTTCATATGCCTAAAAAATGGGCAGTTACATACCGGGTGTCTGACTTTCAGACACCCGGCCTTTTTTTGTCCATTTCGCCCCCGAGAAATATGCGATATACTCACATCATCAAAAAAGGAGGTGCTTGTCATGCGCTCTGTTGGACCCATGAAGGCGGCAAAGTGCGGATATATCATCATGTCGCTGTTATTCTGTGTGCTGGGAGCTGCGCTGCTGCTTCGCCCCGGCGTATCAGTGCGGGTGATTGGTCGGCTGCTGGGAATTGGCATGCTGGTCTTCGGCGCCATCAAGCTGACAGGCTACCTGTCCCGGGATCTATTCCGGCTGGCATTTCAGTATGACCTGGCCTTCGGCATATTGCTGATGGCACTTGGCATCAGCACCCTGGTCCATCCCAGCGAAACAATCAGCTTTCTGTGTCTGATGTACGGCATCCTGGTTCTGTCTGATGGCTTGTTCAAGGTGCAGATTGCATTGGACGGACGGAGCTTCGGTATTGACCGCTGGTGGGCAATTCTGTTGGCCGCAGTGGTTACAGGTGTTCTGGGTGTGCTGCTGGTGCTGCGCCCCGGCGATGGTGCAGAGGCATTGACCATGCTGCTGGGGGCATCGCTGCTGGTAGACGGGCTGCTGAATCTGATCGTTGCATTGCTGACGGTGAAGATTATCCGCCACCAACAGCCGGATGTGATCGAAACGGATGAATTTGAAGTAAGAAAGGACAGTTGAAACATGGGACTCTCAAAAGCGGTGGTTAAAAACCGCGTGCTGATCCTGATTGTCGCACTGATTCTGCTGGTGCCCTCGGTGTTTGGAATGCTGGGCACCCGGATCAACTACGATATGCTGGATTACCTGCCGGCAGACATGGATACAGTCATCGGGCAGGAAACGCTGAAGGAGGACTTCGGCAAGGGTGCGTTTTCCTTTATTGTGGTGGAAAACATGCCTGTTAAAGATGTTGCACAGCTGAAAGCGAAGCTGGAACAGGTAGAGCATGTGGAAAGCGTGCTGTGGTACGATTCCGCGGCGGATGTTTCCATCCCCATGGAGGTGCTGCCGGATAAGCTGTACAACGAATTCAACACAGGCGATGCCACCATGCTGGCCGTGTTTTTTGACTCAGCTACCAGCGAAGATGTAACCATGGACACCATCCGGGAGATTCGCTCCATTGCCGGCAAACAGTGCTTTGTTTCCGGCATGTCCGCTCTGGTCACCGACCTGAAGGACCTGTGCGAGCAGGAGGAGCCCATTTATGTGGCGTTGGCTGTAGCCTGTGCCTGTGCAGCCATGATGCTGCTGCTGGATGGCTGGCTGGTTCCCTTTGTATTTCTGGCCAGCATCGGCATGGCCATTGTGTATAATCTGGGCAGCAATGTTTTTCTGGGCGAGATTTCCTACATCACCAAGGCGCTGTCTGCCGTGCTGCAGTTGGCTGTGACCATGGACTACTCCATTTTCCTGTGGCACAGCTACAATGAACAGCTTACGCTGCAAAGCGACCATAAGGAGGCTATGGCGGTTGCCATTCACAACACCTTCACCTCCGTCATCGGCAGTTCCATCACCACCATCGCCGGCTTCATCGCGCTGTGCTTCATGTCCTTCACGCTGGGACGCGACTTGGGCATTGTGATGGCCAAAGGCGTGCTGCTGGGCGTTATCGGCTGCGTGACCATCCTGCCGTCCATGATTCTGGTGTTGGATAAGCCCCTGCAAAAAACCCGTCACCGCTCTCTGATTCCGGATATGGGCGGCTTTTCCAAGGGCGTGTGCAAGGCATTCCCTGTATTTTTGGTGATTTTCGCCCTGCTGATTGCTCCGTCTTACTACGCTTACAGCAAGACAAACAGTGAGGTCTACTACGACATGGGGCAGTGTCTGCCGGAGGACATGGAGTATGTTATCGCCAACAAGAAGCTGTCTGAGGAGTTTGACATTGCCTCTACCCACATGCTGCTTCTGGATGCAGGTCTGCCTGACAGCAGCGTCCGCCATATGCTCGACGAGATGGAGCAGGTGGACGGCGTGAAATATGTGCTGGGCATTGAAAGTGTCATGGGGCCCATGATTCCCAAGGAGGTTCTGCCTGATTCCGTGCGCTCCATGCTGGAAAGTGACAACTGGGAGCTGATGCTCATCAACTCCGAATATAAGGTTGCCTCTGACGAGGTAGGGGAACAGATCGACCAGCTGAATGCAATCCTGAAAAAATACGATCAGGGCGGCATGCTCATCGGCGAGGCCCCCTGTATGAAGGATATGATTGAAACCACCGACCACGACTTCAAGGTGGTCAATGCCGTGTCCATCGTAGCTATTTTCATTATCATCGCTCTGGTGGAAAAGAGCTTCTCTTTGCCCTTTATCCTTATCGCTGTTATTGAGCTGGCTATCTTCATCAATCTGGGGCTGCCCCATTATCTGGGCCAGTCGCTGCCCTTCATCGCCCCCATCTGCATCAGTACCATTCAGTTGGGCGCCACGGTGGACTACGCCATTTTGATGACCACCCGTTATAAGGCCGAGCGTCTGGCGGGAGAGGAACGAAAGACAGCCGTGTTTACCGCGCTGCGCACCTCCGCCCCTTCCATTATTGTCAGCGGCATGGGACTGTTCGCCGCCACCTTCGGCGTGGCGCTGTACTCCAACATTGACATTGTGGGGTCCATGTGTATGCTGATGGCGCGAGGCGCCATTATCAGCGTGCTGCTGGTGCTGCTGGTGCTTCCGGCATTGCTGATTCTCTGCGACGGACTTATTTGCAAAACCACCCGGGGTATGCATCACCTGACGGGTAAGCATCATCAGGAGGTAAGAGTATGAAAAACAAAAAGATTTTGGCCATTGTCCTGTCGCTGACGCTGGTGCTCAGCAGTGCAGGGGTGACGGCATGGGCCGTGTATAAAAACAACGACGATTCCGCCTCCGGCGAAAGCGCACAGACGGTTTCCGCCACAAGTAGCAGCACTGACCCTGTAACCAAAGATGAAACGGTGTATGTAATGACCACCGCCGACGGCCAGACCAAAAAAGTTCTGGTCAGCGACTGGATCAAAAATGCTCTGCCCCAGGAGGCTCAGAAGGCCGTCGCCGGATTGTCCAACGCCGAAAATGTGAAGGATGACTGCTGGACGGGGACCATAGAAAAGGAGCTTCCTGTCACCATGTCCATCCGCTATCAGCTGGATGGCAAAACCGTGTCCGCCAGCGAGCTGGCCGGAAAGAGCGGGCGGGTGACCATTCGCTTTGATTACCGGAACAATCAGTATGAGATGAAACCCGTGAACGGCGTCAGTCAGAAAATTTATGTTCCCTTTGTGGCTCTTACCGGCGCTTTGCTGGACACGGATCACTTCTCCAATGTTTCTGTTTCCAATGGCAAGCTTATTAACGACGGCAACCACATTGCCGTTATCGGCATGGCCTTCCCCGGCCTTCAGAACAACCTGAGCGCGGCTGATCTGGAGCTGCCGGACTATGTAGAAATCACCGCCGATGTAACGGACTTCACCATGGAAACCACCCTTACCATGGTCAGCAACAGCCTGCTCAACGAGGTGGATACCGACGAGCTCTCCGGCGGCGACCTCAGCAGCCTGTCCTCCTCTATGAGCAAGCTTACCGACGCTATGAGCCAGCTTCTGGATGGCTCCTCCTCTCTGTACGATGGCCTATGCACCTTGCTGGAAAGCTGCAACCAGCTGTCCGATGGCGTGCAGCAGCTTGCTGCCGGCCTTACTCAGCTCAGCGGCAACAGCGCTGCTTTGAATGATGGCGCCAAGCAGGTATTTCAGGCGTTGCTGGCTACTGCCAACAGCCAGCTTTCCGCTCAGCCGGCCGAGGCCGGTCTGAGTGCCGAGGATCTGACCATGGAGAACTACAGTGAGGTGCTCAGCGGCATTCTGGCGCAGCTGGATCAGGCAGGTACTCTGGCCGAGCAAACCGCATTGCAGCAGGTCACAACGGCTGTGAACGCCAATCGCGATCAGGTTGAGGCCGCCGTTACCGCCGCCGTGCAGGAGACTGTGCAAACGCAGGTCACGGCCGTAGCAAAGCAGGAGGTTCTGGCCGGTGTTATGAAGCAGGCGGGCGTTACACAGGAACAGTATGACGGCAGCGAACAGGTCAAGGCCATGATTGACAGTGCTGTGGAGCAGCAAATGGAGACCGCCCAAATCCAGCAGAAGATCGCCGCCGGTGTGAAGCAGGCCATGGCCTCTGACGAGGTAAAGGCCCAGATTCAGGCCAACACCGACCAGCAGATTCAGCTTTTGATTGCGCAGAATATGAGCAGCAAAGAAGTGCAGGATAAGATCATGGCCGCCACCCAGCAGGCCTCTGCCGGGGCCGTGCAGATTCGCAGCCTGAAGCAGCAGCTGGATCAGTACAATACCTTCTACATGGGGCTGCTGACCTACACTGCCGGTGTAGATCAGGCTGCCGCCGGGGCAGGCCAGCTGCAAAGCAATATGCCCGCTCTTCTCAGCGGCGTAACGCAGCTGCGGGATGGCTCCATGCAGCTGTCCGATGGCTTGAAGCAGCTGAATGAGGAGGGTATCCAGAAGCTGACGCAGGCACTGGGCGACAATGTGGAGGGTCTTGTGGACCGCCTGATTGCCACCGTGGAGGTCAGCCGCAACTACCGCAGCTTCTCCGGTATCTCTGACGGCATGGATGGCGAGGTGCGCTTCATCTATCGCACCGATGCAATCGAAAGCGCCGAATAAAATCGCTTCTCTGTATGAAAACGGCTCCGGTTTTTGCCGGAGCCGTTTCAGTCGCTATATATCCCTTCTGCCATTTTTTGAAGCGGACAGCCGCCGAAATGGCAGCCGTCCGCGAAAAATCAGCCCATATCCTATTTTCCGTTTTCTGTTTTCAGCTGTATGTACGCAGTACAGCCGTTACCTTGCCCAGAATCGTGGCATACCGTCCGTCAATGGGGCTATACGCCTCGTTTTCCGGCAGCAGCCACACCTGCCCGTTGCGGCGGGACAGACGCTTGACCGTTGCCTCGTCCTCCAGCAGCGCCACCACGATTTCGCCATTATTGGCATGATTCTGGCTGTGCACCACCACCAGATCACCGGGCAAAATGCCCGCATTCAGCATGGACTTGCCCCGGACCCGCAGGGCAAAATACTCGCCGTCCCTCCCGCCGGTGTCATAGGTCAGGTAGTCTTCGATGCACTCCTGCGCCAGAATGGGCGTACCGGCGGCCACATCTCCCACAATGGGCACCCGATTTGCAGGCAGTTCTTCTTCGCTTACCTGGGAAAGCGGCACAGTCTGCCCCACCGGCTTTGTCTCACGCTTCGGCAGCGTCAACGCGCGGCCCTTCCGGCCGTCCTTACACAGGACGCCCAACTCCTCCAGATGCTTGATATGGAAGTGGACGGTAGATGGGGACTTCAATCCCACCGCCTCACCAATCTCCCGAACGGACGGCGGGTAGCCCTTTGTTTCAATGGCATCGGCAATATAGTCATAGATTTTCTGCTGCATTTTTGTAAGCTGGGCCATAGCGCACTCCTCATTTCTACAATGCTACATTGTGTCAGCTTTATTATAGCACAGATTTTTCATTTTGCAACACCTGTTCTATTCTTTTCCTGCATTTTTTCTCTTGCAATTCATCGTCTGCTGTGGTAATATATTATTTACAATCTGATTATTGTGCCCGGATGGGCATCTATGCATAGGAGGAAAATTAACCATGTTGATTGCTGTTACGATTCTGCAGCTGCTGTCCGCTCTGATTCTGATTCTGATTGTCCTGTTCCAGTCCGGTAAGAGCGAGGGGCTTTCCGGTGCCATCGGCGGTATTGTGGATTCCTATATGTCCAAGAGCAAGGCCCATTCTGTGGATGCTAAGCTGGCCCGGGCCACCAAGTGGGTGGGTGCCGTTTTCGTGGTGCTGACGCTGGTGCTGAACTGCATGATTGCAGCCGGCGTGTAAGCCCGACCATTTTTATGCGACTGAAAAAGCAGACCGCTCAGCGGTCTGCTTTTTATCTTTTATCTCTCAGCAGGCGCGTATCTGCCGCTCTCAGGGCGGGCGTCTCTCCTTACTGCAAAAACTCGGCTGCCGTGCTGCTGTCTTCAATCGGGGTCAGGTCACGGATGATCATCTGGCAGTCATAGGATTCAATACGCAAGGTTTGCCACTGTGCGTCAGGTACACATGTATTAAACTCGATGTGTCCGTAGTATACCTCACTGCTGCCATAGTGGATATTTTCATCTTCTTCAATGGTAATATAGCTGTCCTCCAACAGCGTCATGGCCAGGTCATCGTCGTTGGTTAGATAGAACAGATACACCTGCCCCTCCTCGTCGGAAAGATAGCCCAGGAACTGCATGGCCAGATCATCATTGATCCAAATCGCATCGCCGCAATAGCCCTCTATGGTCTTCTCATAATTATAGGCGGGGGAGCTTGTATTCGGTCCCCATACGCCGCTATCCCAGCTTACTTTTTTCAGTCCCTCTCCCACCAGACCTTTAATAATCAGAATGGCGATTATCAGTATAACGCAAAATACCAGTGCTCCGACACTGTTGTTCTGTACTTTCCCTTTAGAATGGGAAAATCGTTTCTGGAAGCTTTTAATCTCCTGCTCGCCGTTCTGCGTGGCTTGGCTTGTACCCTTTTTCCGATATTTGCGGGCCTGCTCCTCAAAGCACTGCTTGTCTTCGTAGCATACCTTCTCCTCGTAACAAACCTTGCCGGGTTCAGGACGGGCCTGGTTTCTGTCCTCGCCATGGTGCACGGAGCCGTCAGCCCCCACCCATTCCCGGCGGGGCGGGCGGTTATAGGCGCCGCAGTGGGGGCAGCACCCCTCCCGGCGGTAATCATAGCGCCTGCCGCAGGCGGCGCAGCGAATTGTCTGCATCAATCCTATCCTCCCCTTCTGTTTTTCTCTATCATACAGGCCGAAGGGCCGTTTTGCCACCTACCTGAGGTTGCATCTGCTTCTTTTTTGGCAACTTCAACTTTACATGCTCAGTATACCATCCCGTTTCCCTTTGCGCAAGGCAGAAAAAAGCCCTTTGCTATGACGGCGCGCCATAGCAAAGGGCTTTTTAGCATATTTGGCTTCTTACTTGACCAGTTCGATGATGGCAGTCTCAGCAGCATCGCCGCGGCGAATACCGGTGCGGATGATGCGGGTATAGCCGCCATTGCGCTCAGCATACTCAGGAGCGATCTCCTTGAACAGCTTGTGGGCAACATCCT
>ERZ772867.1941-NODE-1941-length-21774-cov-3.324831_pt1 | contig 21774 bp, 13 predicted proteins | sample MGYA00511341_ERZ772867 | MGnify/ENA primary metagenome ERZ772867 (study PRJEB29015, sample SAMEA2737707) | human gut metagenome | biome: human gut; feature: human-associated habitat; material: faeces | place: China | collected 2012 ... | reverse complement strand
ACGATGCATCCAGTTCGGCAGGTAGTAACAAGGGACCTTCCAATGAAGAACATTTGGCCTTGTTGGAAGAACGTATTGATACATTTTTAGTCCATCATCCTTACCTAACCCGTGAAAAAGTTCCGGCTGAAATCATCACGGCCAGTAGCTCCGGTTTGGATCCACATATCTCACCGAAAGCCGCTTATGTACAGGCTAAACGTGTAGCGGACGCTCGTGGTTGGTCGGAAGAAAAGGTGATGACAATCGTGAACTCACATGTTGAGAAACCTTTATTGGGCATGTTCGGTACAGAAAAAGTAAACGTGTTGAAATTAAACGTTGCGCTTGATAAAGCTGCTGAAAACAAATAACAGTTATTTAATAGATAAATTAGATTTAAGGTTATGAAATCATTTGTAAAAAAAGTAACTGTTTTGGCGGTTGCATTCTCAATGGCATCTTCTACGTTGGCTAATGCACAGGAAGAGGATGGTAAGGTAAATTTTTCCGTACAGGGAGATTTGGTAAGTTCTTATATTTGGCGTGGTTTTTACCAGACTGGTGCCAGCTTTCAACCAACATTATCTTTAGGCGTAGGTAATTTCTCTTTGACAGCTTGGGGGTCTACTGATTTCCAGGGTGCCAATTCCACGTCAGCAGCTGCGGCTAAAGAAATAGATTTGACGGCTGCTTATACATTCGGATCGGCAGGTCCTACATTGTCTGTCGCTAGCTTATGGTGGGCAGGACAAGGTGCCGGTGACTATTTTAACTTCAAGAGCCACGAAACAGCTCACCATTTTGAAGCAGGTTTGGCTTACACTTTACCTATTGAGAAGTTCCCGCTGTCTATCACTTGGAATTTCATGTTTGCCGGTCAAGATAAAGATGAAAATGGGAACCAAAACTATTCTTCTTATGTAGAGTTGAACTTCCCGTTCACAGTGAAGGGAGTTGATCTGAATGCAACTTGTGGTGTTCTTCCATACGATGCGGGAGTAACTACGTATGGAGGTGATGTAAATAGTGGATTTGCTGTAACGAACGTTGCATTGAAAGTAATGAAAGATATCAAAATCACGAATTCTTTCTCATTACCCATTTTTACACAGGCAATTTGGAACCCTCGTATGGAGGATGCTCATCTTGTCTTGGGAATTTCTTTAAGACCTTGATATAGTATACGCATGGACCGAGAACAAAGTGTACAACATTTTTTAGATTTGTTGAAAAAGTCTCGTCGTGGCAATTTTAAAATCTACATCGGCATGATTGCCGGTGTAGGTAAATCGTATCGGATGCTATCAGATGCCCACCAATTACTGGAAAGCGGTATCGATGTCAAGATCGGTTATATAGAAACACATGGGCGAGTCGAGACGGAGGCATTGGTGGAAGGATTGCCTATCATCCCCCGCCGCAAGATATTTTATAAAGGAAAAGAGATCGAAGAGATGGACTTGCAGTCGATTCTCAGTATCCATCCTGAAGTTGTCATCGTTGACGAATTGGCTCATACCAATGTCGAAGGCAGTAAGAACGAAAAGCGTTGGCAGGATGTCATGGATATACTGGATGCCGGTATCAGTGTGATCACGGCGGTCAATATTCAGCATATAGAAGGACTTAACGAGATGGTGCAGGACGTGGTTGGCATTGAGGTCAAGGAACGTATTCCTGATATCGTACTGGAGCAGGCTGATGAAGTGGTCAACATAGACCTTACTGCTGACGAACTGCTGGCTCGGTTAAAAGCCGGAAAAATATACAAACCCGATAAGATACAAACAGCATTAAATAATTTCTTTAAGGCTGAACATATTCTTCAGCTTAGGGAGTTGGCATTGAAAGAGGTAGCTTTGCGGGTAGAAAAAAAAGTGGAGAATACCATTCCAGAGAATCTCGGCGTACGCCACGAAAGGTTTATGGCCTGCATCAGCAGTAATGAGAAAACTCCCCGTAAGATCATACGGAAAGTCGCACGGTTGGCAACCCGATATAATTCCAAGTTTTTTGTACTGTATGTACAAACCCCAAGAGAAAGTTCCGACAGGATTCCGTTGGCAAGTCAAAGGCATTTGCTTAACCATTTCAAGTTGGCAACGGAACTTGGAGGAGAAATCATTCAAGTGCAATCCCCACATATAACGGATGCGATCGTACAGGCTTGTAAAGAAAAGCAAATCAGTACGCTATGTATCGGACGACCAGCTTTAAAATATCCTTCCGCTATCCTTGCGATGGTCCACTATCGGAACATGTTAGAAGAGTTGGCTCAATTAGGCATTGATTTAATAATATTAGCATAAAAATCCTTCCATGAATATGAATATAAAAACAAAGTTGACTTATGGGATAGGACTTTTATTTGTCCTGATCACTTTATTAGGTGGATTGGCTATAAAAAACATTCATAATGTATCGGATGACACGCAGAATATCCTAGCGGATAATTATAATTCACTCCTTTATTCCCGTCAGATGCTCGAGTCACTGGATGCCATTCGGGAAAATCCGAATGCTCGAAAAGAGTTTGAGGCCGGGTTGGAAGCTCAGAAAAAAAATCTGACAGAGAAGGATGAAGACGTACTAACCAACCGATTAAGTTCGAACTGTGAAAAGGCGTTGGATGACATGGATGATGAATCGATTCGGCAGATACGCCAGACGATTTATACCATTATGGCAGTCAATATGTCTGCCATTTATGAAAAGAATGAAGTGGCTGTCCACACAGCGAAAAGATCTCTCTTTTGGATCTGGACGGTAGGGATCGCTTGTATCGTGATCGCCTTCCTCTTTCTGGCTCGCCTGCCACGCTCGGTCAGCGTACAGATCCAGAAATTGACGGATGGCATCAAGGAAATCACCAATGCCAATTACAGCAAACGGCTCAATTTGGGCAATGAACCGGAGTTTAAGGAAATAGCCACGTTGTTCAACGAGATGGCCGAGCGCTTGGCCGAATACAAGAACAGTTCGCTGGAAGATATCCTGCAAGGGAAAAAATATATAGAAACAATTATCAACAGCATTGCAGAACCTATCATAGGCTTGAGTAAGGAACGGAAGATTTTGTTTGTCAATGACGAGGCTTTGACTGTTTTGAATTTGACACGGGAAAACATTATCGACAAACCGGCTCCCGAAGTGGCGTTAAAAAATGATCTGCTGCGCCGTTTGATCCGCCAGTTGGTACATCCCGATGACAATAAGGATCCGTTGAAAATCTACGCAGACAACAAGGAAAGCTATTTTCAAGTAAAATACATCCCGATCAACGTTAACAGGCAGACTGGACTGGAGAGTAAGTATGTCGGGGATGTGATCCTGTTGAAGAACGTGACCGAATTTAAAGAAAAAGATATTGCAAAGACAACCTTTATTTCGACGATCTCCCATGAACTGAAGACACCGATATCAGCTATAATGATGAGTCTGAGATTGCTGGAAGACAATCGGATCGGAAAACTGAATACAGAACAGGAGAGCCTTTCCAAGAACATAAAGGAAAATAGTGACCGTTTGCTGGAGATCACTGGCGAATTGTTGAAGATGTCACAGGTAGAAAGCGGTAAGCTCTACCTGAATCCGAAGATTACCAAACCGATCGAACTGATCGACTATGCCATCAAGGCGAACCGGGTACAGGCCGAGCGTTTTAACTGTCAGATCGAAGTGGAGTATCCCGAAAAGATTGCCAAATTGTTTGTCGACAGCGAGAAGATTGCTTGGGTTGTGACCAACCTGTTATCGAACGCCATCCGTTATTCGTCGGAGAACGGACGGATTATCATCGGTGCACGACAGATCGACAAAGCCGTCGAGATCTATGTCAAGGACTTCGGAAAGGGCATTGACTCGCGTTACCACGAAAGTATTTTCGACCACTATTTCCGTGTGCCGGGAACAAAAGTACAAGGTAGCGGTTTGGGACTTGCCATCAGCAAGGACTTTGTGGAAGCTCATGGTGGTACGATCCATATCGAAAGCGAAGTCGGTAAAGGTAGCACGTTCGTGATCAGATTCAATGTATAAAAAGTAAAATCAAAAATCAGATAGTCTAATGAAAGTATTAAAATTTGGTGGTACTTCAGTCGGTTCTGCCCAGCGGATCAAGAATGTCGCATCAATCATTTGCGATCAGGAACAGAAAATAGTAGTGCTCTCTGCTATGGCTGGGACAACAAACTCTTTAGTGGAGATATCTGAATGTTTTCACAAAAAAGATCCGGAAAAAGCCAATGCGGTCCTTTCTTCCTTGGAGCAGGCTTATGTCAATCATATAGAAGAATTATACCGGAGCGATGTCTACAAGGAAAAAGCCATGCAATACATGCTCGAACGGTCTCAACATGTCTGGTCTTTCTCTAATATGCCTTTCAGCATGTTCGATGAAAAGGAAATCTTGGCGCAGGGTGAGCTAATATCAACCTTTCTGATGACCTGCTATCTGGAAGAACAAGGAGTGAAGGTAGTTTTATTGCCTGCGTTGAACTTCATGCGGATTACAATGGACAATGAACCGGACATGGAATATATCGCTAAACACCTAAATACACTTTTGGAGCAAAACAAAGAGGCAGAAATATATATTACGCAAGGTTTCATCTGCCGGAATGCTTACGGCAGCATTGACAACTTGGAAAGAGGAGGAAGCGATTACACCGCCTCTCTAATTGGGGCGGCTATCCAAGCAGAAGAGATACAGATATGGACGGATATTGATGGGATGCACAACAACGATCCACGGTTTGTCAATGACACCGCTCCTGTTAGGCAGTTGAACTTCGACGAAGCCGCTAAGTTGGCACATTTCGGTGCCAAGATACTACATCCGACTTGCATCCTGCCTGCCAAGGAAAAGAACATACCGGTACGTCTCTTGAACGCATTGCAGCCAAGTGCGTCGGGTACATTGATCTCGAACACGGCGGAAAAGGGTGCGATCAAAGCTGTTGCCGCCAAAGACAACATCACGTATGTCAAGATCAAGTCGCTCCATATGATACCGACACCTCATTTTCTGAGCATCGTGTTTGATACGTTCTATAATTACAATACGCCGGTGGACATGGTGACCACTTCCGATATCGGGGTTTCCGTAACGATTGATGATGACAAGCATATAGACGAGATTGTGGGTGTATTACGGAAATACGCAACGATTACAGTCGAAAAGAATATGGTGATTGTTTGTGTTGTTGGTGACCTGGAATGGCAAAATGTCGGTTTTGAGGCACGCATCATCAATGCGTTGAAAGATATTCCCGTACGAATGATTTCATACGGTGGTAGTAGTAGTAACGTATCGTTGGTGATGAAAGCGGAGGATAAAGTGCATGCCTTAAAGGCGCTCAGTGAGCACCTATTTTCCGTATCTGACATTTATTAAATATAACAGATTTGATTCCTTTATCAAATGTTTGGGAGGGACACCAAATCTGTTGAACAATTATATGAAAAACAGAAAGAGAAGGAAATGTTGGAAGATCAAGATGCCTCTGTTCATTCTGTTATCTTTTGGTATAGACAAAATATAATGAAGTGAATTCTAAATGTTTTTGTATAACTTTTAGGATTCACTTCTGTATCCATCTACTATTTAACAATATATATTATTTCTTATAACCCGCTAAAATCGACCCCGTCGAATATTAGAGAAGGAACACGCCAACTGGAGAATGTGCGCGGGTCATTGCCGACTTCGGCTAAATTACTCCACAAGGAAATCATGTTGCCTGTTGCGTTCATTTCGGAGATGGGTTGTGTCAGTTTGCCTTTTTCGATCAGGAAACCTTCTACACCGTAAGAGAAGTCACCGGTCGTACTGTTGCTGTTACCGCCGTTGAAACCCGTCACCAGAATGCCTCTGTCGACAGAAGCAATCAGACCATCCGTATCCTTATTTCCCATTTGCATGGTCAGGATAGAAGGGGAGGCAATCGTTTGTCTCATATTCATCTTGTTGGCTGAATAGGTATCGATATAATAGGTTTTCAGGATACCGTTTTCAAACACAGGCATACGTTTTGTCGCTACACCTTCGCCATCGAAATATCGGGCACCGGATGTACCCACCATGTGGGGTTCATCGATAACCGTTAGTTTGTCACCCAATACTTTCTGGTCGATTTTATCCAACAAAAAAGAGTTTTTCTGCTGGATGGAAGAACCATATAATGCATCGATTACCGGAGAAAGCAAACGGGAGGAATTCATATTGTCCACAACCATCTGATACTTGCCGGAAGCGACCTTTTTCTGTCCCAGTTTACGCATTACACGTTCCAGGGCCTTTGTTCCCAGACCTTCTTTAATTAACTTATCATAGTAAAGTGAAGAATCGAACCAATAGGATTCCGGGCGAGCATCCCCTTCACCTTTGATGCTTACGCTGGCAACTAGGCTGAAAGAAGAACCGGATGCTTCCCCTTCGAAGCCGTTGCTGGCAACCATATATTTGAAATCCTTTTCATCGCTGTAGGATGAATTGACCGAGATAATACGGGGATCTTTTCCCATCATTTCGTTGCAGACGTTCATGGCCAGTGTCACTTTGTCGTCCGGCTGGATTGAGTCGAACTTCGGATCGATCAGTTGCAAGTCGGCGCCGCCTCCTTTATAATAGAGAGAAGAGTCGGGGAACGTACGCGCCTTGTCTTCCGCCAGGAAGCGAGTGGAAGCGATACCGTTACGGATAAAACTTTCCAGTTCCTTTTTATCCAGACGGTTTGTAGAGAAGGAACCGAAACGTCCGTCCACAAACAGATGGATCACCAAACTGTTTTCCGATGCCTGTTGCAAGCGGTCCATTTTCATATCACGTATTTCGAAGGAACTGCTCGATCCATTATAGATACTTACACGTGAGGCCTGGCAACCGTTTTTCAGGGCAAATTCCATGGCCCACTGAGCCAGTTTTTTATTTTCGTTCGTTATCATGTCTAATGATTTATGATTTTAGATTTATGATTATGACTTTGGATTTATGATTTATGGGTGTGTAGACAACGCATAAATCATAAATCTTTTTAATTTTCTCCTCCTACAGTAAGTTTACTAACTAAGGCTGACGGCATACCGCAGGTTACCGGACAGGATTGTCCGTCCTTGCCGCATGTCCAGGTGCCGTTATCCATCTTGTAATTGTTTCCGACCATCGTGATATCGGCCAATGCACGTGGACCGTTACCGATGATATTGATATCTTTGATCGGCTGTGTCAGTTTACCATTTTCGATTAGATAACCGTCTTTCACGAAGAAGGTGAAGTCGCCTGCACCAATCTGTACTTGCCCGTTGGTGAAGCTAGAGGCATAGATACCTTTCTTCACCGTCGAGATCATTTCTTCTTCCGTCACGTTTCCGGCTTCCATATAGGTAGCGCGCATACGCGGGATCGGCATCTGGCGGAATGATTCACGGCGACCGTTCCCCGTTGAAGGTATACCGTAATGTTTGGCACTGATACGGTCGTGCAGGTAGCTGGTCAGAATGCCTTCTTTCACGATATAAGTCTTTTGCCCGGCGATACCTTCGTCATCGATATTGACAGAACCGCGGTTGAAAGGAATCGTACCGTCGTCCACCACATTGATATGCTCGTTACAAACCTTTTTGTTCAGCTGGTCGGAGAAGATCGATGTATTCTTGCGATTGAAGTCAGCTTCGAAAGCATGGCCGATTGCTTCGTGCAACAAGATGCCGGAACCTCCTGCACCCATTACGACCGGCATTTCGCCTCCTTTAGGCTTGATAGCTTGGAATAGGATGGAGGTTTTCTCTACTGCCTCCTTTGCTACTTCGGCAATGATATCATCTGTCAGGAATTCGGCTCCCATGCGGAAAGCGCGGGATGCATATGAATTTTCGATCTTCCCGTTGTCCTCCATGATACAGACTGCCCCCAGCGTCACCATCGGACGATAGTCGTAGTACATCTGTCCTTCGGAGTTGCAGAACAAGATGTGTGAAGTCGTGTCTCCCAACGAAGCCATCACTTTGTGCACCCGTTTGTCAAGCGCAAAAATCTGATCGTTCAGTTTCTGAAGATACGGGGTCTTTGCATTTACGGCGAGCTCGTCCCAAGGAGTTTGTACACCGTAATAATTATTCGGGATCGGTTCCTCCGTCAGGGCAACCGGAGCTTTTCCTGCCGAGCCGGTTGCGATACGGGCTGCCGTGCGGGCAGCTTTCAGCATCTCGTCGAGAGTCACGTTTTCCACATACGCATAACCGGTCTGATCACCGGCCAATACACGTACTCCCATACCGAAATCGATATTGGACGAAGCACGGTTTACGGCTCCGTCTTGCAATCCGATATTGTTCCGGTAGGAATGTTCAAAGAAAAGATCTGCATAGTCGCCTCCTTTCTCAAGTGCTGCTGCCAACACTTTCTTCATGTCGTTTTCACTGACACCAAAATGGTTCTGAGCGAATGAGATACCGGTAGCCTGATCTACCTTGTTTCCGGTACAACTTCCCAGGAATGAGGGAACTGCTAATGATCCAAGCATAACCATACCTCCTGTTTTGATAAAATCACGTCTGTTGATTTTCATATGTTCGATTATAGTTTATTCTCTTTTGCCCATTGCATGACGTTGGCTGGCGGGCGTTCGGCCAACAATTCTTTTTTCATGAAATCCATGTAAGGAGCCACGTGCTTAAAAAATTTCTTGTAACCTCTACATAGATAGTTCAATCCGGGTTCGCCGTTTGCCGTATGGAGAAAACGGTTCTTGGGACATTCGCCGTTGCAGGCAAACAGGTAGTCACACTCCTTGCATTGGGTAGGGAGTGTTTCATATTTGTCTGCTCCGAACTTCAGTTGGCGTTGGCTGTACATCATCTCGGTAAGCGTCTGGGTATGGATGTTACCTAACTTATATTCCGGGAATACAAAGTGGTCGCAGGCATATACGTCGCCATTGAACTCCATCACACCGGCATGTCCGCAAGTGCGTGCCAGCGTACAGACGCCCGGTTGTTCGCCTACCCAGTTTGCCAGTGTGGAGTCGAAAAGCTGGATATAATAATTACCGACATCCTCTTTCAGCCATTCGTCGAAGACCGCACAGAGGAAATCTCCCCATTTTCCGGCGTCGACCGTGAAAGGGGCTAGTTTGATGTTGGCATCCTGCTGTTCCGGCGAGGTGAGCAACGTTCCGTCCTGATGGAATCCGAGGCGTTCTACAATCGGGGTGAATTGGATATAGTGGCAATCTATTTCCTTGAAAAAGTGATAGAATTCCAGCGGATAATCTACGTTGTAGTCATTGACGACTGCCATTGCGTTGTATTCCACGCCATGCTTTTTCAGCAGTTCGATTCCCTTCATCACTTTATAGAAGGAGGGGAGTCCCTGCTTGTTGCGACGATATTCGTCATGAAACTCCTGCGGGCCGTCTATCGAAACTCCCACGAGGAAGTTGTTTTCTTTGAAGAAACGACACCAGTCGTCGTTCAGCAGTGTCCCGTTTGTCTGGATACAGTTGTCTATCTGGCGTCTGTGGCCGTACTTGCGTTGCAATTCCAGTGCTTTCCGATAGAAACTGATCGGACGCATCAGCGTTTCACCACCGTGCCAGGTAAAGAGAACCTGCGGCATCGTCTGACATTCCAGATATTCCTTGATGAATTTTTCCAGTAGCTGTTCGCTCATGATATGATTTTTCACCTCAGGATAAAGTTTCCCCTTCTCAAGGTAATAGCAGTATTCGCACGCCAGGTTGCAAATCGAACCGACGGGCTTCAACATTACATATACGGGTTTCGCGAACGGGGATATATATGGATTACTCATGGTATGCTTAAAACGATGTTTTATTTAGTTTCATATGCAAAAGTAATCTTTTTAACGGATGAATGTTGTTTTTTTACCGTGTTTTTTTCTTGTAGCGGTTGTAATCGGTGACAAATCCTTCGCAAAGCCAATTCGCGAGTGCCTGACGGTTGTCGCTCAGGATGATTCGCTGCTGGTCGAAACTGTTTTGGATATTACCTAACTCGACGAAAACGGAGGCCGGTGTCGTATGCCTCAACACGTATAAGTTCCGTCCGTCCACTGTTCCGGTAAATCCTCGTCCCGGCTGGTGCTTCTTATATTTATGGGTGAAAGTTGTCCGCATGGTTTTCGCCAGATGCTTGCTTTCGGAGTTTTTATTCTGGTGGTAGAAAAAAACATCGGTCTGGTGTCCCTTGTTCCGGCTGTCCACATGCACGAAGATAGCTCGTTTGTAGGCGTATTTATCCTGCTTGAACAGGGTGTTTATCTTGTCACTTCGTTGTTTCAGGCGACGGACCTGGTTAAAAGGAATAGGGCTACCGATACAAGTTTCCCGTTTACTGTTCTTCAGGTATTTGTCATCCCGTATCCCGTCTTTGGCATCTTGAATGATAATGTGGACTTTGGCTCCTTTTGTCATCAGGTTGCGTGCCAGACGGAGTACGATGTCGTAGGCATATTCGTCTTCGTGCAACTCGATTTTGCCAATCCGTCCGATTGCTCCTGGATCAGGGCCTCCGTGTCCGCTGACCAGATAGAAACAGGCTCCTTTTAGTTCGGACGATGTTACCTTATAGGAGGCCAGTTCTTTGCCGAACAACGGTTCATAGTTCGCTCGTTTGATGGCGGATGCAACAGCTTCTTTTCCCTGTAAGGGGGGAAGCGTATATTTGACTCCTATCCTAAGGGTATTCCCCTTGCCTAACTTGTTTTTGTTCAGCTCGATGAACTGTTTCTGATATGAAATACCTGTACGGTTATGGCGTTTGAGGAACAGGGTGATGCCTTCTCCTTTCTTGGGAAAGGCTTTTTCCTGGGCCTGTAAACGGTTGACGCAAAATATGGTAAAAAATAACGCGAATATGATATTAAGTTTAAACTTCATTGGAGACATGTTGCTAATGCGAACAAAAATAACGCTTTTTCGGGATTATGCAAAATATACGGTTATTATCAGGCGGAGCAGCATGTCCTAGTAGTATCATAGGCAGGAAGAGTTTGTGCCATGTCGATGAAACGGTTGTGCCATGCTGATGAAACAGTTGTGCCATACTGGTGAAACGGTCGTGCCATGCCGATGGAATTATTGTGGCAAAGGCATGAAGCTTTATTTTTATGGTTTGTCTGCTTTTGTTCGCCTGAGTTCAGGAAATATCTCAGATCAAATGATTCATCGCCATGTATTTCCAAAGTGGGGCGGCATGGAGCGCTTGTTTGATCTGGTCGTTTAGCAACAATTCTTTTACTTCGTCGAGAGTCAGAAGGTGGACGCTGAGGTCTTCCGTGTCTTCCAGATGTTGTGCCATGACTGACTCTACATCTGTGGCAAGATAGCAATAAGTCAGGTTGGTGTGGGTGCTCGGATTGACGCCTATTACCATCAGTTCGCTCCAATTTCCGTTGCCGTAGCCGGTCTCTTCGAGCAATTCCCGTTGGGCGGAGACGAGTGGGGAAGCGTCTTCCTTTTCGCAGACACCGGCGCAAAGTTCGTGAGCCGTGATACCCAGTCCATGACGGTATTGGCTTACAAATACGAATTTCTGCTCTTTGGTGATTGCGATCACATTGATCCATTCTGGATATTCGAATATATAATATTCAGGAATCCTGTTTCCGTTCGGCAATTCCACTTCCTCCCTGCGCACGGTGAACCAAGGTTGGCTGGATAGGTATTCACTTTTCAGTACTTTCCAGTTTCTGTTTTTCGGAGTTTCCATATTTGTAGTTTGTTGATGGTGTGTATCAAAATATATAATTATGAAACGGTCGAGTTTGTAATAAATTGTATTTGTACTTATCTTTGTAACTTCGAAAGAGAGGACTTAGATGAATAAAGATAATAATTTTGGTAGGCTTTTGCTCCTGCTACTTCTTGCGTTTGGTATCTGCTTGGGACTTTATTACTTACCGGACCAGCTGTTCGGGATGAAAATAAAAAAAGTTGATTTACTTTCCGATCTCAGGATAAAACCAGAATCCCTGTCTATGGATTCCTTGCGTATGCAATTGGAACAACCGGATACGGTCCGGATAGATTCGGCCGCCGTGCGTGATTCGATCCTGAAAACGACAGGTATCGATTCCGTCGCCCTCGCATTACGCGATTCGCTTTACAAGGTTATGTATGCGGACAAGGGAGCCGATTCGTTGGGAACGCGTATCGAGGATTACTCTGTCGGCCATATCGGTTTGAAACGTTTTTTTGCCGCTTTAAGAAATAGCAGGCAGGCGAACCGCCCAGTGCGTGTCGCCTTTTTGGGTGATTCGTTTATCGAAGGTGACATTGTGGTGGCTGATTTCCGTTCGGGTATGCAGGAGCGGTTCGGAGGACGCGGAGTCGGTTTCGTTCCGGTTACGTCGGTAGCCGCCCAGTTCCGTCCGACGATCGAGCAAAAGGCGGAAGGTTGGACCACCTGGTCCATGTTGACGGATCATCATCACCGGTATACGCTTTCCGGAATGACGTTCGAACCGAAAGGGAAGAAGCCATCTATCTCGATCAAGACAACAGACCGTTATCCGGAGTTGAAAACGGTTTCTTCCCTTAAATTCTTGTATGAAAAGAATATCCGTACACAGATGACTTTGGTTTGCAACGGCACGCAGGACACGATCTGCGAGACCTTGGAACCGACAACCGCCATCACGCAATACGAACAAACAGGAACCTTTACGGAAGCCTCCTTCAGCTTTGCCGATACGGCCGGTTTCCGTGCTCTCGGGGTTGCACTCGAAGATAATTCTGGGGTGATCGTGGACAATTATTCGTTGCGTGGCAATTCGGGGATGATCCTTTCGAGATTGGACAGCACCCGTTGCCGAGAGTTGAACGAGATACGTCCCTATGATCTGGTCGTTTTGCAGTACGGGTTGAATATCGTCAGCGACAGCGTTCTCCAGTATGGCTGGTACGCCAAGCGAAGAAGCCGTACTCCACGTACGCATTTGTTTTCCGGATGCCGATATCCTGATGCTGGGGGTTTCGGACAGGAGCCGACAAGTGGACGGAACCTTCGAAACGATGCCTGCCGTATTAGCCTTGCTGCACGCACAGCGGCAGGCGGCTCGCCGTTCGGGGGTCGCTTTCTGGAATGTCTTTGGGGCGATGGGAGGAGAGAACAGCATGATCCGTTTCGTGGAGAACAATTGGGCTAGCAAAGACTATACCCATTTGAGTTTCAGGGGAGGAAAAGAGATAGCTTCTGCCTTGTTGAAGGCAATATTATTAGAAAAGGAGTTTTATGATGAAGCAGACAAAGTGGCTCATTAGTCTATCGGCTTGCCTGGTTTTGATGGCCGCCAGTTCTGCCGGAGTGAAAGGAAAATTGGCGATCCCGTGTCAAGCGTGGGAACAGGGGAGTATTGATACGATCCCGCTTCCTTCCCGCATTTATTCGATCGGGAAGGAGGTCGATTCGATCCAGTCACCCTCTTCGCTGCAATCCTTCTTTGACGAACTGGATTCGCTCGGAGCGGGGAAGGATACCGTATTGACAATCGTCCATTTAGGCGATTCTCACATACAGGCCGGTTATTATTCCGGTAAAGTGATGCGTCTTTTGCAGGCGCAGTTCGGGAATGCCGGACGTGGATGGATTGCCCCTTTCAAGTTGAGCAAGACGAATGAGCCGGACGATTATTTCATCTCTTCTTCCGTCCGCGAATGGGTGACGGGACGCTGTATCCAAGCCAATAAGAAATGTCCTGTTGGAATCGGTGGAATCGGCATCCAGTCCGTTTCTCCTTCCATCAATTTGGACGTTCGGATAGCGCCTAACAACGGGGCAGGCTATTCCTTCAACCAGGCGATCCTTTACCGGGGAGAAAAAGCCATGCCTATGTTGCCGGCCGGTTCGTTCAAAGATTCCATACAGACATCTTTGGCTACGGTTCCGGCTGTTGCAGGTGTCTTGGCCGATACCTTCCGTATTTCTCATCCGGTAGATACGTTGCAGCTGCACAGTACCCGGCGGAAACAAGGCACGGATAAGCTGCTTCCGGCCTCCAATTTCAAAAATGTTTATTATGGTTTCAGCCTGACGAACGGTTATCCGGGTGTCCTCTACCATTCGGTCGGCGTGAACGGGGCGATGTATGTCAATTACACAGACGAAGCATACGTTCGTCAGTTGGCCCTGTTGAAACCTTCTTTGCTGATTATTTCGTTGGGTACGAACGAAACCTTCGGCCGTCGCTTCCGTTCGGAAGAATTTGGCGGACAGATACGTGCGTTCGTTTCCCTCGTCAAGAAACAGATGCCTGAAACGGCTATTCTGCTCACCACTCCGCCGGAATGCTACAAGCGGACTTATGTCAATAAAAAACGGACGTATGTCCGTAACTCGAATACCCAACTTGCTGCAAAGGCGATTGTAAAGGCGGCACGTGAAGAGGGCGTAGCTTGCTGGGATCTCTTTGCCGCTACGGGAGGAAAAAGCTCCTGCACCAAATGGCGCAAGGAAAAACTGATGGGCCGTGACCGTATTCATTTCACAAAGGATGGCTATCGTGAGCAAGGAACCTTGTTATATCGTGCCCTAATGCAATCTTATAATCAAATGTTGAAAATCAGAAAAGATGATGAATGATTTTATAAATAAAATGGGAGAATATTGGTCTCAGCTCTCATTCGACAAACTTGGCGATATATTGACCTACCATCACAATGCTCCGATACTTTTCAGCAGCGGATTGTTTTTCTTCCTTTTTATCGGTTTCCTGATTATTTATATGTCGCTCAGGAAGCATTTGCTGACGCGTATCATTTACGTTACGTTGTTTTCCATCTATTTCTATTATAAGAGCAGCGGATTGTTTTTCTTTCTCCTGCTGTTTGTCGCAACATCCGATTTTTGCATTGTGCAGTGTATGACCAAGACTGCTTCCAAGTGGGGACGCAAAGCATGGGTTGTCCTGAGCCTGTGCGTTGACTTAGGGCTGTTGGGATATTTCAAATACTTCAATTTCTTACGGGAGATCATGGCTGCCGTTGCTCATGAGTTGGGGTATCAGTTAGGGAATACCTCGTTGCAGAACATTACCTATCAGCCGTTGGATATCTTTCTGCCGGTCGGCATTTCCTTCTTTACCTTCCAGACCATCAGCTACGTGATTGATGTGTACCGGGGTAGGATAGACCCCCTCCGGCGTTGGATCGACTATGTTTTCTATGTCTCCTTCTTCCCGCAGCTGGTGGCCGGTCCAATCGTTCGGGCACGCGATTTTATTCCTCAGATTTATAAGACTCCGGTTGTTACGCGGGCGGAGTTCGGAGAGGGACTTTTCCTCGTATTGTGCGGGCTCTTCAAGAAAACCGTCATATCCGACTATATCAGCTTGAACTTCGTCGACCGCATATTCGATGCTCCTTTGCTCTATACAGGGGTGGAAAATCTGTTGGGTGTGTATGGTTATGCCTTGCAGATCTATTGCGATTTTTCCGGCTATTCGGATATGGCGATCGGGATTGCATTGTTGTTAGGTTTCCGTTTTAACGTGAATTTCGATTCGCCTTACCAGTCGGCGACCATTACGGAATTCTGGCGACGTTGGCATATCTCGCTCTCTTCTTGGTTGAAAGACTATTTGTATATTTCACTCGGAGGTAATCGGAAAGGGAAAATACGGACATACATCAACCTGCTGATAACGATGTTGTTGGGCGGTTTATGGCACGGAGCCTCCGTGAGTTTTATCCTTTGGGGCGCCCTGCATGGAGTTGCACTGGCCGTCCATAAGTTCGTGATGAACCATTTCAGCAGTTTCAAACCATTAGGATCAGAAATGAAACCCTGGAGAAGAGTGATAGGTGTTCTGATCACTTTCCATCTGGTGTGCTTTGGCTGGATTCTGTTCCGGGCTGACTCGATGCAAACGGTTGGCGAGGTGCTGACGCAGATTTTCACGAATTTCCATCCGGAGGTCTTTATGCAGTTTGTGGTGGGCTATAAAGGAGTGTTCGTCTTGATGGTGGTGGGTTATATCCTGCATTTCATGCCGAAATCGGCGGAAAACGGTTTGCAGGCAGTCGTTACCCGTTCTCCTTTGCTTGTTCAGGCGGTGATGCTGGCGATTGCGATCTTTGTTGTCGTGCAGTTCAAGAGTGCCGGGGTGCAACCATTTATCTACTTCCAGTTCTGACATTGTTTCCTGCCATATCGGGAATCCGATGGAAGCAGAGTTTAATAACAAAAGCCCTTCCGGAGCGGGGAGGGCTTTCGTTATTAAATGTAGGAGGGATCAGAGTCCAGCTTGCGGGTCGAACGTCCCGTTTTCCCAGCCTTTCGTCTGTTCCAGGTTCGGATTGTTACTCATCTCGCTGCGTTTCATCGGCAGGAAGTAGATGTTCTGGTTGGTGATCATCGGCGTGTTATCACGGTCGAACAGATAGGTAGTGTATGTATTATCGGCCTGCTTGTTCATCACTAAGGCATGGCGTTTGCCTTGCCCGTTCATCAATTTGTCGTAGATCATCCAGCGGCGCATATCCCATAAACGTTTTTGTTCGAACAACAATTCGATAAAACGTTCTTCGCGAACTGCTTCACGCATTTCCGTCTGGTTCATGTTTGGGTTCAATCCGTAAACTTTGCCTTTCATTTCCGGATTGGAACTAGTTTCATTGATGCCTGCACGCTTGCGGATCTGTTTCAACATATCGAATGCTTCGTTTGTCTTTCCGACCTCGACGGCAGCTTCGGCATAGTTCAGCATTACTTCGGCCAGGCGAATGTCAATATAGTCGGTTCCAGATTTTTGGCAATCTGTCACTGAAAGGCTTTCGTCAATGGCTTTACGGGAATAATAGCCGGTTTTCGATCCGACGTTTTTGCCGTAGGCATAGTCGTTTTGCGCATTTTCGTTCAGTTCCATTACGGTATTGAAATATGTCACCCCCTGATAGACGATTGTCGCATAAAAACGTTTGTCCCGATTTTCCCACAAGGCGAAGATATCTTTGCCTTCCTTTTCCCAATCGGCATAGGTGTAAGTCCCTCCGTCTATAGTAGGGAAGCGGTCAATCACTTCCTGTGTCGGGTGATTACCGCCGGTGTTGTTCATCGAGAACGTGATCGGACGGACGGTTGCATCTCTTTTCTGTGTGCGGGTCGGGTTTTCGTAGCGGATGGCAAAAATTACCTCTTTGTTCATCTCATCTAGGAACAGTTTTCCGTAATCATCATACAAGGCATGGCCTTGTCCGATCAGGTAATTCAGTGTCTCTTTGTTGTAGTTGTAGGCGGTTTGCCAATGTTCGTTGTTGTTGTTCGGGTTGAACTGTGGACTAGCACGGAACAAGAATACGCGTCCGAGGAATGCTTTGGCTGCACCTTTCGTCACGCGGCCCAAGTCTTCAGCCGAATAAGAGTCTGGCAACCCTTCTGCACAAGCTTTCAGTTCGTCGATAATGAAATCGAAACATTCTTTTGTAGAGTTACGTTTCACATAGAGGTCGTCCGTCATTTCTTGCGGGATAGTGATCAGTGGGACACCACCGTAACGTTTGATCATTTCGAAATAGAGGTAAGCACGAATGAAACGGGCTTCGTAAGTTAGACGGTCGGCTAGTTCACGGTCTATCGTACAGACTTCGGGATTCTGTGCATTCTGAATGAAAATATTGCAGTTTCGGATGTCAGAATAGGGCCAATACCAGGTCGGGGCAGAATCTTTCGTGTCACTCATATTGTCCGGTGTGGTGGTTCCCTGTGTCCAGTTGCCTCCGCCCGTCGCTTCGTCGGTCGCATCGGCCACGGCCGTATCCCAACTTGGGATGGAAACATATAAAGCATTGAGAAAAGCTGTAGTCAGCGTTTTGTCAACCCAAACCTTGTCCTCCGAGATTGAACTAAGATCTTCCTTATCCAGTACGCTGGTGCAGGAAGAGAATAATGCCAGAATGGCAGCACATGTTATAAATATCTTTTTCATATCTAATTACTCAAATTGTTAGAAACTTACATTGATACCAAAGTTGAAACTTTTTGTCAACGGATACTGATAAGCTCCACGGTCACCGCTGTTTTCGGGATCGTAGATGCCGATGTGGTCGAATACGAACAGGTTTGTGCCTGAAACGTAGACACGGCAACGATCTACACCGATCGAATTCACCCACTGTTTCGGCAACGTATAGCCGAGCTCGATGTTTTTGCAACGGAAATAGTTACCGTTCATCAACCAGAATGAAGAAGCCTGTCCGTTGGCGCCTTTCGAGCCTGTACCACCGACGCGCGGATATTTACCGTCTGTGTTGTCGGGTGAATAAGCGTCCGACCATATGTTCAGAACGGTCTGTTCTGTCCAGGTATCGCCGCGGTTCGGGAACATGATGCTTCGATGGCCTACGCCTTGGAAGAAGGCTGTGAAGTCGATACCTTTCCATTCACCTCCTAAACTGATACCGTAGATGATTTCCGGGTCTTTGCTGTAGAGCGAAAGAACGGCTTGGTCGTTACCGTCGACAACTCCGTCAGGGCCTCCGACGCCGCCTGCACCGTGGATATCTTTCAGGATAATGTCGCCTTTCGACCATTCGAATCCGCCGTTATAGAGCGGCAGTCCAGCTAAATCTTCATCCGTACGGGCGATACCGTCGGCGATGTAGCCAGTGATGAAGTTGATCGGGCGTCCTGTCTTTATTTCCCATTCATAGGCGTTTGCCGATTCGTCGATATACGTGTAATGGTTGCGGGCGAAAGAGAAGTTACCGGATACATAATATGTGAAGTTACCGATCTTATTATCGTGGCGCAACATGAACTCACATCCCTGGTTTACCATCTCTGCGTAGTTCTCTTTCGGTAATGTGGCTCCGAAAGTCCCCGGAATCGTACGTTTACGGTCCATCAGGATATCTGAAGTTTTCTTATGGAAGTAATCAAATTCGAGGCTTAGCAGTCCGTTCCACAATCCCAAGTCAAAGCCGACGTCGGCTGTCGTGGTTGTTTCCCAAGTGATGCCTTTGCTTGGATAAACACCCGGTAGAATACCGGTTGCACCTGAACCGAAGACGGCATTGGTTCCTGTTGTAAATTTACTTAAATATTGGTAATAAGCAACATCGTCTCCTCCGTCGTTCCCTAATGTACCATAGGATGCACGTAATTTCAGATTACTGATAAAGTTCAGTTTTTCGTTCTGCTTGAAGAAATTTTCTTCAGTCACGCGCCAACCGGCAGAAACGGACGGGAAAAATCCCCAACGCTTGCCCGGAATCCATTTTACGGACGAGTCGTAACGGAAGTTGGCTTCTAATAGATAGCGGTTGTCGAAACCGTAGTTCAAACGGCCGACGTAACCGATGCGTCCAATTTCCGATTCGTGACCATCGGCATCTTTCCACTGGCTGTCCGCACTTCCGGCGAATAGCTGTTCAAGGGAAGATGAAAGCAATTGCTTACGCTGTGCCCAAAACATATCACCCCATTCTTCGTATTGCTCATAGAGGAACATGGCACCGATGTCGTGTTTGCCGAATGTCCGATTATAGTTTAACTGCAAGTTTAGCGTATAAGCGCTCGTTTCGTTGAAGTCTTTTCGGACGAAGTTTCCGTTTTCGGTTCTCGTACGTGTGCCGACAACCGGGGCGTCGTCGCGGATGATGTGGTTATGTCCGCCGCTCGTTTCGTGTATATATAAGGTATACTCTTTTCCTACCTGTTTTTCATTCTCGTAATAACGGCGATAGTTGAACATCGCGTTTGCTGTCAAGCCTTCTACCCAAGGAATTTCCCATTTGGCGCTTAACTTCGTGTTCAGTGTGTTATGTTTTTTGGAAACATGCCCGTTGTTGATTGCTTCCAGAATATTCCAGTTGTAGATGGTTGCGTTCGGCTTTCCGTTTATATAGGCCGGCTCGGTAGTCGGGAAGTTTAGTAGGGCACGATACATATCGTTCATCAAATCTTTATCAGAGTCATGAGGCCAGTAAGGTGTGCGTTGGTCGCTCATATTACCGTCCACATCCAATCCGATCGTAAAGTTATCCGCAACTTTGGCATCTACATTCGAACGGAAACTGTAACGTGTGAAGTCCAGGTTGTTGAATGTTCCGCTCTGGCTGTAATAACCGGCTGACATAAAGTAATTGATACGTTCGCTACCCCCGTTGACACTTAGGTTGTGCTGTGTCGTAAACGGGTTTTTCCAAGCGAGGTCGAACCAGTTTGTACTGTGTGTTTTGAAGTATTCTTGTTCGTCGGCTGTGTAGTAGCGGGAATCTGTTTCCGGGATGCCATTATACATGAATTGGTTATTTAGATATACAGTCCGGTCATAAGCGTTCATCACTTCCGGTGTGCGGGTTGGACGGTCCGTTCCGAATAGACCTGAATAGCTAAACTGAGGCTTTTGGTTTTTACCGCGTTTTGTCGAAACGACAATCACGCCGTTAGAGGCACGAGAGCCATAAACGGCAGCGGATGCTGCGTCTTTCAATACGGAAATGTTCTCGATCGTGTTCGGATCCAAAGCATCGAAGTCTGCTTTTTCACGAACAACGCCGTCGATGACGTAAGTCGGATTTGTATTGTTGGGTGTATTGACGCCACGGATCGTGATCGGGGAAGATACACCCGGCATACCGGATTTATTGTAAGAGAAAATACCCGGCATACGTCCTGCCATCGCATTGGAGATATTGGAAACCGGGATTGTCGCAATGTTATCTGCCGAAATAGTGGCGACCGAACCGGTCAGGTTCATTTTCTTTTGTGTACCGTAACCGATCACGACCACTTCATCCAGCTTTTGTGTATCTTCCGTCAGTGTGACATTCAGGTTGCTTTGTCCTGCAACTTTCACAAAACAAGTATTGTAACCGATAAACGAAATTTGTAAAGTTGCGTTTTCAGGAACCTCGATCGTGAAGTTTCCGTCCATATCAGTAATGGTCCCGACGGTCGTTCCCTGGATTGAAACGTTTGCTCCGGCGATAGGACCAAATTGGTCGGAAACAACACCTTTAACGGTTTTCTGCTCTTGTTGGACCTTGGCAACGATATCCATCTCTTTCGGACGAAGGATAATTTGTTTCTCATTTACCTTGTACTCGACATTGGTGGATTTGAAAACTTTCTTTAGGATGGATTCGATTGTCTCATTGTCGAATTTTACATTGACTTTTCTGTCTACATTTACCAGTTCATTGTTATAAATAAAATGGAATTCAGAGTTTTCCTCTATTTTGTTCAATACCTCTTCTATCGAAACGTTGTTCATTTCTATAGAAAGACGTGCAGATTGCGAATATAGACTATTTGCATTTGCTGCACTAAGAAAGCAGGTTAAACATAAAGCGGCGATTTTCATACGCGTAGGAATTTGAGGAGACAAGTCGAAATATGACCTGAAACCTTTTTGTTTTGATGTAATTTTCATAACTTTACATTATCAAATTTAATTAGGTAGTTATATGACTTAATTAGACAATTATCATTCGTCAGGTGAGATTTTCGGATTGATAATTATTGTTGATCACGGGATGGGAAGATGTTGCAAGCATCTTTCCATCTTTTTGATTCAGATGTGTGTAGCAGCTATGTCTTCATGGTATTTCAATTTTTGTGTTAATCATTCATTTCTGTTTATTACGGCTATTAGACGTAGGAGATAAAAAATCCCCTACGCCAAAATGCAATTTTTTTATCTTGCTTCGATAATAACGGTCCGACGGGTATAAGAATAGTCGCTGGCCTGTTTCGGTTCGATCATTGTGCACTTGATAGGAGCAGTCTTTTCGAGCAGTTGCAGGATCTCTTCAAAGGTTTCGGTCGTAA
>ERZ772867.1932-NODE-1932-length-21912-cov-5.082903_pt1 | contig 21912 bp, 10 predicted proteins | sample MGYA00511341_ERZ772867 | MGnify/ENA primary metagenome ERZ772867 (study PRJEB29015, sample SAMEA2737707) | human gut metagenome | biome: human gut; feature: human-associated habitat; material: faeces | place: China | collected 2012 ... | reverse complement strand
GCTCGATTTTCGGAAACAAATCCACGCGAGACATGAAAGAAATCAAGCCCTGGGTGGAGAAAATCAAAGCTGCTTACCCGGAGATTGAGAAACTGGACAACGACGCACTCCGTGCCAAAACGGAAGAACTCAAAAAATATATCCATGAGTCGGCTACCGCCGAACGTGCGAAAGTGGAAGAACTGAAAGCGAGTATCGAAAGCCTGGAACTGGAAGACCGCGAAGAAGTCTTTGCACAAATCGACAAGATAGAAAAAGAAATTCTGGATAAATACGAAAAAGCACTGGACGAAGTACTGCCCGTTGCTTTCTCAATCGTCAAGGCTACTGCAAAACGTTTCACGGAAAATGAAGAAATCGTAGTTACCGCCACTGATTTCGACCGCCAACTGGCTGCTACAAAAGACTTTGTACGCATCGAGGGCGATAAGGCCATTTATCAGAATCACTGGATAGCCGGTGGTAACGATACGGTCTGGAACATGGTACACTACGATGTACAGTTGTTCGGTGGTGTCGTTCTGCACAAAGGCAAGATTGCGGAAATGGCAACCGGTGAAGGTAAGACATTGGTGGCTACCCTCCCCGTATTCCTGAATGCACTGACCGGAAACGGTGTGCACGTGGTTACCGTGAATGATTATCTGGCAAAACGTGACTCCGAATGGATGGGCCCTCTTTATATGTTCCACGGTTTGAGCGTAGATTGCATCGACCGTCACCAGCCGAACTCCGACGCACGCCGCCAGGCATATCTGGCAGACATCACGTTCGGTACCAACAACGAATTCGGTTTCGACTACCTGCGTGACAATATGGCGATCAGCCCGAAAGACCTTGTACAGCGTCAGCACAACTACGCTATCGTCGATGAGGTCGACTCCGTATTGATCGATGACGCCCGTACTCCGCTGATTATCTCCGGTCCCGTGCCGAAAGGTGACGACCAACTGTTCGAGCAGCTCCGTCCGCTAGTAGAGCGTCTGGTAGAAGCACAGAAAGTATTGGCAACCAAGTACTTGTCTGAAGCAAAAAAACTGATCGCATCCAACGATAAGAAAGAAGTGGAAGAAGGATTCCTCGCCCTGTACCGCAGCCACAAATGTTTGCCGAAGAACAAAGCATTGATTAAGTTCCTGAGTGAACAGGGCATTAAAGCCGGTATGCTGAAGACGGAAGAAATCTACATGGAGCAGAACAACAAGCGTATGCACGAAGTGACGGAACCGTTGTACTTCGTCATTGATGAAAAGCTGAACAGTGTAGACCTGACCGATAAAGGTATCGACCTGATCACCGGTAACTCCGAAGACCCGACATTGTTCGTTCTTCCGGACATTGCCGCAGAACTTTCGGAATTGGAGAATATGAACCTGACCAACGAACAGTTGTTGGAGAAAAAGGACGAACTGCTTACAAACTACGCTATTAAATCGGAACGTGTACATACTATCAACCAATTGTTGAAGGCTTACACCATGTTCGAGAAAGACGACGAATACGTAGTGATCGACGGACAGGTGAAGATTGTAGACGAACAGACCGGACGTATCATGGAAGGCCGCCGTTACTCTGACGGATTGCACCAGGCTATCGAAGCCAAAGAAGGCGTGAAAGTGGAAGCTGCCACACAGACTTTTGCTACGATTACTCTGCAGAACTACTTCCGTATGTATCACAAGCTATCCGGTATGACCGGTACAGCCGAAACGGAAGCCGGCGAACTCTGGGACATCTACAAACTGGATGTGGTAGTGATCCCGACCAACCGCCCGATTGCCCGTAAAGATATGAACGACCGCGTCTACAAGACGAAACGTGAAAAATATAAAGCCGTAATCGAAGAAATCGAACAACTGGTGAACGCCGGACGCCCGGTATTGGTAGGTACTACTTCGGTAGAAATCTCCGAAATGCTGAGCAAGATGTTGACCATGCGCAAGATCGAACACAAGGTGCTGAATGCGAAGTTACACCAGAAAGAAGCTGATATTGTTGCTACTGCCGGTTTGAGCGGAACAGTTACCATTGCCACCAACATGGCCGGTCGTGGTACCGACATCAAACTAAGCCCGGAAGTGAAAGCCGCAGGCGGTTTGGCAATCATCGGTACGGAGCGCCACGAATCCCGCCGTGTAGACCGCCAGTTGCGTGGTCGTGCAGGACGTCAGGGTGACCCGGGTTCTTCTGTATTCTTCGTGTCACTGGAAGACGACTTGATGCGTCTGTTCTCCTCCGACCGTATCGCCAGCGTAATGGACAGGCTCGGTTTCCAGGAAGGTGAAATGATTGAGCACAAGATGATTTCCAACTCTATCGAACGTGCACAGAAGAAGGTAGAAGAAAACAACTTCGGTATCCGTAAACGCCTGTTGGAATATGACGACGTGATGAACAAGCAACGTACGGTTGTCTATACGAAACGCCGCCATGCTTTAATGGGCGAACGTATCGGTATGGATATTGTGAACATGATTTGGGACCGTTGCGCCAACGCTATCGAGAACAACGACTACGAAGGTTGCCAAATGGAACTGCTTCAGACGTTGGCTATGGAAACTCCGTTCACCGAAGAAGAATTCCGCAACGAGAAGAAAGAGAAACTGGCTGAAAAGACATTCGGCATTGCCATGGAGAACTTCAAACGTAAGACTGAACGCCTGGCACAGATTGCCAATCCGGTTATCAAACAGGTATATGAGAACCAGGGACACATGTACGAGAACATCCTGATTCCTATCACGGACGGTAAACGTATGTACAATATCTCTTGTAACCTGAAAGCTGCTTACGAATCCGAATCCAAAGAGGTAGTAAAAGCATTTGAAAAGTCAATCCTGCTGCACGTTATCGACGAAGCATGGAAAGAGAACCTGCGCGAACTGGATGAACTGAAACACTCTGTACAGAATGCAAGCTACGAGCAGAAAGACCCGTTGTTGATTTACAAACTGGAATCTGTAACGTTGTTTGACTCAATGGTGAATAAGATTAACAATCAGACTGTTTCTATCTTGATGCGCGGACAAATTCCTGTACAGGAAGCTCCGGATGAACAGGCTGCCCGTCGTGTAGAAGTACGCCAGGCTGCACCGGAACAGCGTCAGGACATGAGCAAGTATCGTGAGAACAAGCAGGACCTGAGTGATCCGAATCAGCAGGCTGCTGCCAGTCAGGATACGCGCGAGCAACAGAGACGTGAACCGATTCGTGCCGAAAAGACCGTAGGACGTAATGATCCCTGTCCATGCGGAAGCGGCAAGAAGTATAAAAACTGTCACGGAAAGAACGTTTGATAAAGAAGAGTTCAAGTAGTTAATTAGTCCTAACTACTTTACTAAATAATAAAGGCTGCCTGACAAGTCAGTAGTATCTGCAATTCCCCTTCTTCGAGAAGAAGGGGTGGCTGAAAGCCGGGGTGGTAGGTGGATACACAATGCTGATAATAATAGACTTATATATTCACCTACCACCTCCCCCTACGGGGACTCCTCCTTCCCGAAGGAGGAGAGTTTTAGATACTATCGACTTTTGTCAGGCGGCCTCTTTCTTTTATTCGTGTAAAATAGTACTTTTGTTCAAACTACTAAATGAATCAAACTATGGCAAAATCTTATTCACTGGCATTCATCTCTCTGTTCCTGTTGCTATTCAACAGTTGCCAGAGCATCGAACAGATTTCCATTGATTATCTGCAACCCGCCGACTTGAGTTTTCCACCCCAGCTCCGAAAGGTAGCTGTTGTGAATAACACCAGCGATGCACCGGATAACAAATTGATTACAGAAGTACAGAAAACGAAGGAAAACGTTCCGGAAGTAAGTCGTGCCACAGCCTATGCCAACGGTGATCCCAAGATTGCTGCCGAATCATTGGCTGAAGAAATAGCCCACCAGAATTACTTTGATGAAGTTGTCATTTGTGACTCCGCCTTACGTGCCAATGACAAGTTAGCGCGTGAAAATATGCTAAGTCAAGAGGAAGTCAGCCAGTTAGCTTCCGATTTAGGAGTTGATTTTATTATTGCATTAGAGAATCTGCAATTCAAAGCAACCAAGACCATTCGTTATCTACCCGATTTCAATTGTTATCAGGGAGCTATGGATGTAAAAGTATATCCCACAGTACGGGTTTATGTGCCGGGACGAAGCAAGCCCATGACCACCCTTCACCCTAATGACAGTATCTTTTGGGAAGATTTCGGAGGTTCGGTCACAGAAGCGGCTGCCCGTATCATTCCCGAAAAGGAAATGTTGAAAGAAGCTGCGGAATTTGCAGGAACAGTTCCGGTAAAGCATCTGGTTCCGATATGGAAAACGGGAAAACGGTATTTATACACCGGCGGTTCGGTTCAGATGCGCGATGCAGCTATCTACGTCCGCGAAAATTCATGGGATAATGCATTCGAACTTTGGCATCAGGCTTTCGAAGGAACCAAGAACACAAAGAAGCAGATGAGGGCCGCCTTCAATATTGCCGTGTATTATGAGACGAAAGATAGTCTGTCTCAAGCTGTGAAATGGGCGGAAAAGGCACAGCAACTAGCCAAGAAGATAGAGAAAAAGAATGTTGTCAACAATGTCAAAGCGAGTATTGACGATGTGCCGAATTATTACCTCACCAGCCTCTATTTGGCCGAATTGAAGGAGAGAAATGCTCAAATATCCAAATTAAAGATGCAAATGAGCCGATTTAATGATGATTTTTAAGGAAATCATGTATCAAATCTTATTTTTTTTATACCTTTGAACTGACAAAAAGAAGGAACCTATGAAACTGAGCCAACAATCATTATCTATCATCGAATCGGCTATCCAAAAGGCAGTCGGCAAATATGTATGCAATTGTGAACAGACAGTCGTAACCGATATTCATCTGCAACCGGACCAGACGTCAGGGCAACTGAATATTTACAACGATGATGATGAAGAACTAGCAAACGTCATGGTGGAAGAATGGGCAACATACGACGGCGATGATTTCCTCGAAAATATCGAGCCCGGCTTACGTAGTATCCTTTGCAGAATGAAAGATGCAGGTGACTTCGACAAGGTGACTATCCTGAAACCTTATTCGTTTGTACTGGTGGATGAGGACAAAGAAACGGTAACTGAACTATTGTTGGTAGACGATGATACGATGCTGGTGAATGACGAGCTACTGAAAGGATTGGATAAAGAGTTGGATGATTTTCTGAAAGAGTTGCTGGAAAAGTAAAATCTAATATATGGCAATAAAAAAGATTCTGTTAGTAGCTTCTTTTTTACTTCTGCTTATACAGACCTATGCGAATACGGCTTATTTTAAACACTTAAGTGTACAGGATGGCTTGTCGCAGGTCAATATAATATCCATTTATCAAGATGAGACGGGAGCATTATGGTTTGGTTCTTTTGAAGGAATCAATCGATATAATGGCCAGTCCGTCACTGTATTTCACCCTTCCCAAGACAACATAGGTCTGACCGAAAATGAAATAATGACCATTTGCGGCAATAAAAAAGGGAATGTATACATACAGGCACTGCATGACTTGGTGTGCTACAATACCCGCACACAAGAGTTTCATAAATTACGCGCAAATAATGTCTCCAACATATACTACAAGAACGATACGCTTTGGATTGCCGGACGCAACAAGCTGGAATTCAGGGTAGAAGGAGACTCTACTATCCACCTGCTCACCACTTTCAAAGAAAACACAAGAGTTTCTTCACCTATCTGCTGCACTGATGACGGATATATATACATAGGTATGAACAAGGGACTTCTACGGATCGACCGTGCACAACCCGAACGCCAACACTCCCTCCTGCCTGACATCAAAGTGCAAAGTCTTTATCAGGACTCTCAAAAGAACTTATGGATATGTACCTCCCGCCAGGGAGTGTATCAGCTAGCTCCCGATGGTTCTATCCTCAACTTCCGCAACCTTCCCGATAATGCCAACTCACTATCGAACAACGATGTGCGCTGTGCTATCGAAGATGATTTAGGAAATCTGTGGTTCGGCACATTTTATGGACTTAATAAATACAATCCGTCAACACAAGTATGGGAGAATCATGTTCATCAGAATAATATATCCCACAGTTTGAGCCACTCATCCATTTTCGCTCTCTACAAAGATACGCAAGGAGGAATCTGGATAGGGACTTATTTCGGAGGTGTCAACTACTACAACCCCACCGATGATCATACCAGCTACTACGAGGCTAATCCTGATATGCCTCATGCACTCAGTTTCCCCGTTGTAGGTAAAATGCAGGAAGATGCCGAACATAATTTATGGATATGTACCGAAGGAGGAGGACTGAATTTCTTAGACCGGCAAACCCGGCAATTCACCCGATACGTCCACAACAAGGGAGGCTTGTCCGGAATCGGGCACAATAATCTGAAATGTATCTGGCTGCGCAAAGAAACCGGGCAATTGTATATCGGTACGCATACAGGGGGACTCACGATCTTTGATACTCGAAGGAAAACAGCACATACACTCAAAAATAGCCCCGACAAAGCCAACTCTTTACCCAGCAATGTGATAAATGACTTACAACCCTATAAAGGAAAACTCATCCTGTCTACCCAAGCAGGAATCGTAGCCATGAATCCGGAAACGGAGACTTTCGAGCCGTTATCCACCCTGCCGGACGTCCGGAGTCTTATAGAGGACTATATTTATGTAACATTTCATATCGACCGGAATGACAATATCTGGTTAGCCAACGGCAACGGCGGAATAACCCGGGTGAACCTGTTGACAGGAAAAAGACAGAATTACCGGCATGACCTCAAAAAAGAACACAACATCGGACGCTTCAAAGTGCTACATATCTTCGAGAACCATTTAGGCGAATTATTCTTCAGTACGGCAGGTTCCGGGTTATTCAAATATGAACCGGAAACAGATTCTTTCTTCCGCTTCGCCATGGAGGACAATCTTCTAATGAGTAATTATTGCTATTATGTCGCCGAATCGCCTTCACACGAATTGTTCGTACTTCACAACCGGGGGATCTCCTGCCTGAATTCTGAAAAAAAGGAACTCACATATACATACGTTATTCCATATATGAGTTTCGGACAAGGCTCATGTATCTATTTTACTCAAAGCGGAGAATTATTCCTCGGAGGAACCAACGGCTTGGTTTCTCTGCCGGGAATACAGAATCTCCCCACATCGAATGATCATCAATTCTACTTCGACCAACTGATTATCAACAATAAAGTGATACAACCCGGAGATGAGTCACACATCTTGTCACAAACGATGCCTTATACGGAATCTATCAAGTTGGCACACAATCAAAACAGTCTTATCCTGGAAATAGCCACCTCCAATTATACACAAAACAAGTATAAATATGAATACCAATTGGAAGGTTTCGACCGGACATGGCTTCCGCTACACTCCCCGAAAATAGTATATACAAATCTCGACCCGGGACATTATAAACTGACTGTACGCGAGAAAAACGATTCGCAAACGATCTGTGGTGAACGTTCGCTTCATATCTATATCCGCCCCCCTTTCTATGCCAATCTCTATGCCTACTTATTATATATACTGATTCTCTGTCTTGTACTGTATGCTATCATCCGTTTTAACACCCGGCAGGCTAAACTGAAAGCATCGCTGGAATTTGAGAAGAAAGAAAAAGAAAGAATCAAGGAAATGAACCAGGTCAAGCTGCGTTTCTTCACAAATATCTCACACGAATTCCGCACTCCACTAACGCTTATCATCGGACAAATAGAGAACTTATTACAATTAAACAAGCTCTCTCCCTCCATGTACAACCGTCTGCTGCGTATTTATAAGAACGCCAGCCACATGCGCACGCTCATCTCCGAGCTGTTGGATTTCCGCAAACAAGAACAGGGTTATCTGAAACTGAAGGTGGAATGCCGTGATATTGTCGCCTTCACCAAGGAAGTTTATATGTCATTCTATGAATACGCACTCAAGCATCACATCGCATATCGTTTCGAGACTTCCGAACCAAGTATTAATCTATGGTTCGACCCGGTGCAGATGCAGAAAGTTATTATCAACCTGCTATCCAACGCTTTCAAATATACTCCCGCAGAAGGAAATATCACAGTCAGTATCCGTATGCACTCCCAACAGGTATTGCTCCAAATCAAGGATAGCGGAACCGGTATCCCACAGGAGTCAATCCATAAAATATTCGACCAATTCTATCAGATAGACGGACAAAGATCCAATTTATCTTTGGGAACGGGCATCGGACTGACCTTGAGCAAAAATATCGTGGAATTGCATCAAGGAAATATCCGTGTAGAAAGTAAAGTGGATGAAGGAAGCTGTTTTACCGTAATCTTGAAAACAGGCAACAGCCATTTTAAAGCGGACGAGCTACAAACGGAAAATACATCGGCGTGCATGATTAGCACGGAACTGATTCCACTGGAGGAACTGCCATTGGAAGAAGAAACAGCAGAACATACACTCACAGAAAAGCCGGTCATACTGATCGTAGAGGACAACGACGATATTCTGGAAATGCTGAAGGAAATATTTCATCCCATTTATGAAGTACATACCGCCGGAAACGGAAAAGAGGGATTTGAACAGGCGTTGACAATACAGCCGGATATTGTACTAAGCGATGTCATGATGCCCGAAATGTCCGGAAAGGAAATGTGTTATAAGATAAAGAACACGGTTAACCTGTCACATATACCTGTCGTGCTATTGACTGCGCAGACATCTGTGGAATATACGATAGAAGGATATATGTATGAAGCGGACGACTATATCACGAAGCCGTTTAACGTAAAATTGCTCGTCTCACGCTGCAACAATCTGGTGAAAAGCCGAAGAAAGCTGATTGAGAAGTTCAGAAATCAACAGCCGGCCACTGTGACGGATATTGCCGTCAACCAAGCCGACCGGGAACTTATCAAGAAGGCGACAGAAATCATTTCCAACAACTTTGAAAACCCGGAGTTCAATATGAATGTGCTTGCCGCCGAACTGGGATTGGGACGCAACAAGCTATATACACGTATGAAAGAGATTACCGGCCTGACTCCTAACGAATTTACGCTTAAAATGAAACTCGACGAAAGTATGCGCCTGCTCAAAAACAACCCGGAACTGAATATCTCCGAAATATCCGACCGATTAGGATTCTCAACGACCCAATATTTCAGCAAATGTTTCAAATCCGTCTTCGGAATGGCACCGCTTACATTCCGAAAGTCCAATTCCGCCGCAACAGATACATCTGACTAATCCAATAAAACATGATTTATCTTTCCCGAGGACAATAACACCGGACATTCGGGACAATTTTGTATGTCCTCTAAGCAATAAATACGCAATCTTTGCACCATTAACTAACAAAAACCTAAAAATATATGAAACTAGTATCCATTCTATCTTTTTACTTATTGTCAACATTTTCGACTCTGTATGGCAAAGGTGATAATAAAATAATCACCCATTCTTTCGACCGGGCAGAACAACAATATACTGCCATGCTGAAGGCCTTACCCGAACCAACCGCTTATCCGCGTACTACCGATAACAACGGAAAGTTGCGTACCACTCCGCTCAATGACTGGACGGAAGGTTTTTATCCCGGCAGCCTTTGGTATATCTACGAGAACAATAAGCAAAATACATGGAAACAGGAAGCAATCCGCTGGACAGAAGCCTTGGAGCCGCTAAAGAAACAGAAAGGACACCATGACATCGGCTTCCTTATTTATTGCAGCTTCGGCAATGCATACCGCCTTACAAAAAAGGAAGAATACAAACAGATCATCATAGAAGCAGCAAACTCACTCTGCACCCGTTTCAGCCCGAAGACAGGGTGTATCAAATCATGGAATTACCGGAAATCATGGAATGGTAAAGACGAGTGGTTCTACCCCGTTATCATCGACAATATGATGAATCTGGAATTACTTTACTTCGCCAGCAAAGTGACCGGTGACCCGCATTATGCAGAAATAGCCAATTCGCACGCTATCACCACCGCACGGGAACAATTCCGTGAAGATTACAGTAATTATCATGTAGTCAACTACGACCCTGAAACCGGAAAAGTACTCCACAAACAAACCTGTCAGGGATTCTCCGACAATTCCGCCTGGGCACGCGGACAAGCATGGGCCATTTACGGATACACAATGGCTTATAGAGAAACAAAGAAACCCGAGTTTCTGGAAATGGCACAGCACACCGCCGAATTCTGGCTCAACCACTCCAATCTGCCCGAAGACATGGTGCCCTACTGGGATTTCAATGCCGGACAGGAAGGCTATGTCCCCGAATGGGAGTATGACGCAAACGACTTCAAAGAGATACCGAGAGACGCCTCAGCCGCAGCTATCACAGCTTCCGCCTTACTTGAACTTTATCAATATGTAGATAAGAAAACAGGAAAAAGATATTACCAGGCAGCAGTGAAAACGTTAAAATCATTGGCTTCGCCAAGTTATCTGGCTACCCAAGGAACCAACGGTAACTTTCTCTTAAAACATTGCGTAGGAAGTATCCCGCACAAAAACGAAATTGACGTGCCGTTAGTATATGCCGATTACTACTTCCTGGAAGCACTACACAGATATAAGAATTCAAAAGGTATAAAGTAAGCTTTTTGACAGAATATTAGAATAAGAACTTAACACAGAAAGAAGGTGGTCCCCCTATCCACCCTTCTTCCACAAAAGAGGCCGGAAATGTTATCACTTCCGGCCTCTTTTACGTTTATCCCCATAGAATTAAGCATATACAATTGTACCCCATGACAATTTTACCCTACTTTCGGTACAATCTTCCTAGGCAATCTACCTTCAAATGCACAATCTTTGCATTATCATTAATCATCTGAAAAGAATCATAATTATAAAACATACTTATAACTAATTTTTAAATTATAAACTTATGAAGAACAGCACTCAACGAACGTCATGCGTTCACAACTCAAAAAAGAGTGGTGCATTATCCGGAATAATGCAACTCTCAATGGCGATACTATTTGCTTTTAGTATCACGACACAGGCGGAAGCCATAGAATATCCGTCTGCAAAAGTACAGACTGCAATCAACCAGCAAAGTAAAATCAAGATTACAGGCACAGTTGTTGATCAGGCAGGAATTCCCATTATCGGTGCTAATATAACCGTTAAAAACCAAACCGGCACCGGAACGATCACCGATATCGACGGCCGGTTCACATTGGAAGTCCCCGCCAATTCTACCCTTTCGATATCCTATATCGGATACAAGAATCAGGAAATAAGAGTCACAAGCAGCAAACCACTTACCATAAAACTCCAAGATGATGCCGAAGTCTTAGATGAAGTTGTAGTAACAGCTTTGGGTATCAAAAGAGAGGAAAAGGCATTGGGGTATGCCGTACAGAAAGTTAGCGGCGACCAACTGACCACCATAAAAAGCGTAGATGTGACTTCCGGACTGAACGGTAAAATTGCCGGATTGAAGGTAGAAAACAGTACGGAATTCAATGAAGCCCCCAATCTAAAGCTGCGTGGCGAAAACCCGCTGATTGTTATTGACGGGGTTCCTTACAAAAATATGTCGCTACGGGATATCGCTTCGGATGATATAGAATCCATTGATGTACTGAAAGGGGCTACGGCTTCCGCCTTGTATGGTGCGCGGGGTGGTTCGGGTGCCGTCATGATTACCACCAAAAGAGGAAAAGAAGAAGGGTTGCAGGTAACCGTAAACAGCAGTACGATGTTCAATGCCGGATATTTAAAATTGCCGGAAGTACAAACATCTTACAGTTCGGGAAAAAATGGTATATACAATGATAACTCCAGTTATGTATGGGGAGCCAAACTGGACATCGGCAATGAAGCCATGCAATACAACCCGTATACTCAAGAACGGGAAATGACAGAACTGACTTCCAGAGGGAAAAATAACCTGAAAAACTTCCAGGAACTGAGTTTCATCACCAACAACAACGTAAGCGTCACTCAGAAAGGCAAATATGGAAGTATCCGTACCTCATTGACACACGTCTACAACAAAGGCCAATGGCCCAACGAGAAATTAAACAAAATAACCTATACCGTATCAGGAGACATGAAATATAAGAAATTCAGTTCCGAGGCCGGAATCACTTACAACAAGAGATTCTATCCCAATATGGGCGGATCGGCCTATCACGGTACAGGCTATATTTACAATCTTCTAGTATGGTCGGGCAGTGAATACGATATACGGGATTATAAGAATTACTGGAAAATAAAAGACGAACAATCCAATTGGTGGGACCGGGGCGGTTGGTATGACAACCCTTATTATATAGCCAACGAGTTAACAAGTTCGGACAATTACGATGTAGTCAATGCCTTTGTCAATGCTTCTTATGATATTACTTCCTGGTTGAAACTATCCCTGCGTTCGGGTGCTGATATGTATACGGAAAAAAGCGAAACTAAAGCTCCGGTAGGTTCCGTGACCGGCAAGGGAGAGAAAAAAGGATATTATTCTGTCTATCAAAAAAGAGGATTCAGTACCAATAATGATATTATGCTGACTGCCGAACATAAATTCGGTGATATCAGTGTGGACGGATTCGTCGGAGGAAATATTTACTATTACCAGAATGACAATTTAAGCTCAAACACTGCCGGCGGATTAATCATTCCGGGGTATTATTCGCTAAAAGCATCGGTAGACCCTGCCGAAACCAGTAAAACTTATAACAGCAAACAAACGAATTCCATTTACGGAAAAATAGGTTTAGCTTATAAAAGTGCGGTCTTCGTAGAAGCAACGGGACGTAACGACTGGTCGTCAACCTTACCGGAAGAGACTCGTTCTTATTTCTATCCGGCTGTTTCCGGTAGCGTAGTACTCTCCGAATTCATCAAAATGCCCAAAGTTATCGACTTCTGGAAAATAAGAGGTTCGTGGACAACCACCAAACATGATATGGATGTATATGCTATCAATGATGTTTATTCTATCAGTACCGATGTATGGGACAACATGAGTGCCGCCTACTCTCCTACAACAATTCGAAACAGCCTGCTTTCTCCTTCCCAAACACGTTCATACGAACTGGGTACAGCCATTCATTTATTTGGGAACCGCCTGCGTCTGGATTATACATATTATAATACACTCAAATTTAACAATACCCGGAACGCCGGACTCAGTTCTGTAAGCGGATACAGCAATACACAAGTCAACATGGACGAAGAACAAGTAAGAAAAGGAATGGAACTCTCCATTTCCGGTGATATCATAAAGAATCGGGAATTGACATGGTCTGCCATGTTCAACTGGTCACGCGACCGCTACTATTACCATAAAATAGACCCGGTATACTCTACTCAAAAACCTTGGGTAGCCGAAGGGGAACGTTGGGACTGGGTAGCAATTTACGACTACCAAAGGGATCCGGCAGGAAATATCGTACACGGAAGTGACGGATTCCCTCTCGTCAATAAGTTTACGACACTCAAAGGATATAGCGAACCTGATTGGATATGGGGACTCAGCACATCGGTCAACTGGAAGGGAATCACCCTGAGTATCACCATTGACGGACGTGTAGGAGGTGTCGGTTATTCTATGACAGACCAGGCCATGTGGAACTCCGGCGCACATATAGACAGTGACAATCAATATCGTTACGAAGAAGTAGTCAACAACAATAAGACATTTACAGGCCAAGGGGTCAAAGTAGTATCAGGCAAAGCCGAATGGGATGCAAACGGAAATGTAATTATGGACAACCGTGTATTTGCTCCCAATGATAAAGTCGTTTCGTATCAAGACTATATGATGAATACTAATCCATACGCATCGGGTGATAATAAAAGAGCGCAAAACTGGTTCGACAAGACGTTTATCAAGCTTCGCGACTTATCTATCAGTTACGAAATACCACAATCCGTTTGCCAGAAAATAGGAATGAAAGGTGCTTCAGTCGGCTTTGTCGGACAGAACCTGCTGATGTGGGCAAAAGAGTTTCGCTTCAGTGACCCCGATAAAGTACAGGATGCACTAAGTTCACCTTCTATCCGTTACATGGGATTTAACGTTAAGTTTGACTTCTAAAAGAATGAATAATATGAAAGCAATAAAATATATCGCGAGCCTGCTCGCCGGAATTACCCTATTTTCATGCGATAACTTTGAGGATATCAATACGAATCCGGACTCTGTGACCAAAGTATCACCCAAGCTTCTGGCAACGGGTGCCATTGTAGGGCTTATGAAACCTTCCAAAGGCAAAAACTTCATTTATAATCAAATGACCTGCAAATATATCGGCTGGTCGGAAGCATTGGAAGGAACGCAGTATAACAACTTCGGACGCGAAAGTTTCAGCGGCTACACCTCGCTGACCAACTATAAGCTCATGGCGGAACTGACAGACAAAGACGAGACTATGAATGAAGATAAAAGGAACGCATACAAAGGTCTGGCACTTTTCCTGAAGGCTTACCGGCTATTCGAATACACTCTCAATGTAGGTGATATTCCCTACGAAGGAATCCTCGAGGGCAAGGAAGGAAATCTGACTGTAGCCTACAACACACAAGAGGATGTTTTCAAATTCCTGCTCAATGATCTGGATAAGGCACACGAATACTTCCAGAACGCCAACCAGACAACATTTGACGGTGATCCTATCTTTGGTGGAAAGGTAGAACAGTGGCACAGAGTATCGAATGCTTTAGAATTAAGAGTTCTAATCAACTTATCCAAGAAGATTAATTCCACTGACATCAATATTAAATCCAAATTTAATGAAGTACTCGACCGTAACTTGTTGTTACGTTCCAACGCTGATAATTTACAAATCACTTTCTCTACGAAAGAAGGACAGCTATATCCATTTAATGAATCATTGCATTCCTACAAACAATACGTAATGATATCCGGTCTGGTTATTGACGCACTGAAAGCCAATGAGGACTATCGCCTCTTTTATTACGCAAATCCTTCCGAAGGGAAATTAAATTCCGGTAGCCAGGAAAACGACTGGGATGCTTACATAGGAATCGACCCGTCGGATCCGATAGACGAATTAAAGCTAATAGCCGATCAGACGAAAGAATTCTGCCAGTTCAACAACAGGTATACTTCTTACGAACCCGGAGAACCTTATATCCGTATAGGCTATGCTGAACAGAATTTTATTCTTGCCGAAGCGGCATTACGCACATGGATCACCGGAGATGCAGCCGAATATTATAAAAAAGGAATTGAAGCAAGCATGAAATTCGTTGCTGACAATACGCCGGATGCACAGAAGTATCATCACGGACGCAAAATGACTAGTGACATCATTGCCCAAACATTAGCAAAACCCGGTATCCAGCTTAATGGAACTTTCGAGGAGGATCTCAAAAAGATCATAACTCAGAAATATCTGGCCAATTTCATGCAGTCACCCTATCAAGCCTATTATGACTACAGAAGAACCGGTTATCCGGAATTCCCGATCAATCCGCTGACTAACCAGAATCCTAACGAACCAACCAAAATGCCGGTACGCTGGTTATATCCAAGTGCAGAATATGATTATAACAAGGCAAATGTAGAAGCGGCTGTACAAAGGCAATTCAACGGTTCGGACGAAGTAAACAAGTTGATGTGGATTCTACAAGAATAAAAAAGAACGGTATGAAACTAAATTTTTATATACTACTCTTATGCCTTAGCAGCATAGGAATAACAAGTTGGGGTCGCAATGCGACCCCAACCTCTCATCTCACCGTCCTGCAACTCAACCTCTGGCATGAAGGAAGCATCGTAGAAGGAGGATTTGAAGCCATAGCCGATGAAGTGGCACAGGTTGATGCCGATATCGTTTTTTTCAGCGAAGTCCGCAACTACAATGGCACCTTCTTTATATCCCGCATCATTGAGGCACTTAAGAAACGTGGAAAAACTTACTATGGAGAACATACCCCTCTGGATGTAGGCATTTTATCCAAATACAATATAAGTCAGCAGGAGATTATCTATCCAAAGGACAGCGGTTGCGGCTCTATCCTGAAAGCAACTATCGGCATAGCCGGACATACTATTGCCGTTTATTCCGCCCACTTAGATTATAAGAATTATGCTTGTTACTTACCTCGTGGTTACAATGGAAGTACTTGGAAGAAAATGACACAACCTGTTCATAATGCGGATTCCATTTTAGCGGCCAACCGGATCGCCTTTCGCGAAGAAGCCATTGAAGTATTCATCGAAAACGCACGGCAAGACATTGCCGAAGGAGCCATTGTGCTATTAGGAGGAGATTTCAACGAACCTTCTCACCTCGACTGGCAAGAAGATACAAAAGACCTATGGGACCATAATGGGGTAGTTATCAATTGGGACTGTTCAAGTATACTCTGCAAAGAAGGATTCAAGGACACATATCGAACGCTATATCCGAACCCGATCACCCACCCGGGATTCACTTTCCCTTCCGACAACGACAAGATGCCTGTCAGCAAATTAACCTGGGCACCAGATGCGGACGAAAGAGACCGGATTGATTTTATTTACTTTTATCCTAATCAGGACATTACACCAATATCCTTTATGATTCTCGGTCCGTCCCGTTCCATTGTCAAAAGTCAGCGCATAGAAGAGAATACAGAAGACAACTTCATCACCCCCAAAGGCATATGGCCTTCTGACCATAAAGGAGTAATAGCCACTTTCAGGATATCTCCCCAATAGAACAGACTTTTCCAGCTTAGAGCCGTATTATGGGGAGATACTGCTGATCTGTCGGACAGCTCCTCTTTTTATTACTTCTATATTACTAGTTTATCGGACATATAGATCCAATGTGTTGGACATATATAGTCAACGCGTTGGGCATATAGATCCAATACGCTGGACATATAGATTCAGCATCTCATCCATAACAGCCTGATTAACCGCCCGTTAAACCCGGTAGACAAATTGCTGTTACTTTATTTATTTTCGTCCATAGTTGAAACAAATTCTTCGACTTTTGAAAAGCAGCGCTTTAGATAGGCTAAAGCTATGCTTTACACACTCTAAAGCGCCGCTTTAGAGTTCAAAAAAGGACACTACATGGAAGTAAAACGTACAGGGTGAAGAAGTGAAGGACGCTTTCAATCGTTTCTCCTTCTCTCCTTCACCCTGTATCTATTTATTCATCGGCAGTCCAACACGAAGATGAACCTGATGAACCCTCAATAAGAGTATAAAAATAAAATTGCTATTATCTCATACTTTTGAATCAATACTCATGAGCCTTTTCCGCCCAAGCTTTCTCCATACCATAGAAATTAATCACTTCACCGCTAGCTTTGCCTTCCAACTCCTGTTGTTTCTGCTCAAAGAAAGTTTTCCAACGCAGATAATACAAATCTTTCAAAAGACCACTCCATTCACGATGAGAATAATCATGCAAACCTCCCTGATTGGAAGCGATACTATCACCCCAGACTGTGATTAATGCAGATGCATTCCATTCATAGAGTTTCTTTTCCGCGTCCGTATTGCCCAAAGAACGTGCGGCAGTCAGCCAAGAAGATACGGAGAATTCTTTCCGGGTAGACAATAAACTGTCTTGCGACAAAATGAGTTCAAGGAACTGCTGCGTCTGCTTCCGGAAATTCTCTTTGTCTTTACGGTCATAACTTTGGGATATTTCATCGAGCAATGCATTGCCTTTATCAGCATTACTCTGACGTACGATATCCACCAAGTCATATTCAAAATTATTGTTGCCTTTATATTGTTCAGCCACAGAGAGCATTAAGTCCGCTGCTTTCGAAGTAGAATCAGGCGAATAGAACAGTTTGGAATATCCCCATGTAGACGTTCTGTCCAAATGGAAACCCGGACGGGCACACAAAAGAGATTCTAACGTTCCCTCTCCCGGAGAGTTCTTGGGAGCATTATAAACCGTATGTTCCAACGCTCTCCATGCTTCCATAACTTCCGGTGACAATTCACCACCATAACGGGCTTTCAGATATCCTTGCAACCATGCGTCCGGTGAAAAGCGTTCCGCACGCCACGGCAATTCATACAAGAGTTCAAACATAACCGGATTATTCTCTATCCCCTCAGGCGTAGCCCCTACGCCACGCATTCTTTTCCCATTTACGTGAGCACACGCATCATAATATCCGTTCACCAACTGATTCATTCGTCCATGCAAACCGACATTTCCTCCGAAGTTCAGCAACATACAATAAAGCCAGTCGTGCTTGCCAAAGCCTTTCTCACGATACCACATCGAATCCGAGTCTCCCCATTGCGGACGTTTCTCGCTATACAAATCCAGCACCAACATATCTCCGGCATTCAACACATCGATCATAGCCGGACGCGGATTTACTTGCCATGCCTGAATGACCCAGACAGCTTCCGGATTGGCTTTCTTCATGGCTTTCATTATAGAAGTTCCAGCCTTCGCCAAGTCTACCCCTTCTGTGTTGCCTCCCTCATGGAATGGGTCCATACTATAATATTTAGCTTTTCCGTAAAGTTTCTCCAATTCTTCGTAGTACATAGCCGCAAAAGAATCGAAATGCTCGTCTTCTGAAGAAAGGAAAGCCGGACGAGGGAAACCGCACCATGTGCCGGGGTCGGCAATCTGATAACCTAGTTTCTCACCGATATTACGGGGAACCATTCCTGCATAACCTGGAAATACGGGTTCAATTCCCAGTTCCCGCATACGGGATACGATCTTCTTTTGAAGTGCTTCTTGTTGCTGATACCAACTGTCAGGATTGGGTCCGCCCCACCCTTCCAAATTGTTCATCTGCCACCAAGCCATAAATGCCGGACCGGAGATAAATTCATTGATTTCTTCCGTTGTGTATCCGACACGTTTCAGCAGATTATACCAGACTACTTCCATTCCGGTTATGCTCAAAGGCATATTAATGCCATGCAATGCCATCCAGTCAATCTCCTTCTCCCACCGTTCCCAATCCCAGAAAGCCATTGAGTAGGAATAAGTACAATAATTCAGATAATAACGGTTTTGCATAGCTGTCTCCTGACGGATTTTCTCCGTGGGAAGAGGGAGCACTTCCGGCAACTTCTGTGACGGGTTATTCCAGGAAAGATGAATACCGGCTACATACTTCAGATACCAGTTCAGTCCTGTTGCCAATGACAGATCGGAATTTCCGACTATCAGGACTTTACCGTCTTCGGCAGTTATTTCAAAGTAATCCTTAGACACATCGTCTTTTTCCGGTGTCATCCGAAAAAGGATTCGATCTTTCGAGGTTCCTTCCGTTACACGTTCTGCCAAAGAATTTACCGGTAACTGCTTCGGTTGGCAGCCACAAAACAAAGTCACTCCAAATAATAAGGTTATCAAAATACGTATGTTCATAATCGTGTTTTTTAGATTTGCCAAAGATAGTAAATAGAAATCAAATTTCTTACTACCTGTACACTTTAATCAATGAAACAAGAAGAATTGCGGGCGACCGTATACGTTTATCTCTTTTACCTTCCCTGACAAAAAAGCACCTTTACGTACTTTGAAGCGAAGGGCTGATATTTTATAGATTTCCTTTATGTCCACAATGATACGGTGCGGCTGTCCGGGTTCCGTTGCCGGATCTGTATGCCAGAATGAAGAAATATCTCCGTCGAACAAGTTCTCCGCTATACCCAGATTCTTATCTGCCTGCTCGCTGCTTACGTAAACAACTTCCCATTTGGTCTTATCAATCGGTTGTCCCTTATCGTCCAACAAATCAACCTCTGAAATACACGCCTGATTGTCTTCCGTATAAGAAGAAAGCGTTTCGATGCAAAAATGACGCAGAGTGCTCACAACCGGTAAATCAACTTGCTGCCAATCGCTTGTCTCCGCCAAAGTGGTGTTCAGAAGAATATCTCCTTCTTCGAGAATCGGACTGCCTGTTTGATTGCGTTGCTGTTTCTCTGGCTTGTTTTTATCAATACCCAAACTGTCGAGAATCGGCTTGTCCAATCCCTGCAAGTTCCTCTTTCCCGTATCCTCCATTTCGAAAACAACAACCTCATTCTCACCTTTTTTCAACCAGGGAGCAGGTATATAAAGAGTTTGTTGCGGACCGATATTCCAGAAACGTCCCAACGATTTACCGTTTACCCAGACAGCTCCTTTACCCCATTGGCTCATATCGACAAAGCAATCGCCTTGCTGTTCGATAATGAACGTCCCTCTATGAAATGCCGGAACACCTTTGATTTCTTGTCCGAAAGACAAGGAAGATACTTCTTCCTTATAAAGAGGAAGCGGTGTGATTGACCACCCTGTCAATTTCTCATTCCCCCAAAGCACCTGACTTGTAATTCCTTTACGGTTAAAAAGAATATCGGGACCATAATTGACCCGTCCGGTATTTTCAACCAAAATCTCAAGTGTGGCGGGAACTTTATGAATATCCAATGTCGTACTGTTCTGATTATAACGACGGTCAAGGCTGGCTACTTGTTTACCGTCCACCAGAATAACGGCATAATCACGCAAATCCTGAATAATCAATTTCTGTTTTCCCGGTGTCTTAATGGTAGTCTGATAGTGGATATATCCGAAATCGGCTCCTACATCTTCCATGGATAAAACATCTTCCGATTGTATAGTCTGATGAAATGCCGTAGTTAACGGAGCACTTTCTTTCAGCTCGACCGTCGCAAAGGTAGTGGTCGGATTATCGGCAGGCACTTCCGGCAACTGTGTTCCCTCCGGCAAGTATTTCTGAATGATCTCCCGGAAAGCATGATATTTCGGATAGCAGTTGCCCCACTCTCCAAGCGGAGCGTCATAATCGTAGCTGGTAGGTTGGGGACGGAATCCTCCGCTGGTATTGGCACCGTTCATATACCAGAAATTTGTTCCGCCGTGGAACATATACATACTGACAGATACGCCATGTCCCAACATCCAATCCAGTTGTTCGGCAGGACGCTCGTAGGCAACAGAAGAATGACGTTTCCCCCATTCATCAAACCAAGCCGGATAGAACTCCGCCACAAAGTACGGACCGCCCGGATGATATTTATCCACGATTTTAAATATATCCTCGCCGAACACACCGTTCAAAGTAGGCAATGCACCGGCAATATGTCCGGCTTCCACCTGCCCACCGCCGTCGCAAGTAAACAACGGAACATTGAATCCGGCTTCTTGAAGCATATCACGGATAGCAGCAAGGTATTCTTTGTCGGCCGCATACGAACCGTATTCGTTTTCCACCTGTACCATGATAATATTACCGCCGTTGTTGATAGTCAGGGGGGCCAGTTGCTTGCCAAGTTCCTTGATATATCGTTCGCAATAAGACATGAAACGCGGGTCCTTACTACGATAAGTCAAGTCCTTTTCTTTCAGGAGCCACGAAGGATAACCTCCGAAATCCCATTCCGCACACACGTATGGCCCGGGACGAAGAATGACATACAGCCCTTCTTCCTGTGCAATACGTACAAACTCGGCAATATCCGCTTGTCCGCTGAAATCAAATACTCCGGGTTGCCGTTCGTGGAAGTTCCAGAATACATAAGCAGACACGGTGTTCAACCCCATTGCACGCGCTCGGTGCAGACGGTCACGCCAATACTCGTGCGGAATACGGGGATAATGCATTTCTCCGCATATCAATTGCACATCTTTCCCGTTAATATTAAAAGTACCATTTTCTATTTTAACCTGTTCCCTGGGGGAGGAACAGGCTGAAATAAAAAATGATACAATTAAGTTAAGCATAATAAATACGTTGCTTCTACTTTTATTCATCTTTATTCAAATTATATCATAAGTATTGAATGTTCCGGGGGCTTCTTCAAATTTGGTGGTTATTTAGCAAGTCGGTGGTATCTCCATTCCCCTCCTTCGGGAAGGAGAATGGAGGATACTATCGACTATAAACTAGCAAATC
>ERZ772867.1916-NODE-1916-length-22073-cov-7.330820_pt1 | contig 22073 bp, 20 predicted proteins | sample MGYA00511341_ERZ772867 | MGnify/ENA primary metagenome ERZ772867 (study PRJEB29015, sample SAMEA2737707) | human gut metagenome | biome: human gut; feature: human-associated habitat; material: faeces | place: China | collected 2012 ... | reverse complement strand
AATACGACATTCTCAAGCACCCCGCCGTTGACCTGACTGCCGACGGAAAAGGCGGCGTCTATCAGCACGGCGAGGTCACAAGTAATGTTGAGACCATTGAGGTGCAGTACCTCGACCCCGATACTCTGCCGGATACAGAGGTATCGGAAACCACCTATGAGCTGCTGTCCGATGAGGATTTCAACTCGGAAACCAACAACAATACAACAACAAAATTACGGAGGTAACTAATATGAACATTTTTAAGAAGAACACCGAGAAGCATACCGAAAAGCTGCCTATGACCGGCAATGTCAAGAAGGGCTTCCGCATTTACTGCACCGCCGTTATGGGTGCGGCACTCATCCTCGGTACTTCGGTCACGGCTTTTGCTGCCAGCGACCCTATTACCGTTATCAATAACCTGTCCACCTTTATTTTCGGTCTGATCCGTGCGATTGGACTTATCCTGCTGGGCTTTGGCGTTGTGCAGGTCGGTCTGTCCCTGAAGTCCCACGATCCTTCTCAGCGAGCGAACTGTTTCCTGACCCTTGCGGGCGGCGTCATCATCACCTTTGCAAAGGAAATCCTCGACCTCATTGTCGGCTAAGAAATTTCACACCGAGGGGTGTTCCCGAAAAATCGGGAGCACCCCTTATTCTTTGAAAGGAGGTGCTTTTCGTGAGCGACAACTGGGTCGTACAAAACCTTGAAAACGCACTGGAAACTTGGAACGAAAAGCTGGCGGAAATCTGGCAGCTTATCACGACAACGCCGCAGGACTTCAAAGGCGGTGGGATATGGGGCGTGATCGTCAACATCAACGGCGCAGTGCAGTCTATCGGACTTGCACTCCTTGTGCTGTTCTTCGTCGCCGGTATGGTCAAAACCTGCGGCTCGTTCACAGAAGTCAAGAAACCGGAACACGCTCTGAAGCTGTTCGTTCGCTTTGCCATCGCCAAGGGTGCCATCACCTACGGTATGGAGCTTATGCTTGCCCTGTTTAATATCGTCCAAGGCACGATCTCGACGATAATGGGTTCGGCGGGTTTCTCAACACCACAGCAAACAGTCTTGCCGCCTGAATTGATTACCAGCGTTGAGGAATGCGGATTCTTTGAAAGCATACCGCTATGGGCTGTCACGCTCATCGGAGGGCTGTTCATCACAGTAATGTCTTTCATCCTGATAATGACCGTGTACGGGAGATTTTTTAAGCTCTATATGTATACGGCACTTGCGCCCATTCCGCTTTCCACCTTCGCTGGTGAACCGAGTCAGAATGTGGGCAAGTCCTTCATCAAAAGCTACTGCGCCGTTTGCTTGGAGGGGGCAGTAATCGTGCTGTCCTGCATTATCTTCTCGCTTTTTGCGTCCTCACCACCCGTGGTCAATCCCGATGCGGCGGCGGTCACGCAGGTGTGGAGTTATATAGGCGAACTGCTCTTTAATATGCTCGTTCTCGTTGGCTCGGTCAAGATGAGCGACCGCATTATCCGAGAGATGATGGGACTGTAAGGAGCGCACTATGAAAAACAACACCAAAATCTATAACCGCTTCAAGGGGTTTACCCTTGAGGACTGCGATTGTCGATATTGTCTGTACTATGGTGGCAGACGCAAAGGCAAGGTGAACTGCCTTGCGGATGAATGCGTCTGTGCCGAGGAAATCCGTCAGGCAAAGGAAAGCTATCGCAGAGAAAGGAGCTTCAATGGAAGTTAAGATCAACCGAGAAATCCGCAACTATACGGAGGCAATGTTCTTTGGACTGTCTATGCGACAGTTCATTTTTTCTGCCTGCGCCTGCGTGGTGGCAGTGGGACTCTATTTCCTGCTCAAGCCATATGTCGGCACGGAAACCGTATCGTGGATGTGCATTTTGGGAGCCGCACCCTTTGCGGCTCTCGGCTTTATCAAATACAACGGAATGACGGCGGAAAAGTTCGTATGGGCTTGGTTCAAATCCGAGTTTCTGATGCCAAAGAAACTGACCTTCCGTTCCACCAACACCTACTACGAAATGATGAAGCCTGAAATGGAACACAAGCAAAAGGAGGTATTGAAAGCCAATGATTAAAACGCTTCGCAACCTGCTCAAACAGGATAAAGAACGATTTGTTGTGCCGAGGGGCGTCCAGGATGTGATCCCCATCAAGGCGATTTACGATGACGGTATTTTTCAGGTGGGTAGAGATAAGTTCTCCAAGACCTATAAGTTCAGCGACATCAACTATGCTGTCGCCAGTCGTGAGGATAAGGAAGCTATGTTCCTTGAGTATTCGGAGCTACTCAACAGCCTTGACAGCGGTGCAACCACCAAGATCACCATTAACAACCGCCGTTTGAACCGTGCAAACTTTGAGAAAACCATTCTTCTCCCCCTGAAGGGCGATGCTCTTGACGAGTACCGTGAGGAGTACAATCGGATGCTCCTTGATAAAGCAACCGGTGCAAACGCTATCATTCAGGAGAAGTACATCACCATTTCGGTCTGCAAGAAGAATGTGGAGGAAGCGAGAAACTACTTTGCCCGTGTGGGTGCTGACCTGATCGCCCACTTTGGGCGGCTCGGCAGTAAGTGCGTGGAGCTGGAGCCGGATGAACGGCTCCGAATTTTCCACGATTTTTACCGTGCCGGTGAAGAAACGGAGTTCCGCTTCGACATCAAGGAAACCCGCAGAAAGGGTCACGACTTCAAGGATTTCATCTGCCCTGATTCGATGGAGTTCACGGGCGACTATTTCAAGATCGGAGAGCGTTACGGCAGAGTGCTGTTCCTGCGGGAGTACGCTTCTTATATCAAGGACAGTATGGTTGCCGAAATGACCGACCTCAACCGCAATCTGATGATGTCCATTGATGTTATCCCCGTACCCACGGATGAAGCCGTGCGAGAAGCCGAAAGCCGTCTGCTCGGAGTTGAAACCAATGCGACCAACTGGCAGCGTAGGCAGAATGCCAACAACAACTTTTCTGCCCAGCTTCCCTACGACATTGAACAACAGCGCAAGGAAATGAAAGAGTTCCTTGACGACCTGACGACCCGTGACCAGCGAATGATGTTTGCTGTTCTGACGATGGTTCACACGGCGGACACCAAGGAGCAGCTTGACAATGACACAGAAGCTCTGCTTACCACAGCGAGAAAGCACCTTTGCCAGTTCGGTATTCTCAAGTTCCAGCAGCTTGATGGACTGAATACGGCGATGCCCTTCGGTGTCCGCAAGATTGAGTCGTTCCGTACTCTGACCACAGAGAGCCTTGCGGTCTTTATCCCGTTCCGTGTGCAGGACATTTGCCATACCAATGGCGTTTATTACGGTCAGAATGTCATTTCCAAGAATATGATCATCGCAGACCGCAGACAGCTCCTCAACGGCAACGAGTTTATTCTCGGTGTTTCGGGCGGTGGTAAGTCCTTTACCGCAAAAGGCGAGGTCATCAATCAGGTGCTTGCCGGCAACGCAGACATCATTATCATTGACCCGGAGCGAGAATATTCGCCCCTTGTTCGAGCACTTGGTGGCGAGATCATCAACATCTCTGCCACTTCTCCCACCCATATCAATGCGATGGATATGAACCGGGAATACGGTGACGGCGCAAATCCCGTTATCCTGAAATCCGAGTTCATTATGTCCTTGTGCGAACAGCTTATCGGCGGCAACAACCTCGGCGCAGTGCAGAAGTCCATCATTGACCGCTGTACGGCAAGCGTCTACCGCACCTATCAGCAGAACAACTATACCGGCGAAGTGCCGACCTTGCAGGACTTCAGAGCAGAGCTTTTGAAGCAGTCCGAACCTGAAGCGCAGGAGATTGCTCTTGCCATCGAGCTGTTTACCAACGGTTCTCTGAACACCTTCGCAAAGAAAACCAATGTGGACACGGACAACCGCCTGATTTGCTATGACATCCTTGACCTCGGCAAGCAGCTTATGCCCATCGGTATGCTGGTCGTCCTCGACTCCATCCTCAACCGCATTACGCAGAACCGAGCAAAGGGTAAGAACACCTTTATCTTCATTGACGAGATCTACCTTCTGTTCCAGCACGAGTACAGTGCAAACTTCCTGTTCACCCTTTGGAAGCGAGTGCGAAAGTACGGTGCTTATGCGACCGGCATCACGCAGAATGTGGACGATCTGCTCCAGTCCCACACGGCAAGAACGATGCTGGCAAACTCCGAGTTTATCGTGATGCTCAATCAGGCATCCACAGACAGATTGGAACTTGCGAAGCTGCTGAACATCTCGGACACCCAGCTTTCCTATATCACCAATGTGGATGCCGGTCACGGACTGATCAAAGTCGGCTCCAGCCTTGTACCGTTTGCCAATAAATTCCCCAAGAACACGAAGCTCTATAAGCTGATGACCACCAAACCGGGCGAGGGTGCTTAAATTCTTCAAAAAAGGTATTGACTCTGACGCTGCGTAATGGTTTATGCTATAATTACCACGAAGGAGGATGATACCAATGATGACCGTCAATGAGGTGAGCAAGCTCACGGGGGTTAGCATTCGTGCCTTGCAGTACTATGACAAAATCGGTTTACTGCATCCGGCGGAATATACCGAAGCAGGCTATCGGCTGTATGACGATACAGCTCTGGAGCGCTTGCAGCAAATATTGCTGTTCCGTGAGCTTGAATTCTCTCTCAAAGAGATTCAGTCCATTCTTCAAAGTCCGGACTTTGATAGGGATCGGGCATTAGATCAGCAAATATGCTTGCTCACATTGAAAAGAGAGCATATCGAAAACCTTATCACCTTCGCTCGTGGACTAAAACAGGTTGGAGGAATGAATATGGACTTTTCTGCATTTGATACGGCAAAGATGGATGAATACGCTACGAAAGCAAAAGAAAAGTGGCAACACACCAATGCCTATCAGGAATATACGCAAAAGAACAAGGGGCGCTCTAAGGATGCAGAAGAAGCGCTTGCAAGAGGAGTGATGCTGATCTTCTCTGATTTTGGCAAATGCAAGGATGGCGATCCTGCATTGCCGGAAGCGCAAGCCTTGGTGAAGCGCTTACAGGCATATATCTCAGAGAATTATTATCAATGCACCCCTGAAATACTGCAAACTCTTGGTGCAATGTATGGAGCTGGAGGTGAATTTACCGAGAATATTGATAAAGCAGGTGGGGAAGGAACTGCAAAATTTGTCGAGCGTGCAATCTCTATCTACTGCAAATAAACAAGACAAACCTTATAGGCACTCGCTGACTTCAGCGGGTGCCTACTCGCTTTATGAAAGGAAACGCAATGAAAAAGAAAATCTGTGTAATTCTTATTGCAGTGCTTGTAGCCGTCCTCGGCACGAGCACCTTTTTTATTATCGATCACTACAAGGAGTCGAATAAGCAAGCTGCGCTTTATGGCGAGCTGGCTGAACTTGTAGACGCTGCGGCACAGACGGATGCTGCAACGGAACCGGCGGAGCAGATTCCATACTCCGAGGAAAAGATGCTTCTGCCGGAGCTTGCAGAGCTTTATCAGCAGAACGGCGATTTGGTGGGCTGGATCAGCATTGCAGATACCAACATCAATTATCCCGTGATGCAGTCGGTGAATGAGCCGAATTTCTATCTAAAGCACGGCTTTGATAAGGAATACTCCGACTATGGCTGTCCCTATGTGCAGGAGGATTGCGATGTGCAGGAGCCGTCCGACAATCTTGTCATCTATGGACACCATATGTCCAACGGTTCGATGTTTGCCCACCTTGAAAAATTCAAGAGCAAAGACTTTTGGAGTGAGCATCGGATGATCACCTTCAACACACTGACGGATAAGCAGGAGTATGAGATCGTTGCTGTATTCCGCACGGTGGTCTACACCGACAGTCCCGAAGCATTCAAGTTTTATCGCTTTATAGACGCAGAGAGTGCCAATGAGTTTGACGACTTCATTGCCAAGTGCAAGGAACTGTCTTTCTATGATACCGGCGTGACCGCCGAATACGGTGATAAGCTCATTACGCTGTCTACCTGTGAGTACAGCCGCAACAACAGCCGTCTTGTGGTCGTGGCGAAGCGCATAACGGAGGACGGTGGTGCGGATGCTGCCAAGACTCACGCCGAAGCAACGGCAGAGGGCGAACGCCCTAATTAAGCGCCTTTGTGCCAATTATGACAACGGCACCTGCCTTGCGCTGGATGACGGAGAACCCTGCGCCTGTGTGCAGAGCATCTCATACTCACTTCTCTGCAAGTATTTCCGCAAAGCTGTTTTGCCGGCAGAGCCTTTGCTGGAAGCGGATATTCTTGGCACACGCTTTGAAAAGTGCGTGTCCTGCGGTGCGCCGATTATCAAGAAGGGCAACCGAAAGAAATATTGCGAGAAGTGCGCTCAAAGAGCTTACAAAGCTCAGCAGGCAGAGTACGCAAGAAGAAAACGGGCAGAGTCGAAAAATAGGCGCTGAAAAAGCCAGCAATATCAAGACTTTTCAGCTCCCGCACTTTGAGGGGTAAGGTGTTTATACCTTTACCCCTCGTTTTTAATTTAGGGGCGTTTGGGTACGCCCCGGAAAGGAGGGTTCAATGGCTGATATTAAAACGAGAGATGTCGTGAAAGGCACAATCAAGAAGATCGACAAAGCGGCAATCGCCGCAGACCGTATGCGCTCCGCCTATGTGCAGGCGAAGGAAAAGGCAGAACACACAACGCACCCGGATGAGCATAATGCCGAGGAGTACGCCTCCGACCGAGTGGAAGGCGGCGTTGACCGTATCACGCACGAAGCGGCGCACCAGTTTGATAAGCAGGGACGCAAGGGACTGGAAGAAACGAAACGGAATGTGTCCAAAGCAAAGGACGGTGTTCAGAGGTTCCGGGAAAAGCGGGCGGCTGAGTCGATAAAAAGGCAGACTGTCCGTACCTCCGGGAATAAGACCATCAAGGCGGTCGAGCAAACGGAAAAGACGATCAAACAGTCTGCCAGGTCTGCCGGTAAGAAAACCATCAAGACTGCCGGGAAAGGTGCAGCCAAAGCCGCACAGAGGTCGGTCAAGACCACGAAAACGGCAATTAAGACCACGCAGCAGGCGGCAAAGACGGCGCAGAAAACCGCACAGGCTACGGTGAAAGCATCGCAAAAAGCTGCACAAGCCGCCAAAGCCACAGCCAAGGCAGCGGTTGCCGGTGTAAAAGCTGCCGTTAAAGCAACGATTGCCGCAGTCAAAGCAATCATAGCGGCGACAAAAGCATTGGTCGCTGCTATCGCCGCAGGCGGCTGGGTTGCCGTTGCGGTCATTGTCGTGATTTGCCTGATTGCCCTGATTTGCGGCTCGGTTTTCGGAATATTCTTTTCCGGTGAGGATTCCGGCACAGGAATGTCGATGCAGACAGCCGTGCAGGAAATCAACGCTGATTACGATGCCAAGATGGAAGCGGAGAAAAACTCGGTAGCTTATGATAATATGGAGATCAGCGGCGGTCGAGCTGTGTGGAAGGATGTGCTTGCGGTCTATGCAGTCAAGACGAATACAGACAAGGACAACCCGCAGGAGGTTGCCACGATGGACGAGAGCAAGAAGCAGATCCTCTCGGACATCTTTTGGGAGATGAACTCCATATCCTCCCGCAGTGAAAGCCACTCAGAAACGGAAATAACCGAAACGGACGACGGAAACGGCAACATCGTTCAGACGGAAACGACAGTCACAAAAACAACGCTTTATATTACCGTTTCTCATTTGACGGTGGATGAGATGGCTGACCTATACGGCTTTGACGCAGGACAGCGGGAATACCTTGCCGAGCTGCTTAAGGATGAGAACAATTCCCTTTGGGCGGCAGTCCTTTACGGCATCCGTTATAGCGAGGATCAGATCGTTACCGTCGCTCTTTCTCAAGTGGGCAATGTGGGCGGTGAGCCGTATTGGTCTTGGTATGGCTTCGGAAGCCGTGTGGAATGGTGTGCTTGTTTTGTAAGCTGGTGCGCCGATCAGTGCGGCTATATTGACACCGGGGTTGTGCCGAAATATGCGGGCTGCGTGAACGGCGTCCAGTGGTTCAAAGATCGTGGACAGTGGATAGACGGCTCTGCCGAGCCTGTTCCCGGAATGATTATTTTCTTTGATTGGGATAACAAGGGTTCGTCGGGTCCGCAGGATGGACAATCCGACCACACCGGTATTGTCCAAAAAGTCGAAAACGGTATCGTTTATACCGTTGAGGGAAACTCCGGTGATAGCTGTCGGGTAAACCAGTACAGCGTAGGTCACTACGAAATCCTCGGATACGGAGTACCGAACTACTAACAAAAAAGCCACCGACTCACTTTTGATGTGGGTCGGTGGCGCTTTTTTTGTTTACGGGTTGCATTTCTTGCAGGGGTCATATCCTTGGGAAATCAGATCATCTCTGCTTCCGGTATAAGTCTGCTTGTTCTTATCACTCATTTGTTTGACTGACGAGCAAGAAGGATAGTGAAACTTTTTCGTATTGACATTCAGAATGTAGGTACTTTCAACATTTTGGGCTGGAGGATTAGATTGTTCGGTTTGCTTCGGCGGTTCTGTTTGTTGAGTACCAGCGAATGAACTATCCCCAGTTGCGTAGTTTATCGAAATGTCTGGCTGGACATTGTAGCAATATACATTAAAGCAAATGCCATCTCCATTGTCCTCAACAGAGTATGCTTCCAGCAAAACACCGCTTGCAAGGAGATTGTTGCCCTCAAAAATTGGCGTCGAACGATAAAGGATATGATTTCCGGTTTCTTTCACATAGTCTGCAACCATATTCTCGAATGGCAGCATTCCCTGAATGTTTAGATAGCGAGTTCCGGTTATGAGATTTTTCGTGTTGGCATTTTCACCGGAAAGCTGATAGCCGATCAAGTGGCAACGATTATAGAGGTATTTTCCATCTACATTATCGTATTTTACAGTATGCCAACCTGTTGGTTTAACACTTCCGATAGAGCCTCGTTCTTCGGTCGGCATTAAATCTTTTCCGATTGAAGCTACACAAACGCCACATCGCCCCAACGAGTCAAGTTCACTGTAATACTCGTATGAGTTGGTTGTATATTCACTCTTGGTAAAATACGGAATGTTGTTATTGATTACAACATAGGGCGAACCGGAATAAGCAGGTATCTCGCTAATGGAAAAGGAAGAATTGCTTTCTTTAGCGGGGGTAGTCGCATTGCTTGTCGCTGGCGACTCAGATGTTTCCGAGGATGATGGAGTATCTAAGCTTGTGTCGGATGGGGTTGTCATTCCGGCAGAGGAATCCGAAATGGTATATCCCGGCGATACTGTTGGCGGCTCAACCGTACCTCTTTCAGAAATACATCCGGCTATGATAATACAAGTGATGAGCGCCACTGAAGCTGCGATAGAGCCAATGGCAATTTTCTTTTGCCGTGCTTTCTTTTTCTGCGCTGCTTCTTCCGCAGTTTTTAGAGAAGATAATTGCTTTTCGTATTCTTCTAAACGCTCAGAATTGCGGGCAGAGAGTTTCTTCTTATGGCGGAGCTTCTCAATCTCTTTCTCAAAGTCCGCTATGCTCTTTGGCTTTTTAGAAAAGAGGCTCATCTGACATACACCTCTTTCGTGATCTTTTCGTGAGAGGTGCCGACAAAGTCAAGTGTGGTTTCGAGCTTGTAATCGTTTGCGTAGTCAATGTCAAAATAAAAATCTGCGGGGTAATCTCGGTTCCATTTATAAATGACCAACTTTGAGATCTTTTCTTTGAACTTTGCAACAGATGTGTTTTCAACAAAACAATAGTCTTTGGCATCGGCGTCAGCTAAAAAGCTATCGCTGATGGAAACGCTACATTCTGCTTGAGAAAATAATGGCTCAGAGTAAGGTGCAATCAATAAAGAAGCCCCATTGATAGTTTTCAAAATATCCTTGACAACATTAGCATCTCGACTTTGCCGACGATGGTTAAACATCATCCCATTCGCATTATCTAAGCAAACAATAACAGTCATAGCCACCCCTCCATCTTCATCGCACAAACGCTAACAGACCTAAAATAACGCTATAGGTGTAATTATTATAGCAGATAATCAAGAAAATTACAACCAATAGAGTTAGATTACGCCTACACGACCGTGTATGGCGTGCGTGTTGTCGATTATAATACTAATAGTGCGATAGTAACGCTGAAGGAGGTGGTTCCCGTGGACATCGAAACGATTGGTCTGAATATCAGAAAATGCAGAAACGCAAAAAAGATGCGTCAGGAAGATTTGGCACAGAAAGCGAATGTGAGTTCAAATTATATCAGTGCTGTCGAGAGAGGCGTAAAGATACCGTCAGTCGAAACGCTAATTGATATTATGAACGCACTCGGTGTTTCTGCTGATATGATATTTTGCGATGTCATTGATGCGGGTGTAACTGAGAAGAATAATCAGCTTGACGCAAAAGTTTCTCAGCTTTCCACCAAGGATAGAAAGACCGTCTATGATGTACTTGATCTCTTGGTTAGAGATTTGTCCAAATAACTTCAAAGTTCGGCTTTGCGCCGAACTTTTTCTATACTGGAACAATTAAGAAAGCAGCCGGAAACGGCTGCTTTTCCTTTACGCTGATGAAGGGTGATAAGGTTGTCAAGCTGCTCCAAGTAATCGCCCAAAACTCGCTGCTCGGTTATACTTGGAATAGTTACAACTGTGTTTTCCACAAGTTCTTTATTAAGGTTATTTACTGTGCTGCCAGCAGCAAGTGACCTATACTGGCTAAGCATTTGTGGTGTACCAAGTAGATGACAAAGGAAAGTTAAGTCAAAGACTCCATAGGTATTTCTTATGAGCAACCAGCCGTCGTGAATACATCCATCTATGCCCATTATATAGGGCTTTCCGAAACTCATAGAGTTGGAAAGAATTAAGTCACCCGGATGAACTTCTCTCGTTTTAGACAGTCCTTCAGGTCGGATTTTCTCAGCGGTTTTGGTTATGTAATTTCCTTGTGTTGGAGCATCACCAATCTTAACCCAGTTCAACCCATTTGGTGCATCCGTTATGAAATCGTCAATCGGTCTTGGTGAACCTCCTCGTTCTATTTGTACCAATTCTGAGAACTTACGCTGTTCCCAAGAGGATGTATAAAAAGGATGGATCAGTTGGACAGTCAGAGAAATATTCGGGGTTGAATGCAAAAAAGCTGTCGTTGATGAAGGGTGATAAGGCGGTCGAGTTCTTGAAAGAAAGCACCTATTTTCTGCTGTTCAGGATAAGCTGGCACCAAAAATGTTTCTTGCAAAAAATCGTTTGCTACAAGGTTCGTCATCATTGTTGATGCCTTTGTGCTTCTCAAAAGTATACCGCCCATAAGTTGTTCATTGTTGATAGCATACTTCCAAAACTGCAAATCATAAGGTTTCATTATAGGCTTGAATACATCAAAAACGTGTGAAACTATGCCATTTCCAATAGTATTCTCAACAAAGCGACCGTGAGCATAGTTTTTACTTTTATTTCCCTCAAAAGCAATATCGCCAAGTTCAAAAATATTATATGTGAGCAAGTAGCTTTCATCTGTGATATATGAATCCGCTTTGAAATACATATTGGCAACCGAAATAATGTCATCTTTTCCGTATGTCAAATCATTCTTTCGGCTTACCTTTTCATATAGTTCAGAGAACTTACGCTGTTCCCAAGCTATCCGGTCGCAGTCGAGCTTATTCAGGTGTGAAATATGGGAAGTAAGTTTGAAATTTCGGGATTTATGGTTGCTAATTCGGGATTATATGCTATAATATAAGATGTGTTTTAGCACTTACTCGCAGGTTGAGAGAAAGGAATGATACGATGGCTGTAAGCTATAAAAAACTTTGGCACATTCTGCTTGATCGAGATATGAAGAAAAGAGATTTGCAGGAAGCTGCTGGACTCACTAAATACGCAATCAATAAGCTCAGTCGTGATGAAAATGTAAGCACTGAAGTGTTGGGGAAAATCTGCTCAGCTTTGAATTGCACGACCGATGACATTATGGAGTTTGTTCCCGACGAGAAGTGAGTCCGTTTTATGGGACACTAATTGTTGTATCATAACAGTGGGGTAGTATGCCCTAAAAAAAGAAAAAGGATGGGTTCACAGGATGAATAAGCAACAGCTTGCTCAGAAAATATGGGCTTCCGCAAACCAAATGCGCTCCAAAATAGAAGCGAATGAATATAAGGATTACATACTTGGCTTTATCTTTTACAAGTATCTATCTGATAAAGAAGTCAAATTCTTGAAGGAAAATGACTATGACGATGAACTTCTGAAAACCGTATCAGAAGAAGATGATGAAACGGTTAAGTGGGTTCAAGAGAATATTGGCTACTTTATTGCCTATAAAGACCTCTTTTCTACTTGGCTCTCGATGGGTAAGGACTTTGATGTTTCAAATGTCCGTGATGCGCTCTCTGCGTTCAGCCGGTTGATTTCCAACACGCACAAAAAGGTGTTTGATAAGGTATTCGACACTTTGCAAACGGGTCTTTCCAAACTTGGCGATAGCTCCGGTTCACAAACAAAAGCAATCAGCGGACTTCTGACGCTGATAAAGGATATTCCTATGGACGGCAAGCAGGACTACGATGTTCTCGGCTTTATCTACGAATATCTTATCAGTAACTTTGCGGCTAATGCCGGAAAGAAGGCAGGCGAGTTCTACACCCCGCACGAGGTATCTCTGCTGATGTCTGAAATCGTTGCAAGCCACTTGAAGGGCAAAAGCGAAATCAAAATTTACGACCCGACAAGCGGTTCGGGATCGTTGCTTATCAATATCGGTCAGAGCGTTGCCAAATATATGACCGATGACAACAACATCAAATACTTCGCTCAGGAATTGAAGGAGAACACCTACAACCTGACCCGGATGAATTTGGTTATGCGTGGCATCAAACCGGATAATATCGTCACTCGTAACGGCGATACTCTTGAGGAGGATTGGCCGTACTTTGACGAAAATGATCCGGTGAATACCTATAATCCTCTCTATGTGGATGCGGTCGTGTCCAATCCGCCGTATTCGCAGGCTTGGGACCCGTCCAACAAAGAGGGTGATCCTCGTTATGCTCGTTTTGGACTTGCTCCCAAAGGAAAAGCCGACTATGCTTTCCTGCTTCACGATCTGTTCCATATCAAGCCGGACGGCATTATGACAATCGTTCTTCCCCACGGCGTACTGTTCCGTGGCGGTGAGGAAGGTGAAATCAGAAAGAACCTGATTGAGAATAACCATATCGACGCCATTATCGGACTTCCTGCAAATATCTTCTTCGGGACAGGAATACCCACCATCATTATGGTGCTGCGCCAAAAGCGCGAGAATACCGATGTCCTTATCATCGATGCATCCAAGGGCTTTATCAAAGAGGGTAAGAATAACAAGCTCCGTGCGTCTGACATTAAACGCATAGCAGATACCTTTATTAAGCGTGAAAGCATTCCGAAGTTTTCACGAGTAGTCAGTCGTGAAGAAATTCGCAGCAATGATTATAACTTGAACATTCCTCGCTATGTTGATTCCTCTGAAGCTGCCGAGCATTGGGATGTCTATGCGTCTATGTTTGGCGGTATCCCGACAGCAGAAATTGACGAGATGAGCGAATTCTGGACGGCGTTCCCTGCACTGAAAAAGGCGTTGTTCACCGAGAGTGGCATTCCTTATGTGAATGTGTCTACCCCTGATATTAAGAGTGCCATCAAGAGCCATCCTGATGTGGTCGGCTTTGAAAATGCTTTTAACGCTGCCTTTTCCACTTTTCCGGCGTTTCTGAAAGAAGAACTTATCGACCGGATGGGAAGCATCGAAATCTCTAAGGCTGAAACCGTTCTAAGTGCTGATATTTTCGAGCGATTGAAGGAAATTCCACTTATCGACAAATATGCGGCGTTCCAGCTTCTTGACGACGATTGGACAGGTATTTCCATCGACCTCGAAATGTTGCAAACCGAAGGCTTTGCTGCAACAAAGAAGGTCGATCCGAACCTTGTCATCAAGAAAAAGGACGGTAAAGATCAGGAAGTTCAAGAGGGCTGGGTAGGTCATATTATCCCGTTCGACTTGGTTCAGGCGACTTTGCTCTCCGCAGAAACGGACGAGCTTCACGGTTTGGAAAGCCGTTTGGCGGAAATTCCTTCTGAGTATGAGTCTATCCTTGATGAAATGACAGAGGAGGATAAAGAGAGCTGCAACGATGTTCTCACCGAGGAAGGCGATGCTTTCGTTCCGAAAGAAGTATCCAAAAAGATTAAGGAACTGAAGAAAGACCGTTCTCCTGAAAGCGTTGCGCTTCGTACACTCTTAGAAAAGGTTGAGTCTTTGATCAAGAGCGAGAAAGAAATCAAGGCGGAGATCAAGGCAAAGAGTGCTGCGTTGCAGGCAAAAACAAAGGATACGATTGAAAGTCTGAGCGATGAGCAGGCTTTGGATTTGCTCGAAAAGAAGTGGATTGCTCCTCTCATTGAGAGCATTCACAAACTGCCTGATACCGTAATCGACAGCTTGGTGAGCAAAATTCAAGCCCTTCAAAACAAGTATGCTACAACTTTCTTCGAGGTCGAACAGCAGATCAGCGAAACCGAAGCAACGCTTTCGGGAATGATCGATGACCTTGAGGGTAATGAGTATGATATGCTGGGACTTAATGAGTTGAAGAAATTGCTGGGAGGTAGTGCAGAATGACGAAAAAATCAGATGCTCCCGCAATTCGCTTCAAAGGATTCTCAGACACTTGGGAACAGCGTAAGTTTGAAGAAATCGCTGTGCGATCATCGGTAATATGCTCCGATGATACCCTTCCAAGAGTTGAATATGAGGATATAGTGTCAGGTACAGGTCGGCTCAACAAAGACATCTACGCCAAGCAAAGTAGCAAATCAGGCATCGTATTTCATCAAGGTGATGTCCTTTACGGAAAACTCCGCCCATACTTGCAAAACTGGCTTTTGCCCACATTTGATGGGCTTGCTGTGGGCGATTTTTGGGTATTGCAGCCTCAAAATGCTGATAGCAGCTTTCTATATCGATTGATTCAGAGCCGGCAATTCGATGAAGTAGCTAATCAATCGACCGGGACGAAAATGCCGAGGGCAGATTGGAAATTGGTGTCCAAAACGGTGTTCTCCATCCCGTCAAACATTAGTGAGCAGGCTGCTATTGGTACATACTTTACGGCACTCGATAGCCTTATCACCCTTCATCAGCGTAAGTTTGAAAAGTTGACGAATGTGAAAAAGTCTATGCTCGAAAAGATGTTCCCGCAAAATGGCAGCAGTTACCCCGAAATTCGCTTTAAGGGATTTACTGACCCTTGGGAACAGCGTAAGTTGTCTGAAATGTGCGGTACTTTTGAGTATGGACTTAACGCAGCCGCTAAGGAGTTTGACGGAAAAAACAAATACATCAGAATCACGGATATTGATGATGCCAGCAGAGAGTTCTTGCTTTCTGATCTTTCGTCCCCTGATATTTGCCTTGATGGTATGTCGAAATATCTACTCTCAAGCGGAGATATTGTCTTTGCACGAACTGGTGCAAGTGTCGGAAAAACCTACATTTACAGGGAAAACGACGGCATTGTGTACTTTGCAGGTTTCCTTATTCGGGCAAAAGTCAATCAGGACAATGATGCAGAATTTGTTTTTCAAAGCACCCTTTCGCCAAGCTATGAGAAGTATATTCGTATTACCTCGCAGCGATCTGGACAGCCGGGTGTAAACGCACAAGAGTATGGTGAGTACGACTTGTTTGCCCCGTCAAAAGAGGAACAGCAAAGAATTGGACACTTCCTGCGAGGTATTGACAACCTTATCACCCTTCATCAGCGTGAGTTGGAAAAGCTCCAAAATATCAAGAAATCTATGCTTGAAAAGATGTTCGTGTGACATCAATTTCGCAGGAAGGAGGAAATCGAATGACATTCCAAAAAGAAGCGGACTTTGAGGAAGCCCTGATTAAAGTCTTGGCGGATAAAGGATGGGAAAAAGAAGTCATCAAGAACCCGACCGAGCAAGACCTCATCCGAAATTGGGCAAAGATCCTGTATGATAACAACCGTGGAATTGACCGCTTGAATAACTATCCTCTTACGGATGGCGAAATGCAGCAGATCATCGAACAGATCACGGAACTTAGAACACCGTTAAAACTCAATGGCTTTATCAACGGAAAAACTGTGTCCATCAAGCGTGATAACCCTGATGATAAGCTCCATTTCGGCACTGAAATCAGCTTGAAAATATATGATCGCAGGGAAATCGCCGCTGGACAGAGCCGGTATCAGATCGTACAACAACCAGTTTTTCCGAGCAAGTCAAAAATGCTGAATGACCGTCGTGGTGATTTGATGCTGCTTATCAACGGTATGCCTGTCATACATATCGAACTGAAGCGCAGCGGTGTCCCCGTCAGTCAAGCATATAATCAGATTGAGAAATACTCATATGAGGGCGTTTTTACCGGATTGTTCTCGCTCGTTCAGGTGTTTGTAGCAATGAACCCTGAAGAAACTCGTTATTTTGCGAATCCCGGACCTGACGGAAAGTTCAATACTGATTACTATTTCCATTGGGCTGACTTCAATAATGAGCCTATCAATGATTGGAAAGCTATCGCCTCCTCGCTGCTGTCCATCCCTATGGCGCACCAGCTCATTGGTTTTTATACTGTTGCCGACAATGCTGACGGTGTTCTGAAGGTAATGCGAAGCTACCAGTATTACGCAGCCAGCGCAATTTCCGATGTTGTGTCTAAAACGAAGTGGGATAGCGGTAAGCAGCGTGGCGGCTACATTTGGCATACCACCGGCTCAGGTAAGACGATGACGAGCTTTAAGTCGGCTCAGTTGATTGCAAACTCCAATGATGCTGATAAGGTTATTTTCCTTACCGACCGTATTGAGTTAGGAACGCAGTCGCTCAAGGAATATCGGGCATTTGCGGACGAGAACGAAACCGTGCAGGCAACAGAGAACACATATGTCCTTTTGACTAAGCTGAAAAGCAACGCAACGGCAGATACCCTAATTGTTACCTCTATTCAGAAGATGAGCAATATCCGAGATGAGGACGGAGGACTTAATGCAAGCGACATTGAAATAATCAACGGCAAACGGCTTGTTTTTATTGTTGACGAGGCTCATCGTTCAACTTTTGGAGATATGCTATCCATCATCAAGGAAACATTTCCCAATGCCATCTTCTTTGGCTTTACCGGCACACCGGTGTTTGAGGAGAATGCAAAGAAAAACAATGCCCAAACAGATGTTTTTGGCAATGAACTCCATAGATATAGCATTGCTGATGGTATCAGGGATAAGAATGTGCTTGGATTTGATCCTTATAAAGTCCTGACTTTCCGTGATAAGGATGTCCGCAAGGTGGTTGCCTTGGAAAAAGCAAAAGCAGCAACCGAAGAAGAAGCAATCAGCGATCCCAAAAAGGCAAAAATATTCTATGAGTATATGGACTCCTCCACCGTCAAGATGGCGGGCTTCTTGGGCGATGACGGAAAGTGGGTCAAGGGCATTGAAGATTATCTTCCAAAAACTCAGTACCTTTCCTCGGAGCATCAAAGCAAGGTTGTTGAGGATATTCAAGAAAACTGGCTTACTTTGAGTCACAACGGGAAATTCCACGCAATCTTTGCAACGAGCAGCATCCCCGAAGCAATAGACTACTATCGACTGTTGAAGGCTGCAATGCCGAAACTTAGGATCAGTTGCCTTTTTGACCCCAATATCAGCAATGAAGATGGTGACTACAAAGAATACAGAGGGCAGCCGATTGCTTTCTATAAAGAGCAAGGCTTAATCGAAATCCTTACTGACTATAATACGATGTTTGGTCAGGATTTTTCGATTGCTACACACGCTCGCTTCAAAAAAGACCTTTCTCTACGCCTTGCCCACAAAGAGCAATATAAGCGGGTCGAAAGAGAGCCTGAGAAGCAGCTCGACCTCCTGATTGTAGTGGATCAGATGCTTACCGGCTTTGACTCTAAGTGGGTCAACACGCTGTATATGGACAAGATCCTGGAGTATGAGAACATCATTCAGGCATTTTCCAGAACCAACAGACTTTTCGGACCCGATAAGCCTTTTGGCATCATCAGATATTATCGCAAGCCGCATACGATGGAGCAGAATGTGAGCAAAGCTGTTAAGCTCTATTCCGGCGATAGACCGATAGGTCTGTTCGTTGAAAAACTGTCTTACAACCTCGGAAAGCTCAACGCTGTGTTTGATGATATTGCCTATTTGTTCAAGAATGCTGGTATCCCTGACTTTGAAAAGTTGCCTGCGGACGGAACCGTAAGAGCTAAGTTCGCCTCGCTGTTTAGAGATTTTAACGGATACCTTGAAGCTGCTAAAATCCAAGGATTTAGGTGGGACAAACACACCTACTCATTCAAGGACGAGGAAAGTGGAAATTCGATTGAAATTACAATGGAGTTCGATGAGAACGCATTTTTGATTTTAGCACAGCGTTATAAAGAGCTTTCCGCTGCTTCTTCCGATGATCCCGGATCACAAGACATAGATATACCATACGATCTTGTTGGATACCTGACTGAAATTGACACAGGCGTTATCGATGCCGATTATATGAACAGTCGCTTCGATAAGTACCTCAAATTGATTCGACAGGAAGGTTCGTCCGAGGAATCTATTGAGCAAGCAAAGGCAGAACTTCACAAAACTTTTGCTGCCCTAACGCAAGAGGAGCAGAAATACGCAAACATCTTTCTGCACGACATTGAGCGAGGCGATGTCATTGCCGAGGACGGAAAAACGCTTCGTGACTACATCACGGAGTATCAGTTTAGAGCAAAAGATGACCAAATTCATCGTTTTGCGACTATCTTCGGTCTTGATGAGGATAAACTCAGGAATATGATGGGGCTTAACTTGAATGAAGCGACTATCAATGAGTTTGGCAGGTTTGACGAGCTGAAAAAGAGCGTTGATAAGACCAAAGCAAAAGCGTTCTTTGAAGCATATGAACAAACCAAGTTGATTCCGCCCAAGGTCAATATGAAAACGGATCAGCTTTTGCGGCAGTTTATTCTTACCGGTGGATTTGAGGTTGATATGCCGTAATGAGTGCCATCACCGCTAAAGCAAGCCGAAAAATGAAAAAATATGCGGTCTTAACAAGAGAGCCAAGGTGTTTCCTTGGCTCTTTTGATTTATCTTGGGAACAGCGTAAGGCTATTGATATAGCTGACTACTCGAAGGGAAATGGCTACTCAAAAGGCGATTTGACTGATGCCGGAACCCCAATTATTCTGTATGGCAGACTTTACACCAAGTACCAGTTTGCAATCAGTGAAGTGGACACTTTTGCAGTTCCCCGAAATGGTGCGGTTTACAGTCAAGGAAACGAAGTCATAGTCCCGGCATCAGGGGAAACCGCAGAGGACATTGCACGAGCGTCAGCCGTTGAAAAATCAGGGGTTTTGCTGGGTGGCGACCTTAATATCCTCAGACCATTTGATTTTATAAACCCATTGTTTTTAGCTCTTGCTATCTCCAATGGAGAACCGCAAAAGGAACTTGCTAAAAAGGCACAAGGAAAGTCTGTCGTTCATATCCATAACACTGATATTCAAGAGGTGACGATAGCTTATCCTTCAAGAACAGAGCAAGACCGAATTGTCAGCGTTTTTCGCCAGCTCGACAACCTTATCACCCTTCATCAGCGTAAATGTGCATTATTATTCAGTCCTTTTCAGTCTTTTATCTCTATGATGTTCACCACTTCAACATTTTCTTGGGAACAGCGTAAGTTGGGAGATATTGCTGACATTGTGGGTGGTGGAACCCCAAGTACAGGAAATCAGAGCTATTGGGACGGTGATATTGATTGGTATGCACCTGCTGAAATTGCGGATCAAATCTATGCAAATTCGAGTCAGAAAAAGATAACCGGCTTGGGTTATGAGAATAGTTCAGCCAAAATGCTTCCTCCCGGTACAGTCCTGTTTACATCTCGTGCAGGGATCGGGAAAACAGCTATTTTAACCCGAAAAGGCTGTACTAATCAGGGATTTCAGTCCATTGTCCCACATCGTGGAGAGCTTGACTCTTACTTCATTTTTTCTCGAACCGAAGAATTAAAACGATATGGAGAGCTTGTTGGGGCTGGATCAACTTTCGCCGAGGTTTCGGGAAAGCAAATGGCTGTAATGGAGCTGATGATGCCGCCAACGATGCGAGAACAACAGACTATTGGAGGTTTCTTTCAGCAGCTCGACCACCTTATCACCCTTCATCAGCGTAAGTGCATTTTCTTTACTGGAAGGGCGGGTAGGCTTATCTCGACCGTAAACAAAAAGCGAATTACTTCTTCTTGGGAACAGCGTAAGTTCTCAGATATTACTTTTCCCGCTGGCGAAAAGAATAGGGACAACCTTCCATTAGAGAGCTATTCAATTACCAACGAACACGGGTTTGTGCCACAAGATGAGAAGTTCGAGAATGGTGGGACGATGCGAGAAGCAGATAAAAGGATGTATTATATCGTTTCTCCGAACTCATTTGCTTATAACCCGGCAAGAATAAATGTTGGTTCAATCGGATACCAAAATATCGGGAAAAATGTGATAGTTAGCTCTCTATATGAGGTTTTCAAGACCTCCGAAGATGTTGACGATAGGCTCTTATGGCACTGGTTCAAATCACCTGATTTTCAAAAGTTGATTATGCAGTTGCAAGAGGGTGGCGTTCGTCTGTACTTCTATTACGACAAGCTCTGTATGGGAGAAGTATCTCTTCCTTCGCTTGAGGAACAGCGCAAAATCGGAAAGCTGTTTGATACCCTTGACAACCTTATCACCCTTCATCAGCGTAAGCCATTTTTAATGAAATGGAGGACTTCTGATGCTAACAGAAACCAAACGAACAGACTTGTTCTGTGAATATTATGCAAAATGGATTACGGTGTATAAGAAGGGCGCAATCAGAAAGGTGACGATGGATAAGTACCTGATGACGCAGAAATGGCTCGTTAAGCTCGTCCCGAACCTGAGAGTATGTGATATGAACCGGATCGCTTATCAGCAGCTGTTGAACGACTATGCTGAGTTCCACGAGCGCCAAACAACAATGGATTTCCACCACCAGCTCAAGGGCGCTATACTTGACGCCGTTGATGAGGGCTTGATTGAAAGAGATCCTACTCGCAAGGCAATCATCAAGGGGAAGCCACCGGTTGCTAAGAAAATTAAGTATCTCAATCAGTTTGAGCTACACACGCTGCTGATCTCGCTTGACCTGAAGGATAAGGTGAATTGGGACTACTTTATCCTGTTGGTAGCAAAGACGGGGATGCGCTTTTCTGAAGCACTGGCTCTTACCCCGAAAGACTTCGACTTTGCCCATCAAACACTGTCCATAAGCAAGACTTGGGACTACAAGGGAAAGGGCGGCTTCCAGCCTACGAAAAATAAGTCGTCTGTGCGGAAAATTCAAATTGACTGGCAAACCGTCATTCAATTTTCTGAATTGGTAAAGCACCTTCCCGAAGATAAGCCAATCTTTGTCAACTCCACTGTCTATAATTCGACGGTGAACGACATTCTCGGCAGGCATTGCAAAGCCTGTAACATCCCTGTCATCTCTATCCACGGATTACGGCATACACACGCCTCTTTGCTGTTATTTACGGGCGTTTCCATTGCGAGCGTTGCCCGCCGTCTTGGACATTCAAGTATGACCACTACGCAAAAAACCTATCTGCACATCATTCAGGAACTTGAAAACAAAGACATCGACTTGGTGATGCGCTCTCTTTCGGGTTTGAGCTAAAAAAACAAAACCGGCTTGCGCTGATTAAAGGTGATAAAAAAGATGCCATCCGAAAGGGTGGCATCTTAGTTATTTGTCGTATCTTAGAAAATCGTTACAGTGTTCCTGCTGGCGCAAACGGTAGCCCTGAGAAATCAGCGTATCGGCTTTTAGAGCGACAAGGTTAATATCTGAATTCAATGTCCGTGCGATTTGCTGCGTGTCGTATCCTCTTTCCGCAAGTTCAAGGAAGTCCTCATCTGATAGGGAAATCTGTGCGGCAAAGAGATTGGCTTCGTACTCCATACGGTTGTCCCGCATAT
>ERZ772867.1886-NODE-1886-length-22303-cov-43.939365_pt1 | contig 22303 bp, 17 predicted proteins | sample MGYA00511341_ERZ772867 | MGnify/ENA primary metagenome ERZ772867 (study PRJEB29015, sample SAMEA2737707) | human gut metagenome | biome: human gut; feature: human-associated habitat; material: faeces | place: China | collected 2012 ... | reverse complement strand
TCCATGATACATACAACGCTAAAACTGTCAATGCGTGTCGCGAGTCGCGCTGTTTGCCTCCGCTGGCAAAAGGGGATTAACAGCGTAGTAAATACACGCATTTATCGCCATCATGCAAGACAATGGTACGGAGCGAAAGACAGAACAGGGAGGTTGCAATGCGCAATATTCGAATCGGCGTGGTCGAGGACGATCCCGCAAGCTGCCAACTGGTACTTGACTATCTCAACCGATATCAACAGGAAAATGGCGAGCAATTTACCGTTTCCGTATTCGACGACGGCGCGCGCATCGTGGAGAAATATGCCCCCGTTTACGACATTCTGCTGCTCGATATTGAAATGAAGGAGATGGACGGCATGGCCGCCGCCCGCCGCATCCGCGAACGCGACGACAACGTCGTGATCATCTTCATCACCGCGGCCCCGCAATACGCCATCAGCGGCTACGAAGTGCGCGCCCTGTCCTACCTGCTCAAACCGCTGCCATGGTTCGCGTTCTCGCAGGAGCTCAAGAAATCGATCGACATGGTGCGCCGCAACGGCGACGATTCCATGCTCATCGAAACCGGCAAGGGGCAGATGAGGATGAATCTCACGGACATCCTTTATCTCGAGTCGATCCGGCACACCATCGTCATCCACACGCTTGACGGCAAATACTCTATCAACGGCACACTCAAAGACATGGAAGCCAAGCTCGCCGACCGGCACTTCTTCCGCTCGAACTCCTGCTATCTGGTCAATCTCAAGCATGTGACTGGCGTTGCCGACCAGGATTGCATCATGTCCGACGACGAGCGGCTGCGCGTGAGCAGACCACGGAAGAAAGCGTTCCTCGCCGCCTTGGCCGACTACATGGGCGGCGGCCGATGATCACCAACGCGCTGCCCGACATCCCCCGTTCGTACACCGCCATCTGCGAATGGGCGGCATGCGTGGTGTATATCGCGGTACTGTTCCGCCGCGTGCCGCCGCGCCGCTCCGTCGTTGTGAGCGCAATCGGACTGGCGGCGCTCATCGCCGTGCAGTATTTCGACGGCAGCATGCCGATCTGGTTTTGGATCGTCGGCATGCTGCTCGCCTTCGGCTGCATGTACCTGACGATTCTGTTCGGCGCCGGCACCGGCAAACGCGAAGGACTGTACATCACGGCGCGCGCGTTCGTACTGGCCGAACTGGTGGCGTCGCTGCATTGGCAGATCGTCACGTTCATCGGCATGCGCAACGGCCGATTCGCAGATTACGATTGGCATGCCGTCTTACTGCTCGTTGCCACCTACGCATTGTGTTTCGGCCTGGCCTGGCTGGTGGAACGCGGCAATTTCAGCCAGACCACACCCACGTTGCCGACCGCCTCCGCGGCGACCGCGACGGTGGCCATCACCATCGTCACCTTCGCCATGAGCAATCTGAGCTTCGTTTCGACCAATACGCCATTCTCCGGTTCGATGGGCCAGGAAATCTTCTACATCCGCACACTGGTGGATTTCTGCGGATTCGCGATTCTATACGCGCAACAGGAGCAGGCTCGGCGCATTGAAGCGAGCGCGGAAATCGCGTCAATCAACGCGCAGCTGGAAAGCCAACATCAGGAGTACCTGCAGTCGAAGGAGAACATCGAATCGCTTGGTCGGCTCGCGCACGATCTGAAGCATCAGATCGCGGCATTGCGCGCCGAAGTCGATCCTGAGCATGCGGCGGCAGGATTCGAGCAGTTGGAGAAGTCGGTGCAGCGCTACAGCGCCCAGCAGCATACCGGCAATCCCGTGCTTGACGTCATCCTCACCACAAAAGAGCGCACTTGCGCCGATCGCGGCATCAGTTTCACCGCCGTGGCGGATGGGTCGCTCTTATCCAACATGTCGTCGATGGATATCGCTTCGCTGTTCGGCAATGCGATCGACAATGCGATCGAAGCCACGTCGAAGCTGGCCGATCCGGAACAGCGGCTCATCAAACTGGCGTTGTTCGAGCAGAATTCCTTCACCGTGGTCCGCATCGAGAATTATTACGATTCGCGGCTGAAGAAAGATGCCGAGGGCAATCTGCGCACCACGAAGCGCGATGACCAGCATCGGCATGGCTTCGGCGTGAAGTCGATTCGGCACATCGCGCAACAGTACGGCGGCGAGGTGACGATCCGCACCAACGACCACTGGTTCGTACTCACCGTGCTGCTTCCCCGCCAGACCGGCCTGATGGCCATGTGAGGATGGCGTCCATGTGAGGATTGCGAGCCGGCAATGCAAAGGCTAACGATCTGCAGCTTTCGCCCGCGGTAGATGCCAAGCGGCAAGCGGCTTGGCCAGACGGGAGGCGGTGAACGCGCTGACGGCCACCGCAAGGCCGATTGGCACGAACAGGTTAATCGGAGCGTCGGCCAACTCCATCACCAGGCAAATCGCCATCAACGGCGCCTGCTGCGAGGCGGCAAGCAGCGCGCATGCACCCAGCAGCGCATACATGCCGATCGAATTCGTGTGGAACACCTGCATCCAAAGAATGCCCAGAATCGCGCCTCCGGAAGCGCCCAATGCGATGCCCGGCTGCAACACGCCACCGGAAGCGCCGGAACGAATCGTCATCAACGTGACGATCGCCTTGGCCACGAAAGACAGCAGCAACACCGGAATAACGGCCAGATCGACCTTCGAGGAAAAGCTCAGCTGCGCGGTGGCGCGGCCATTGCCCATCACCTGCGGCACGGCGATCGCCACAACGCCCGTCAGCAGGCCGGCAAGCGGCATCATCCACAGAATGCCCGCTCCGGACGGCTTGTTTTTCTCCGCCCACTGGGAGCCGCGGCGGAACAGCGCGCCGGCGACGCCAAGCATCAGGCCGGCAATCAGCGCGAACACCATGTAGTCGGGGGTAAACAGGCCATTCGCCTTGCCGATCAAATAGAACGTGTGCGTGCCCTTGACCAGGCTCGCCACCCATGAGGCGAGCGCCGAGCAGGCGAACGCGAGCGTGACCGTCTCGAGCGTCACGTCGGCGAGCAGGATCTCCACCGCAAAGAACGTGCCGGCAAGCGGCGCGTTGTAGACTCCCGCGAGACCGGCCGCGGCGGTAATGGCCACCAGCATACGCGTGTCCTTCGCGCCGAGACGCACCCAGCGGGCGAATCGCTGGCCGAACATCGCGCCAAGCTCGCGCGGAGCCACTTCGCGGCCGATCGACATGCCGGTACCGACGATAAAAATCTGCAGCAGCACATGTACGATGGTCTGCCAGGCCGGCATCAGCGCACCACCGACGGCTTTCTTGACGGATGGCACTGTTGTGGTACGCGTGCGCAGCAGCCACCAGATCACGGCCGCGATGGAGGCGCCGACCGTCACGGAAATCGCACGACGGATGGCAGGCACGTTGAAGGGACCGGATTCATGCGCATTCTCGATGTATCCAAGCGCGAAACGCTCGACTTGGTACAGCATAAGTGTCAGCAGGCCCGCGGCCGCGCCAATGGCGATGCCGACGATGGCCACCGCAGCGATCAGCCCCGGAATACGTCCGATAGTCGGCTGCTGTTCCGTCTCGTCCTGCGATTGCTCCGACACCATTGCTTCTCTCACGTTGCGTGTACCTCGTCTTCAGTCCGTCTCATCGGTTCGTATTACCGCATCACCATCGTTCCACCCACGGCGGATTTATGCGCCAATATCCCCCACCAGAACATGAATTCCAATGTCAGTCACACAACTTGCGTCTGCATAGTGAACGGCCGATCAGGCTCGTCGTCCTCGGCAACAAGGCCGGCCACATCCGCCAAACACCATAAGGCGTACAGCGGCAGATTCAGTACATTCCCTTGGCGCAGCACATTCAACCGAGAAACCACCATACCTTGGTTCAAGCGATACTCTGGATTGGCCAGCAACGCATCAATAGCCGCGTGCACCATATAGCTTCTGCCGGATTTCACCTCTATCGGCATCACGGAATCTTCTTGGGTATCCGCGATGAAATCGACCTCGCCCTTCTTTTTCGACATGTAGTAATACAGCGGAATCCGCTGAGCCGTCAACTCCTGGGCTACCGCATTCTCATAAATGGCACCGAGATTAGGATTACTATCATCCAGATATGTTGCTTGGGCTGTGGATACAGGATATCTGGCCATCAACATGCCCGTATCAGATTGGTACAGCTTGAATTTCGGAGATTGAGCGGTACGTTTCAAGGGCGATTTCGGCTCCGCCACACAATTGGTTTTCAACGCGACTCCAGCATCAGTAAGCCAAACAAAATCTTTTTGATTGCGGGAATACCGCGCATTCTCGCCAATCGCAGTCACCGAGAAGCGACCATTGCCATCCGTCAATTGCGTAGGCATCTGCTCGAACACCTCCCTCACTTGCAGTGCACGAGAACCCGCGTACTGGGAGATATCATGCCGGTATTGACGATTCAGATCGGACTGCACACGTCTTACAGCTGCCAAATCACCATCAGAATTTAGAAAAGCGTTCACTGCGTCGGGCATGCCTCCAACCACAAGGTATGTCCGAAAATTGCGCATCATTGCTTCATGCACGGCTTCATCGACAGATCGTTCGTCTTCACAACATTGACGGATGGTATCCAACGTCTCTTTGCGCACGCCGATCGCCCAACAAAATTCCTCAAAATCCATAGGGCGCATCATCTGCTCCGTCACATATCCCACAGGATACGAGCGCACGCCCTTGAATTCCGTTCCCAACATGGATCCAGAAAATACGTAATCAAAACGTCCATCCTGCACAAGGAATTTGACCATCGTCATGATATCCGGCGCTTCTTGCACCTCATCAATGAATACAAGTGTGTTGCCGGGAATCATGACATCCCGGGCGAACAGCGAGAGTCGCGATAAGAATTCGTTCACGTTGGCTGCCGTCAACAATGCTTTGGCCGCCGCTTTATCGTCGTATAAGTTGATTTCAACATACGATCGGTATTCTCGCTTGGCGAATTCGCGAATCGCGTAGCTTTTACCGATTTGCCGCGCGCCGGTAATAAGCATCGCTTTCTTTGATGATGCTTTCCAATCAATGAGCCGCTGCATTATCTTTCGTTTCAGCATTGAAGTCCCCTATCATCGCGACAAATATATTGAGAATCATAGCATTCAAGACATAAAATGCACAAAACAGACAATTTCAAAAGCTTGGTTTTGCGCAAAATAGGCATTTTCAAATCGCCATTTTTGCACAAAATAGACATTTTTACCACAGTCAAAAAGCAGGGAGTCAGACCTCCCACCACACCAGAGAGAACATGAATCCGTAATGCGAAACGCGACAGAATGGCATGTGTGGCTTGCTGCCAAAAACGCAACCATGCGCACCGGAGAAAGAATCCACCCGTAACACAACCGCCGCAGTCCGGAAATATTGGCGTCATGTTCCTGTTTTGCCGTTTTCATAAGCGTGATATCGATGGAATCGCAATATTCGTTCGGCTCATTCGAAGCATCAACGCAATACGGAAAAGAGAAGCCATGGCCAGCATCAGCACAACCGCGCAAGCGATCCCGCAAACGCCGCCGCAAACCCCATCACACCCTTCGATGCCTATTTCCAGCACTGTCAAAGCCGTACCCCGCTCCGGCATCCGCGACGTGTTCGACCGCGCACTCGCCGGCGATGCGGATGAGCTGCGCGAAGGCCTGCGCCGGCTGCGCACATTCGCGGAACAGATATGAAAAGCCCGTCCAGGGAAAAGGGAAAACCTGGACGGGCACAAGGAAAGGAAGAGAGGAATCAGTGCAGACTTACTTGGCGGCCTCCTTCTTGTCGTCGCTCTTCGGCATGACCCAGAACTTGAGCAGCGGATAGCTGACGATCACGGCGAGCAGGGTGTTGACCACGGATGCGATCGTGCCTGCGATGCCGGCGTTCATGCCCCATCCCTGGCACAGACCGGTCACGTAGCCCGGCAGCACAAGGTTCACCACCACGATGATCACGGCGAGGATCACATACTTCCAAGCGGCGTCCTTGAAGCTGGAGTCGGACTTGAAGACCCACTTCATCTGCACGAAGAAGTTCACCACCTGCGCAAGCACCTCGGCAAGCAGGAAGGTGAGGAATCCGCCCAGGCCGTTGCCCTTGGTGTCATAGTTGAAGATCAGGAAGTGGAACGGCTGCGTGAGCCCCAGGCCGGAGATGAAGATGGCGGTGCCGATCCACGTCACCACGAAACGGGTGATGGTGGAGATGTTCGACAGCACATTGAACAGGATGAACTCCCAGATATTCGGATGATCCTTGATCCACTGGCGAATCGGTCCGGCCTTCTTCTCGCCGGCAGCGGTTTCGGCCGGCTTCGCAGCATTGTTGTCAGTCATGGTTCAGCTCCTTTGCGGTGCGCTTGTTGGCGGATTGGTTGCGGAAGAAGCCGGCGATCACGCCGCCCAATCCGCGGAAGGTATGCCCGTTGGCGATGTTCACGATGGCGTCGACCATCGCCGAGTCGACCATGCCTTGGGTCATCTTGCTCATGGCGCGAGGCGGCATGTTCAGGATGAACAGGGTGTTCAGATCCGGCGAGCCGGTCTTCTGGCGGATCTTCGCTTCGCGCTTGGTCAGCGTCTTGGCGACGGTACGCGCCACGAAGCCCTTGGAATCCACCCACGACATGATCGGATCGTTGACGCCGAACGTCGTCGGCTTGCCGGGGGCAAGCACCTCATGGCCGAACAGCACGGCCATTTCGGCGTCGGTCACGTCCTTGACCTGTCCGGTCAGATAGTGGCCAAGCGCAGGATCGGCGGCGCAATCGGCGGTCGTGCAATCGCCGGCCACGGTGTGAGGAATCGCAAGCGGCAAATGCTCCGCATTGTCGCCGACCAGCAGCGTCCATTCGCCGCTTTCCGTCTTCCATGCATTGGCGGCAACATCGAAATGACGGAACGTGTAGCGGTCGAAATCGATATGCACACTCTTGCTTTCATGCGCGGCCAACTCTACCTTGACGAAGCCCTTCAGCTCACGGTCGGGATGGAGCACGCCACCCTGCGGCGCGCGCACATACAACTGGGCCACGGTGGAGCCGGCGACATCGGAATCATTGGTGACGACGAAATCCACACCGGTCGCGGTGGCGGTGATCGCGCTGTACGTGAACGTGGAGTAGCTCAGACCGTAGCCGAACGGGAAGCGTACGGGCACGCCCACGGTCTCGTAATAGCGGTAGCCGACGAACGGGCCCTCGCGGTAGATCGCGTCACGCCCGATGGCCGGATACCAGCCGGAGCTTGGGCAATCCTCGTATTGCATCGGCCAGGTTTCGGCCAAATGTCCGGATGGGTTGACTTCGCCGGTCAGCGCGCGCACGGTGGCGGACGCGCCGGCCTGGCCGGACAATCCTACGTACAGCATGGCCGCAACATCGTTGAACCACGGCAATTCCACCGGGGAACCGGCGACGAGCACGATCACCACCGGCTTGCCGGTCTTCGCCAACGCCGTTACGAGATCGTTCTGCGCCTGCGGAATCGCCATGGTGGACCGGTCAAGGCCTTCGGATTCGCTGCGTTCGTCGAGACCGACGACGGCCAGCACCACATCCACGGCGTCCTTCTTGGCGAGCGCGACGGCGTCGTTCAGCAGCACCTCATCCGGCTTGCCTTGGCGGTCGTAACCCTGCTCGTAGCCGGCCAATACCAATCCTTCGGCGTTCTTGACCTCGTCGAGGATGTTCTCCTCCTTGGTGGCGTTCACCTTGGATGAGCCGGAACCCTGATAGCGTGCGGTCGCGGCCATATCTCCGATGACGGCCACGCGAGTGCCCGGCTTGAGCGGCAGCGTGGCGGCGTCGTTCTTCAGCAGCACGCTGGAATGTTCCGCGACCGTTCTGGCGATATCATGGTGCGCCTTCGCGATGTCGTCCGACAGCAGATCGTCGCGGCCGACGCCGACGAGCTTGGTCGCCGCCGCGATTTTGGCGACTTCCGCGGCACGCTTGTTGATGTCCGCCTCGGCGAGCGTGCCCGCTTTGACCGCGCCTTCCAGCTCGCGCACGGAGGTGAAACCTGGCGACGGCATTTCCAGCGAGCCGCCGGCTTTGACGGCGGCGACCGCGGAGTTGGAGCCGCCCCAATCGGAGACGACCATGCCGTCGAAGCCCCATTCGTCGCGCAGGATCTCCTGCAGCAGATGCTTGTTTTCGTGGGCGTAGACGCCGTTGACCTCGTTGTAGGAGGTCATGATGCTCATCGGCTTGGCCTCGCGCACGGCGATTTCAAAACCGGTCAGATACAATTCGCGCATGGTACGTTCGTCCACCACGGAGTTGCTGGCCTGGCGGCGCAGCTCCTGGCTGTTGACCGCGAAATGCTTCGGGCATGCGGAGACGCCGTTGCTCTGGATGCCGCGAATGAGGCCGGCGGCCATACGGCCGGCGACGATCGGATCTTCCGAATAGTACTCGAAGTTGCGTCCGCACAGCGGGTTGCGTTTGATGTTCATGCCCGGTCCAAGCAACACGTTCACGTCGAGATCGTGAGCTTCCTTGCCGAGCGCCTCGCCCATCTCTTCGGCGAGCGCCGGATCCCAGGTGTTGGCCACGGTGCAGGCGGTCGGGAAGCAGGTGGCCGGCTTGGATGCGCCGATGCCGAGGTGGTCGCCTTCGCCAAGCTGCCTGCGCACGCCGTGTGGGCCGTCGCTCATGACGAAGCCGGGAATGTCGGCGCGATCGTTGCCGCGCGAATCCCATTCGGATCCGCCGGACAGCATCGCCGCCTTTTCAACGATCGAAAGATCTTCAAGTTCCATGGGTTCTCCCTCGCACTAGGTGTTGCCAAAACCTGCTTTGCCGAGCCTGCCCTGTCCGCTCCGCCCGACTGCGCTGTTTTCTTGCGATTTCCCGCTGCCGTACCGCGCTGCATCGCACCGTGCCGCACGCGGGATTTCGCCGCTAGTTTGATTGAACCAGCTTTTGCGATGCCATCACCGCCGTATTACACAACCTGTCGTTTTGCTCGCACAATCGGCATATGGGCCGGTGAAGAGGGTATGCGGTGGCGCAGAACGCGCATAAAATCGCATCGTTCCATTTTGCAATCGATGGCAAGCGTTTCGATATGCGCATATCGTTGCAATTTCAAGCGACTCGCCGATATTGATACCTTTTTGCGCAAGCGCTATCATACTTAACGAAAGTAAGTTTTGCTAACTTTTCTTCAATGCGGAACATGCTTTGATCACTCAACGCGGAGAGCGATGTTTCGCAGCGCGCAGAAAGGATAATGAGATGCGCGACCAGCAAAGCAGCGACACGAGCATCGCCCTGGACGCCAATACGGACGTCCAGCAGGAGGCCGATAAACCGGCAGTCAAGTGGAGGTACCTCTTCGGCTTCCTCGCCTGGACCGTGCTTAACGCCATCGTCATCGCACTGTGCGCTGGCGCGTCGGTCTTGACCATCAAGCGCATCAAGTAATTCAAACAGGACCGTACCGTCGCATATGATGACACGGTCCCAATCCAGTTCTCCCGATTTTTCCCACACTCAAAGGAGCCCCACATGGTAGACAGCACACTGTTCTCGCTGGCCACGCTCAACGCCCATCCGGCAATGAATCCGGATTCGGTGATCCAGGGCGATCATTGGCGCATCGGCCTCATCACGGACGCGCTCGTCCGTTTCGAATGGTCCGACAGCGGCCGTTTCGTAGATGACGCCACGCAGATGGCGATGGTCCGCGATTTCGGCGAAAAGCCTGAATTCACCGTCACCGAACGTAATGGCTGGCTGGAAATCGACACCCCGTCGCTGCATATCTCCTACAACCAGCGCAAGTTCTCTCCGGAAGGCCTGTACGCAACCGTCAAGCACGTCAACGCCATCGAAAACACTTGGCATTACGGCGACGTGCAGCGCAGGAACCTCGGCGGCACCTACCGTACGCTCGACGAGGCGAACGGCCGCATCCCCGTCGATCCGGGCGTCAACAGCACCGACGGTTGGGCGATCATCGACGATTCCAAGTCGAACGTCATCCGCGAAACCGCCGAAGTGAACGGCAACCACAACGATTTCGGCACGTGGGTGACCCCGAAGGAAGAGCCGACCACCGACCTGTACCTGTTCGGCTACGGCCACCGCTACCGTGAGGCCGTGCACGCCCTGTACCGCCTGACCGGCCCGACCCCGCTGCTGCCGCGCTTCGTGCTGGGCAACTGGTGGAGCCGCTACCACCGCTATACCGAAACCGAATACCGTCAGCTCGTCGAACGTTTCGAAAAGGAAGGCATCCCGTTCACCACGGCCGTCATCGATATGGACTGGCACCTGGTTGACGACGTCGACCCGAAGTACGGCTCCGGCTGGACCGGCTACACGTGGAACAAGGACTTCTTCCCGGATCCGAAGCGCTTCCTCAACTGGCTGCACGAGCATGGCATGAAGGCCACGCTCAACGTCCACCCGAGGGACGGCGTGCGCGCGTTCGAAGAGCTGTATCCGCAGGTCGCCAAGGCCATGAACATCGATCCGGAAAGCGGCGAGGCCGTGCAGTTCGACCTGACCGATCCGAAGTTCATGGAGGTCTACTTCGACCAGCTCCACCACCCGATGGAGGAAGATGGCGTCGACTTCTGGTGGATTGACTGGCAGCAGGGCGGCCTGACGCGGCAGCCGGGCCTCGACCCGCTGTGGGGCCTGAACCACCTGCATTACCTCGATTCCGCCCGCAACGACGGCAGCGACTACAGCGAACGCAACCCGCGCCCGCTCACCTTCTCGCGTTACGCCGGCCCGGGCTCGCACCGCTACCCGATCGGCTTCTCCGGCGACACCGTCGTGACGTGGGAGTCGCTGAAGTTCCAGCCGGAATTCACCGCCTGCGCTTCCAACATCGGCTACGGCTGGTGGAGCCACGACATCGGCGGCCACATGTTCGGCTACCGTGACGAGGAGCTGGAGGTCCGCTGGTACCAGCTGGGCGCGTTCAGCCCGATCAACCGTCTGCATTCCACCGATTCGCCGTTCAACGGCAAGGAGCCGTGGAACTTCCACGGCGATGCGGAACGTGCGATGACGTCCGCGCTGCGCCTGCGCCATGCGATGATCCCGTACCTGTACACGATGAACCGTCGCGCCGCATTCGACAACGAGCCGCTCGTGCAGCCGCTGTACTGGGACTATCCGGAAATCGAAGCCGCATACAAGCTCACCGACGAATTCCGTTTCGGCACCGAGCTGCTGGTCGCGCCGATCGTCGATCCAGCCGAGCGTTCCGTGCAGCGTGCGAAGGCCGACGTGTGGCTGCCGCAGGGCGAATGGTTCGATTTCTTCGACGGTCGCCATTACACGTCTCGTCCGGCCGAAGGCCGCCGTCTGGAGGCTTGGCGCGATCTCGACCGCATGCCGGTGTTCGCTAAGCCCGGCGCGATCGTGCCGCTGCAGATGCCCGCCGAGGGTGAGGCGCTCAACTCCGTGGCCAACCCGCGCGCACTGCAGGTAGTGGTGTTCCCGGGTGCCGAAAACAGCTTCACGCTGTGGGAGGATGACGGTGCCGCACAGAGCAAGGATCGTTGGGCATCCACCGAAATGGCGCTGCGTTTTGAGGGCGATTCCGCACAGTTCTCGATCGCCCCTGCGGAAGGTGCGACGGACGTCATTCCGGCTTCCCGCGATTGGACGGTCACGTTCCGTGGCATCGCTCCGGAAGCGATGCACGCCGTCCGCGCGACCGTCGACGGCTCTGCCGCCGCTCCGGAAGTCGCGTACGATGCGGAAACGCTGAGCCTGACCGTCACGCTGCGTGACGTGCCGACGAGCTCCGCAATCGCCATCGATTTCGCCGACGGACTTGCCGTTGCGGACGATCCGGTTGAAGCCGACGCGTTCGCCGTGCTGAAGGATGCGCAGATGCTGTACATGACCAAGGAGCACGCATACCGCGCGATCCGCGAGCTGGGCAAGGACGCGCTGCCGGCACTGAGCACGCTGGAGGATCTGCACGGCGTTGGCGCGCAGACCAAATACCAGTCCCACATGCCGCAGCCGGTCATCCAGGCCCTGGCCGAAGTGCTGACCCGCAACTGACCTCATCGCAATAATTCAAAATAAAACGCGTGCGCGTCCGGATGGTTTCCGCCCGGACGCACACGCGTTTTGTTTTATGTACGAAATTAGTATGACTCGACATTCCGCATAGATTCGAAGAAGAATCAATAACACGCCCATCGCAAATGCGATAATTCCATAATCACAGCAGGCATGTTGCAGCTTCTCTCGCTTGAGAAAGGTAAAGCATTAAAACCCTAAAGTGTATACGTTTACAAATAACAATCTAGATATTGACTTTGAGACTTATATACTATAATGTTATCGTATACATGATAGCTTTATGAGCTACTCACTTCGACGAAGAAAGAAAGGAGCAAATATGCAGAACGGGGATTTTCGCTAAACCGGCTGCAGCGCCAATGATGTACGTCCAATTACTTCAGCCAGTACAACGCAGCAACATCTACAGCAGGTAACCCCGTCTGCCACCTAGCTGTTAAGGCAACGGTGCCTATGTATGCCATCGCAGCACATTTCAACAGCAATCATGAGGTGCTGCCCATAGATGAACAACACCTCTCATACAAACTGCATCTAGCAACGTCAAAGAAGAAGGCTTTCATGACTGATTTCAATCGTTCCAAGCTTCCCGACAGCGTCCGTTCGAACGGCGCGACCCCGAATCCATGGTGGGCTAACGCGGTGGTCTACCAGATCTACCCGCGTTCCTTCCAGGATTCCAACGGCGACGGCATCGGCGACCTGAAGGGCATCACCAGCCGTCTCGACTACCTCGCCGACCTCGGCGTGGACGTGCTGTGGCTGTCCCCGGTGTACAGGTCCCCGCAGGACGACAACGGCTACGACATCTCCGACTACCAGGACATCGACCCGCTGTTCGGCACCTTGGAGGACATGGACGAGCTTCTCGACGAGGCGCACAAGCGCGGCCTGAGGATCGTGATGGACCTGGTCGTCAACCACACGTCCGACGAGCACGCCTGGTTCCAGGCCTCCCGCGACAAGGACGACCCGCACGCCGACTGGTACTGGTGGCGTCCCGCCAGGCCGGGCCACGAGCCGGGCACCCCGGGCGCCGAGCCGAACCAGTGGGGCTCCTACTTCGGCGGCTCCGCGTGGGAGTACGATCCGAAGCGCGGCGAATACTATTTCCACCAATTCTCTAAGAAGCAGCCGGATTTGAATTGGGAGAATCCGGAGGTGCGCAAGGCCGTCTACAAGATGATGAATTGGTGGATGGACCGCGGCATCGACGGCTTCCGCATGGACGTCATCACCCTCATTTCGAAGAAGGTCGACAAGAACGGACGTCTGCCGGGTGAGGAAGGTTCCGAAATCGCCGATCTGCCGGTCGGAGAGGAAGGGTATTCGAATCCGAACCCGTTCTGCGCGGACGGCCCAAGGCAGGACGAGTTTCTTGCCGAAATGCGTCACGAGGTCTTCGACGGTCGCGAAGGGTTCCTGACTGTAGGCGAGGCTCCGGGCATCACCCCAGCTCGCAACGAGCACATCACTGACCCAGAAAACGGCGAACTAGACATGCTGTTCCTGTTTGAGCATCTGGATGCCGATTGCGAGGACAATACCAAGTGGAAGCCGACCAAGCTCGAACTCCCCAAGCTGAAGGAGATTCTCAACGGCCAACAGAATGCGGTATCCAAAGCCGGCTGGGCCAGCCTGTTCTTCGATAACCATGACCAGCCACGCATCGTCTCCCGCTGGGGCGACGACTCCACCAAGGAGACTCGCAAGGCATCGGCGAAGGCGCTTGCCCTGCTGCTGCACATGCACCGCGGCACCCCGTACATCTACGAAGGCGAGGAACTGGGCATGACCAATGCCCACTTCACCGAACTCGACCAGTACCGCGACCTCGAATCCCTAAACGCCTACAGGCAGAGAGTTATCGAAACCGGAGTGCAGGACTGCGAATCCATGATGCATGGAATCGCAGAACGCAGCCGAGACAACGCGCGTACGCCGATGCAGTGGGACGGCTCCAAGTACGCCGGCTTCACCGCGCCGGACGCAGCCACCGAACCGTGGATCAGCGTCAACCCGAACCACGTGGAAATCAACGCCGCAGCGCAATGCGATGACCCGGAATCCGTGCACGCTTTCTATAAGCAACTCATAGATCTAAGGCACAGGAATCCAGTCGTGGCCGCAGGAGATTTCCGGCTACTGGACGAGTCGGATCGACAGGTGTATTCGTTTGTCCGCGCTCTTTCGTCCAAGGACGGGCAGGTCGCTAAACGACTTCTCGTCATGGTCAATGTCTCGGGAGAGATTGCACGTATTCCGTCGGAAACAGCGGCCTTGCTTCCCCTCGATGTCGACGAATCCCATATCGTCATAACAACGCACGATTCAGCTCACACCAAACTTTCGCTTACGAAGCGTGAACTGGCTCCATGGGAGGGAGTGGCGATCGAACTTTAATTACCATGCTTAGCATGTAACGTTTCACTCATCATAAGTGGACAGATGGCGGGCAAAATTCCATTCCCCTCAACCCGCCATAGCCCTTTCGACAAACGGTATCAATAACCGGAAATCGGAACGTGCTCTCATCCTGGTGACATGGATTTGGTTTCCTTCTCTTTCCCAAGTCCTCGCCACCAGGATGTTTTTCTTTAGGAACAACAAAGGGTCAGCCCCATCTGCGAGGCAAGACATTCGCCAATCAAGAATAGGGGGAACCGCAACTACGAGCCTTCTCAAAATTCAGATGCTCTTCCCTTGCTTTTATGCATCCTGCATATTCTCCTAAGCATCGACAAAATCAGGAGCATATACGCATAGGACGCACATCCGAGCAGAGAATTTCGCCGTCACATACCCATATGGCATCTCATGACTTCTCCATCAGACTTATGACAGAGGAGCAGTTGAAGCCCTCAATGCAAGATATGTATCCAAAACCCTATTCTGAACTTCAGGCTGTTGTCCACGGATAAGATCCAACACCAGACGCCCTGCCTCAGCACCAAGAAAATCCACTTCCTGATGAACGGTGGTGAGATTGAATTGCTTTGCATAGGTGCTGTCATCAAAACCGACAAGCGACATGTCCTGAGGAACTTTAATACCGCTCCGCATCAGCTTGAATAACAGCGGAATGGCCATCCCATCACTCAAACAACAGACTGCCGTAGGCCGCGGCGAGCATGTCAGCAATTGCGATATCGCGTAATTCTCCGGTTCATCAACTTCACGTGGCACATGAATCAACAAAGGCTCAATGGATTCGCCAACGTCATGGCATGCACGCAGGAAGGCATCGGAACGTAAATCAGCGCTATACGGCAAGGGTGCATGCTTCAATTCGGAACATACAAAACAAACTCTGTGGTGTCCAAGATCATGCAGATGCTTAACAACCAAGCGCATACTGGCATATTCATCAATGCCGATGGTGGCGCTAAAACCCTGTGTAACAGGCACATTGATACCAATCAACGGTATATCAAGACGTCTAAGATCCTCGATTTCCATCACGTCTACACCGAACGACGAGACGACCACGGCATCAACGTTGTGCCGCAATGGAATCTCCTCAAACAGTTGCCGACGATTGGTTACATCGGGAATGTAATACGTACAAATGTCATAGCCCTCCGGCTGCAACACATCATTCAACGCCCCACAAATGTGAGAGTTAAACCAAGTGGCCACCGGCTCGCTAATCAGCACGGCAATACGGAACGATTGTTGTGATTTCAACGCCGAAGCGGAACGCGAGATAGTGAATCCAAGCTCCTGTGCCGCAGTCATAACCTTTTCACGCGTTTCCTGCAACACCTTGTCAGGATGAGCGAATGTTCTCGAAACAGTGGCCGTCGACACGCCGGCTTTATTCGCGACATCTTGCGTCGTGGGCTTCAAATTGATGCCTCATTTCTGTTGTTTTTCAAAGGATAACACCTGTGTTCTCCAAGAAGGGGTTTCTCCGATGAACTCGTATACATCTAAAACCAGTATACATTGTTTGACGGTTGGAAAACTTGATGATATCGTATACATTGTTCCCGCAAATCGAAGTAGATCACAGGGAACAAAGGAGGATTGAAAATGAAAAACAAGCAATGGATGCTTCGTGCAGTCGGCGTGATTTCTGCTCTTGCTTTGGGCCTCGGCGGACTTGCCGCATGCGGCAACAGTTCCTCGGCGGAAAGCAAGAACGGACGCGTCTACTATCTCAACAAGAAAGCCGAAGAGCAGTCGACATGGGTTAAGCTCGGCAAGGCATTCGAGAAGGAAACCGGCATTCCGGTTCAGATTCAGACCGGCGGCACCGATTACGATGCGACGTTGCGTTCGGAGCTTTCCAAGAAGGCCGCTCCTACGATGTTCCAGGCTGATGGCCCGAGCTTCATGAGCAGCTTCAAGAAGTACGCCAAGGATTTGTCCAACAGCGACATCTACAAGCAGCTTGACAAGAATTACAAGAATCGTGCGCTGACCAACGATGAGGGCAAGCCAATCGCCATTCCTTACGCAACCGAAAGCTATGGCATCATCTACAACAAGGCTTTGCTCAAGAAGTATTTCGACGCCAGCTGGTCAACGGTGAAGTCCGCCGAAGACATCAACAACTTCAAGGCGTTGAAGACCGTCGCGGACGAGATTCAAGCGCACAAGGACGAAATTGGCGTCAAGGGAGCGTTCAGCTCCGCAGGTCTCGACACCAGCTCGGCTTTCCGCTATAACTTCCATCTCCCCAGCGTGCCGCTGTACTACGAATACGCCGATGACGGTGTCGACATGACCAAGGTTCCGTCCAGCGTCAAGGGCACCTATGTCAAGAAGATGAAGAACATCTTCGATCTGTACATTAAAGATTCCACGGTCGAGCCCAGCTCCTTGTCCGGTAAGACCATGGATGATTCAATCGCCGAATTCGCCACAGGCCAGGCCGTGTTCTTCCAGGATGGCGTGTGGGCCTACAACCAGATCAAGGGTCAATCCGTGTCTGACAACGATCTGGGAGTGTTCCCCATCTACATTGGCGCCAAGGGCGAAGAGAACCAGGGCCTGAATCAGGTGATCAGCAATTACTGGTGCGTGAACTCCAAGGTCTCCGAAAAGGATCAGCAGGCCACTGAAAAGTTCCTGAACTGGCTGGTCACTTCCGATACCGCACTTAAGGCCATCTCCCAGGACATGGGACTGGTGTCTCCGTTCAAGGGCTTCGACAACGAGAAGTACCAAGTCACCAATCCGCTGGTGGTCGTCAATCGTGAATACCAGAAGGCCGGAAAGACCGATGTAATCAGCGTTCCTACCGTTTCTCACCAGTGGGAGCAGAATCTCGGTTCCGCAGAGCTTAACTACGCTCAGGGCAATGGCAGCTGGGATGATGTCGTCAAGGTATTCACCAATGACTGGGCCAGCGAATACAAGCTTGCTTACGGCGAGTGAGGAAACCCTGTCATGATCACTATGACCGGTCGGGCCATCAGGCGCTGGTGGCCCCTGTTTGTACTACCGACATGCTTCGCTTTCGCCCTCGGCTTCGTAGTGCCGCTGGTGATGGGTATCTATCTCAGCTTCACCGAATTCACCACGATCACCGATGCCGAATTCGTAGGCTTGAAAAATTATGTCAGAGCATTCCAGGATCCCGACTTCCTGCATGCGCTGCTGTTCACTCTGGCCTTCACCATCGTCACCACCATATTGATCAATGTCGCCGCATTCTTCGTCGCTTATATGTTCACGAAGGCGATGCGCGGTGCGAAACTGTTCCGTTCGGTGTTCTTTATGCCTAACCTCATCGGCGGCATCGTGCTGGGCTATATCTGGCAGCTGCTGTTGAACGGCGTTCTGGCCCACTGGAACATCTCGCTGACATATCACGCCAAATACGGATTCATCGGCATGGTAATCCTAGTTTGTTGGCAACAAATCGGCTACATGATGGTGATTTACATCGCCGGACTGCAAAACGTTCCTGGCGACGTGATAGAGGCCGCTTCCGTGGATGGTGCCACTCCGAAACAGATTCTATGGAGCATCACCATTCCGCTGATGATGCCAAGCATCACCGTCTGCTCGTTCCTTACCGTGACCAATGGATTCAAGCTCTTCGATCAGAACCTCGCTCTGACCAACGGCGCTCCGAGTAACACCTCGGAAATGCTGGCCTTGAATATCTACCGCACGTTCTACGGACGAGCCGGATTCGAGGGCGTAGGCCAGGCAAAGGCAGTGATGTTCTTCATCCTCGTTGCCCTGATTGCCATCATCCAGAACAAACTCACCACCAGTAAGGAGGTCCAAGCATGAACCAGCGCATCAAGCACGGCCCATTCTGGACCGGACTGTTCTCGGTCATTTCTTTGGCGTGGTTGTTCCCGCTTGCTCTAGTGCTAATTAATTCCTTCAAAAAGAAGGTCTACATCTCCGCGGACACCTTCTCCTTGCCAACTGGTAAGGAATTTGCGGGACTCTTCAACTACAAGGATGGCATCGAGAAGACCAACTTCATTGCCAGCTTTGGGTGGAGCCTTGTCATTACGGTCGGTGCAGTGCTTCTCATCCTCCTTTGCACCTCGATGTGCGCTTGGTGGATTGTGCGAGTGAACAACGTCGCATCGAAAATCATCTACGTGTTGTTCCTGTTGAACATGATTGTTCCATTCCAGATGGTGATGTTCCCTCTGTCGAAGATGGCTGACATGCTTGGCCTGAACACCCCATGGGGCGTCTGCCTTGTGTATCTGGGATTCGGCGCAGGACTTCCCGTATTCATCTTCACAGGTACGATCAAATCCATTCCGCAGGAAATCGAAGAATCCGCAATGATTGATGGCGCCGGAGCGGTGCGTACATTCTTCACCATCGTTGTGCCGATGATGCGTTCATCTATCATCACCGTGGCGATTCTGCAGACCATGTGGATTTGGAATGACTACCTGCTGCCGTATCTGACCTTGGATCTGCAAAGGTTCAAGACCATTCCAATCGTGATCCAGTATCTGCGTGGAGGCTACGGCAGTATCGATATGGGCGCCCTGATGGCATGCCTGGTGCTGGCGATTATTCCAATCGTCATCTTCTTCGCACTATGCCAGAAGTACATCATCCAAGGCATCACCGCCGGTGCGGTGAAGGGCTGATCCAATATGAACACAGTGTTCGATAAGGACTCTGTTTTCATGCGAGGCCTTGATATGGTGGCCAACGCCGCGGTACTCACTCTACTTACAGCAGTGTGCAGCATCCCGTTGGTCACCATTGGGGCCGCGCTATCGGCTTCCTACGAAGCTGCTTGGGCGGCAAAAGAAGGTCGAGGATACCTGCTTCGCACATATTTCTCGGCATTTAAAAGAAACTTCCCAGTTGCAACGGCCATATGGTCAGTGCTCGCCGCAACTGGATTGATGCTCATTGCTTTATGGCTTTTCACTACCAGCATGGCTGCGATGATAGTGAAAATCATGCTAACGCTGCTATGGCTCATCATCATGGTCTGGGCTTGGCCGTTAACGGCACGCTTCGAAAACTCAGTGATGGCTACTTTACGCAACGCGCTACTGTTCGGTGGCACATCGCCGTTTACGACTTTGGCTGCTCTTATCATTCCAGCCATCGCAATCGGACTAACAGTGGCCAGTCTGCAATGGCTTCCCAAAGGATTGTATCTATTGCTGATACTGGGCTTCGGCATAGTGGTACAACTGCAAATACCACTGTTCGAACATGCACTAAAACCCTATGTAAATAAGGTGGCCGCATAGCAGCAAGCAAGTTTCCAAGCTTTTGAGCAAATACAATAAAGCTCAATCTTTCGGGCGGTAGCAGTGCTACCGCCCATTTACGTTTTCATTCGCATTTCGTATGAACCGCATGACACTTTTCTCTTTAAGGCATCGAGATGGTGACGTTTTCTTGGACTTCCCGACCGGGAGGAGAACCCCCTTATGGCGAAGTGCAGCAGGGAGCAGCGTGACAGGGCCGTGGACCTGTACGTCAGATACGAGCGCTGCGCCGCGGACGTGATCCGCGAGCTCGGCTATCCCAGCAGAGGGATGCTGCCGGTGTGGTACCGGGAACACCTCGAGGAGGAACGCACCGGCGTCCCCTCCAGGCGCGGCGAACGCTACAGGCGCTACACGGACGAGCAGAAGCGGGCCGCGGTGGACCATTACCTCGGACACGGCAGGCGTCTGAAACGCACCATGCGCGCGCTCGGCTATCCGAAAAGCCATGAACTGCTCACCGCGTGGATCGACGAGCTCGCTCCCGGCCGACGCAAGCTGAGGCACGGCCCGGTTCCCGAGGAATTGAAACGGAAGGCGGTGGTCGCGGTCGCGTCCGGAAGGTCGGAATCACGCGATGCCGCCGCCGGACTGGGCGTGGAGGCGTCCGTCGTCGGGAAACTGGAAACGGCAGATGCTCGCCGGATCCAAGGAGACGCACGTGACGAAGACACCTGGAGAGAAGCCCCCGACGGCCGGGGAAGGGAAAACCAGCGTGGAGCCCTCTACGCCGGCGGCCATGCCGCCGACCGCCGGCCCGCGGGACGCGGCCGGCCTGGCGGACGCGGTGGCGGCGCTGGAGAAGAGGCTGGCGGAGACGCGGACCCGTCTGGACGAGTTGGACGCCGATGTCGAGCGGCAGCGGCTGGAGAAGAGGGAACTGGACATCGAGATCGCGATCCGGAAGGGCACGTTGGAGCTGTTGGGAAAAGAGCCGGGCGCAGTCCCGGAAAAGCCCGGCCAGCCGAGAGAAGGCCGTCCTCGTCAAACAGACCAGTGAGAGGCTCGGCGTGACCGCCGGAAGCCTGCTGCCCGTGGGCGGCATCGCGCGCGGCACGTACCATTACCAGCTCAACGCCATGAAACGTCCCGACAAGGACTCCGGTCTACTGGAGCTCGTGCGCGAGGCGTTCGAGAACAGCAAGCGCGGGTACGGGTACAAGCGGGTCCACCTGGAGCCGGAAAGCATGGGCGTCAGGGTATCGGCGAAACGGGTCATGCGGCTGACGGCCAGGCATGGCCTGGCGCCCCTGTTCAAGAGCGCGAGCGGTACGGCTCATACAAGGGCGAGCCCGCCAAGGCGCCGAAGAACCTGGCGGACAGGGATTTCCACGCCGAGCGTCCGAACCGGCTGTGGATCACGGACCCGGCCGGGTTCTCGATTCCCGCGGGCAAGGCCTATCTGTCGCCCGTGATCGACTGCCACGACGAGCTTCCCGTCGCGTGGACGATCGGCACCAGCCCGAACGCGGCGTTGGCCAACGGCATGCTCGCCGACGCGTGCTCCACGCTCAGGGACGGGGAGAAGCCGATCATCCACAGCGACCGTGGCTGCCACTACCGGTGGCCGGCTTGGATGCGCCGATGCCGAGATGGTCACCTTCGCCGAGCTGGCGGCGTACACCGTGGGGGCCGTCACTCATCACGAAGCTGGGGATGTCTGCGCGGACGTTGCCTCGCGAATCCCATTCGGATCCGCCGGAAAGCATTGCGGCCTTTTCAACGACCGAAAGTTCTTCGAGTTCCATTGGCTCTCCCTTGCACTAAGTATGTCGCAAACCCGCTTCGTCAGGTCTGTCTTGCTTGGCTTCACTGTGGTTTTTCTTGCGATTTTCCCGCTGCCGCACCGCGCTGCATCGTGCCGTGCCGCACGCAGGTTTTCGCCGCTAGTTTGATTGAACCAGCTTTTGTCACACCACCACTGCCGTATTACACAACCTGTCGTTTTGCACGCAAAATCGGATATCCCCAAACTGATTTCAGAATCAAAGGAACTCACATGGCAGATAGCACTCTGTTTGGAATTGGCATCTGGTCGACGACGTCGACCCAGCGCACGATTTTACCGCTCCCCCGCGCTTTCGCATGCGTTCCATACACACCACACGGCGTAGGAAATGAGTGGGCAGATGGTGGCAGAAATAATCACGTCGGTCGGATAGTGCAAGCCGAGCAGTAGTCGCGAACAGGCAACCGCCACGACAAGCGCGACAGCGCCAATGATCGTCCTGCGGAGGAATACCCGTCTTCGGTTTGCACGCCCGTCATCTTCTCCGTCGGGGAAGCATTTGTGCGCGAAATTACGTACGGTAAGAATCATCATGACCGATACGATCACCGCGGCCGCCGTGTGGCCACTCGGAAAACTTGGATCGCCAGGCAACAGACCACTGCCGGCGGACGTGACCGGACGAGGACGTTCGACCAGCCATTTGACGCCGGTTACGTACAGTATTGGCGCCGCCGACACGACGACATCGCGGATGACGACGCGCCTGCTGCCGGTAATAC
>ERZ772867.1884-NODE-1884-length-22312-cov-8.743856_pt1 | contig 22312 bp, 15 predicted proteins | sample MGYA00511341_ERZ772867 | MGnify/ENA primary metagenome ERZ772867 (study PRJEB29015, sample SAMEA2737707) | human gut metagenome | biome: human gut; feature: human-associated habitat; material: faeces | place: China | collected 2012 ... | reverse complement strand
TCAGGATGGTGTCCATCATGCCGGGCATGGACTGACGTGCGCCGGAACGGACGGAGACCAGCAGGGGGTTGGTGTTGTCACCGAACTTCTTGCCGGTGATCTCTTCCAGACCCTTGAGGTGCTCAAAGATGTCAGCAGTGATGTCGTCATTGATCTGACGGCCGTCTGCATAGTACTGGGTGCAGGCGTCGGTGGTGATGGTGAAGCCCTGCGGCACCGGCATACCGGCTGCGGTCATCTCGGCCAGACCGGCACCCTTGCCGCCCAGCGTGTTCTTCATGGTGACCTTGTCACCGCCGAAAGCGTCATTGCCTTCGCTGAAGTAGTACAGATACTTTTTGCTCATGCGTTGTTTACCTCCCATTCGTGACCGGCGGCATGGCAGCCGCGGCCTCATCGTTTGCCTTGTCTTGAACGTACGATGAACATTGTTTTGTGAATGCTAAACTATTATACCAGAAAATCCATTCCTTTCCACCATGCAAAATCCCGAATTTGTCTGTTATTTTTTATGCAAATCTCTTGAATTTCTCCAAGTTTTAAGGTAGTATAGAATGGGAGAAAGTTCGAGAGGTTTTTTGTTTGTACACGCGATTTCTCGTCCTGTTGGATACAACTTTCTATCCCTGTAACTTTTCAAATTCTATTTTGTCGGAACAAAGCTTTCCGCAGCGGGGTGCTGGGGCGGACAGGCAACAATTTTCCGGTCGCCTTTCCTGTCTCTCTTCCGCCGCGCGCTTTGGTGGGAAGGGAGATTTTTTTCATGCAGAATCCTATTTCTGAGCAGGCCCGTGCCGCTGCCTTGGCACAGCTGGACGCCGCCGAGGCTGCCCGTGAGGACATCCTTGTGCAGCACATTGCAAACGGCGTGGTCATCGACAGCCGCACCGTGCAGATCGACCCGGAGGTGGTCATTGCCCCGGGCGCTGTGATCCTTGCGGGCACCATCCTGCGGGGCAAGACGGTCATCGGCGCAGGCTGCGTCATCGGCCCCAACACCCTCATTGAGGACAGCACCGTGGATGAAGGCACCACCGTGAACGCCAGCCAGATCTACGGCAGCCACATCGGCCCCCACAACAACATCGGCCCCTTCACCCATGTGCGGGTGAACACCGTCACCGACTACGGCGTGCATCTGGGTGCCTATGTGGAGACCAAGAACTCCAACTTTGCCCGGGGCAACACTGTGAGCCACCTGACCTACATCGGCGACAGCGATGTGGGCAAGTACTGCAACTTCGGCTGCGGCACCGTCACCTGCAACTACGACGGCAAGGATAAGTTCCGCACCCAGATCGGCGATTACTGCTTCATCGGCTGCAACACCAACCTTGTGGCTCCGGTCAAGGTGGGCGATGGTGCCTACACCGCCGCCGGCAGCACCATCACCAAGGATGTGCCCGCGCAGGCGCTGGGCATCGCCCGGGAGCGCCAGACCAATCTGGACGGCTGGGCAGAGCCCAAGATGGAAGCCTACATTGCCAAAAAGCAGAAACTGGAAAACGAGCAGAGCAAGTAAACCTCTGCCGGAAGGGAGCTGCGTATGAAGTCTGAAAGCTTTCGCAAGCAGGCGCTGAGCCTTGTCCTTTTCTTCGCGGCGGTTGCCGCCGTGTTCGCCCTGACCCGTCTGCGCAGCGACCCGGCCAAAAAACAGGCGGAGTTCGTGGTGCAGCAGCTGCTCTCCTGCTCTTCTGCCGTGGAGCAGGCCGTGGAGCAGGCTGTGGACGCCGCCGCACCCTCCGGCAGCGAACCGGGGCTTGCCGCAGTGGATACCGATGGGCTGTACGCCTTTCTTCAGGCGCAGCTGGGCGATGCCATGACTGCCGATTGCCTGAACAAAGTCATGGCAAACCGCCTGCCCACCCGCATCACTGCGCTGGCAGGGCAATCCAGCGACAAGCTGGTGCCCGCTGACCTTACCCTGAAAAAGCGCGCCGGGGCAGAAAACTGCTACGACTTTTCCGCCGCCCTGCTGACCGCTACGGACAGCACCGCCGCCGCGCAGGTATCCGGCACCATCACCATGGTGAAGGAGGACGGCCGCTGGAAGGCCTCTGCCATCACGCTGAACCTGTAATATAATGCTTCTCTGCCCCTGTGCCCTGCGGCATGGGGGCATTTTTTGCTTATAATGTATATCTTTTTGTGCGCGCGTATGTTATACTTAGATGTTGTATCACACTATTATCAGGAAAAGGTATTATCATATCATGAATGAAAACGATATCTGGCTCATTGCAGGGCTGGGCAACCCCGAGGCAAAGTACGATGGCACTCGCCACAACGCCGGTTTTGCCGCGCTGGACGCGCTGGCCGACAAGTGGAACATCTCTGTGGGTAAAACCAAGTTCCAAGGCCTGTGGGGACAGGGCGAGGTGGACGGCCACAAGGTGGTGCTGCTGAAGCCCCTGACCTACATGAACCTTTCCGGCGATTCCATTGCCCCTATGGCGGGCTTTTTCAAGATCCCTGCCGACCATGTGCTGGTGCTGTGCGATGACATCACACAAGCCCCCGGCAAGCTGCGCATCCGCCCCTCCGGCTCTGCGGGCGGGCATAACGGCCTGAAGAGCATCATTGCCCGGCTGGGCGGGGAGAATTTCCCCCGCATCCGCATCGGCATCGGTGCAAAGCCCCACCCGGACTACGACCTTGCCGCATGGGTGCTGGGCAAGTTCCCGCCGGAGGACGCCAAGGCCATCGCCGACCGCTACGCCGACCTTGAAGCCGCCGCAAAGCTTATCATGGACGGTAAACTGGGTCTGGCGCAGAGCAAGTATAACGGGTAAGCGGGACGAACCCTCTCAGTCGCCTGACGGCGACAGCTCCCCCGAAGGGACGCCAATCCGCTCACCTCAGCATCTGCCGTTCCCGGTCACGCCCCCACTCGTGAAAATGCGTTTGGAGCGCTCCGCAGAGCGCGACAAACGCGAAATTATAAATAATTCTTCCGCTGAAAATATCCAGAGCGCAAGCGGAGGATATTCAAAATCGTTATTCTCCCGCATCCTGACAGGAAAGGAGGTTTTTCCATGTACGAAGCCTTACTCAAGGCTACCCCGGAATATCAGAAGGTCGCCGCAAGCTTTGGCTCGGCAGGGACGGCGGCGCTGTTCGGTCTGCCGCCCGCAGGCAGGGCGCTGCTGTATGCCGCACTGCAAAAAGACCTTGGCCGGGTGCTCTGCATCGTGACCCCCGGCGAAGCCGAGGCCACCCATTTTGCGGACGACCTCAAGGCGCTGGGGCTTACCGCAGCGGTGTTCCCCCCGCGCGACTTTATGCTGCGCCCGGTGGAGGGTGCAGGCCGCGAGTACGAGTACCGCCGCCTTTCGGTGCTGGGTGCACTGGCGGGCGGACGGCTGCAGGCCGTCTGCGTGCCCGCCGAGGCACTTTTGCAGTACACCGTGCCCCGGGCAGAATTCATCCAGAACACCCTCACCCTGAAGCCCGGCATGGTGTATAACCGCGAGGCGCTGGTGGCGCGGCTGTTTGCCGCCGGGTATGTGCGCCGCAGTCAGGTGGACGGCCCGGGACAGTTCAGCGTGCGCGGCGATATCGTGGATATCTACGCGCCGGATATGCGTCAGCCCGCCCGCGTGGAGTACTGGGACGACGAGATCGACTCCATGTCCTCCTTTGACCTGCTGACCCAGCGGCGGGACGGCGCACTGGAAAAAATATACCTCTCCCCTGCCCGCGAGGTGCTGTTCGGCAGCACCGCCGAGACCGCCGAAGCGCTGCGCGATGCCATCAAAAAGGCGCGCGGCAAGCACCGCGCCGCGCTGGAAAAGGCCACCGAAGCCGATCTTTCCCAGCTGGATTCCGGCCTGATGCCGGAGGCCATGGATAAATATTACGGCATCCGCTACCCTGCCCCCGCCACGCTGCTGGACCATCTGGACACGCCGCTGTTCATTCTGGACGAGGTGGGCGGCATCCGGGATGCCCAAAAGGCCACTGAGTTCCGCCGCAGCGAGGAGCTGACCGGACTGCTGGAAGAGGGCGTGCTCTGCCCCGGGTTGGATGTGCTGTACCAGACCATGGACGATCTTGTCATTGCCGCCCAGAACCACAGCACCCTGCTGTGCGAGAATTTCCTGCGCGGGATGAACGAGTTCAAACTGAAAGACCTCATCAACGCCGAGGCCTTTGCCGCCCCCAACTGGAACGGCGACCTTGCCTCCCTGCGGGAGGACTTAGACCCACTCATTGCCCAAGGCTATGCCGTCACCCTGTTTGCCGGTACACCCAAGGGCGCAGCCGCCCTGACCCGTGACCTTGCTGACAAGGGCTACGCCGTGAGCATGAGCCGGGATGTGCGCCCCGCCAAGGGCATTTTACAGGTGCTGCCCGGGCATCTGACCGCCGGGTGCACCTTTCCCTTTGCCCACACGGCAGTGCTTTCCAGCCGCCGTCACGGGCTGGACGAGGAAGCCGCCGCCGAAGCCAAAAAGCGCAAGAAGAACAAAAACGCCCTGTCCAGCCTTTCGGACATCAAGCCCGGGGACTATGTGGTGCACCAGAGCCACGGCATCGGGATGTACGCCGGTATCCAGCGGCTGGAGGTGCAGGGCGCTACCAAGGACTACCTCAAGGTGCAGTATTCCGGCTCTGATGTGCTGTATGTGCCGGTGACCCAGCTGGATCTGCTCAGCCGCTACACTGCCCCCGGCGATGAGGAAAAGGTAAAGCTGGCAAAGCTGGGCGGCACCGAGTGGCAGCGCACCCGCGCCAAGGTGAAAAAGGCCACCGAGGAGATGGCGCAGGAGCTGATTGAGCTTTACGCCCGCCGCCGTCAGGCCACAGGCTACGCCTTCCCGCCGGACGGCGACTGGCAGCGGGACTTTGAGACCCGCTTTGACTACGACGAGACCGACGACCAGCTGCACGCCACTGCCGAGATCAAGCAGGACATGGAAAAGGGTTACCCCATGGATCGTCTGCTCTGCGGCGATGTGGGCGTGGGCAAGACCGAAGTGGCGCTGCGTGCCGCCTTCAAGTGCATCATGGGCGGCAAGCAATGCGCCCTGCTGGCACCCACCACCCTGCTGGCGTGGCAGCACTACAACACCCTGCTCTCCCGCATGGAGGCCTTCCCGGTGAAGATCGGGATGCTGTCCCGCTTCCGCACCGCAAAACAGCAGAAGGAAACGTTGCGCGGCTTACAGGCCGGCAGCGTGGATATCGTGGTGGGCACACACCGGCTGCTGTCCAAAGATGTGAAGTTCCACGACCTCGGCCTTGTCATCATTGATGAGGAACAGCGCTTTGGCGTGAAGCACAAGGAAAAGCTGAAGGAAAACTTCATCGGGGTGGATATGCTCACCCTGTCGGCCACCCCCATCCCCCGCACATTGAACATGGCCATGAGCGGCATCCGGGATCTTTCCACCATTGAGCAGCCGCCCATCGAGCGGCAGCCGGTGGAGACCTTTGTGCTGGAATACAACGATGTTATCCTTGCCGAAGCCATGAAGAAGGAACTTGCCCGGGGCGGGCAGGTGTACTACCTGCACAACCGGGTGGACAACATCGAAGCCTGCGCCGCCCATGTCAGCCAGATGGTGCCGGGTGCGCGGGTGGGCATCGCCCACGGCAAGATGACCGAGGAAGAGCTGAACCCCGTATGGCAGCACCTGCTGAACGGCGAGATCGACATTCTGGTCTGCACCACCCTCATTGAGACCGGCATTGATGTGCGCAACTGCAACACCCTCATCATTGAGGACGCCGACCGCATGGGTCTGGCGCAGCTGTACCAGATCCGCGGGCGGGTGGGACGCTCCGGCCGCAAGGCCTACGCCTACTTCACCTTCCGCCGGGACAAGACCCTGACCGATATCGCCCAGAAGCGGCTTTCTGCCATCCGGGAGTTCACCGCTTTCGGCTCCGGCTTCCGCATTGCCATGCGGGATCTGCAGATTCGCGGCGCAGGCAGTCTGCTGGGGCACAGCCAGCACGGCCACATGGAGGCCGTGGGCTACGACCTCTACGTTAAAATGCTGGGGCAGGCCATTGCCCGGGCGCGGGGCGAGCCCGTCCAGCGGGACAAGAGCGATTGTCTTGTGGACCTGCGGGTGGACGCCTTTATCCCGGAAAAGTATATCCCGGACGGCGCGGGCCGCATCGAGGCCTACAAGCGCATTGCCGCCATCCAGACTCCGGAGGACGCTGCCGATGTGCTGGACGAGCTCATCGACCGCTACGGCGACCCGCCGCCCTCGGTGAGCGATCTGGTCAACGTTTCCCTTGTCCGCGTACAGGCCGCTGCCGTGGGCGTGTACGAGGTGACCCAGAAGAAGGATACCCTGATCCTGAATCTGGAAACGCTGGACCTTGCCATGATCCGCGGCCTGCTGCAAGCTTTCAATGGCCGTGTCACCGCCGGGGCGGGCACAAAGCCCTATCTCTCGGTGGTATTACAGCCGGACGAAAAGCCGCTGGAACTGCTGCAAAACATCCTGAAAGCCATGGCAGATATCCTGACTGGCACGCGCAAACGTGACTGAGAGGGTTTTATAAAAACAAATAAGGAGCAAAACGCATGAAAAAGAAACTGCTTGCGCTGGTATGCGCACTTGCACTGACCGTCAGCCTTGTGGGCTGCGCACTCTCCACCCCGGACACCGTGGGCAAGATCGGCGATTTTGAGGTGACCAGCGGCCTGTACCTGCTGGCGCAGTACGATGCCTACCAGCAGGCTGCACAGCTGGCGGACTCTGAGCAGGACACCAGCAAGGTGAATTCCTTCCTCAAGGCCACCATCACCACCGATGCCGACACCGGCGAGACCGCCGTGGTAAAGGACTATGTGGCGCAAAAGACCCTTGAGACTTTGCAGACCCTTGCCGCTGTGGATGCCCGCTTTACTGAACTGGGCGGTGAGCTGACCGAGGAACAGAAGTCTGCCGCCGACAGCTACGCCCAGCAGTTGATGGATAACTACGGCGATGCCTACACTGCCAACGGCATCGGGCTGGAGACCTTGAAGCTGTTCCAGCAGCTGCAGTACAAGCACACCCTGCTGCTGGATCTTGTCTACGGCAAGGACGGCGAGACCCCTGTGGAGGACGGCGAGCTGACCGAGCATCTGGACAGTACCATGTACGAGATCGGCTTTATCACCGTGCCCCTGTACAACACCAGCACCTTCGCCTTTGCCAGCGATGACCAGAAGGCCGAGATGCTCTCCCTTGCCCAGAAGGCTGCGGACAGCTACAACGCCGCCGCCCCGGAGGACGCCTCCAGCCAGCTGACCGCCTTTAACAGCATCGCAAGCAGCGCACTGACCGATATTTGCGCCGTGCTGGACGCCGAGGTTCCCTCCACCAGCACCCTGCAGACCGACCTGCTGGGCGAAAGCGACCTGACCGACGCCTTTACGCAGGAGGGTGCAGCCGATACCCTGCGCGGCCTTGCCTACGGGCAGGCAGCCGCCATCCAGTACACCGGCTACGCCATAATGCTGGCCGTCCGTCTGGATCCGCTGAGTGTTTCCACGCTGGATGCTCTGCGCAGCCAGATTTTGAGCGACATGAAGGGCGAGGAGCTGAACGATGCCCTTGCCGCCTACGGTGCCCAGCTGGACAGCACCCTGAGCAGCTCTGCCATGAGCAAGCTGCCCGCTTCCAAGATCGTAAACGCCACCAGCGCCAACAGCTGATAACTGCATAAAAATTGCAAAAACGGGTTCGAGATTTTTCCTGACCCCGTTTTTTATAGCGCTATAAAACAGACCCGGCAGGCCTTTTGGGCTTGCCGGGTCTGTTTTTGATTGGAGCAGTGGGGCAGGGACACAGCACTGTCAGGCCTTACTTCTCGTTCTCGTAGCTGAGGACAGCGTAGGGGTAGAAGATGTTGGCATCCAAGTAGCCTGCCCAGCGGCCGGGCTTGCGGGTGTAGTAGCCGATGGGAATATCGCCCCGGATGACGCCCTTGACCAGAATGAGCATATGGCGGAGGTACTCCACGCTGAAGGGGTTCAGGTTCTCCCAGTGGCCCGTCAGCAGCTCGTAGTCCACATCCTCGTTCCGCAGCAGCACCTCTGCCATGAAGTGCTCCAGACTCGGCAGATAGGTGTCGGTGGCAGCTTCCATCATGAACAGGTCGCCAGAACCAACGGCGTCACCGGTAAAGATGTAGTCCTTGTAGAAGAACACCACAGAGCCCTTGGTGTGGCCCGGCACGTCCACCACTTCCAGCTCCTCAGAGCCGATGCGGACCGTGTCACCATCTACGATGTTCACCAGCTTCAGGTCCTCGGCGGTGAGACCGAAGAATTTCTGCATGCTGGAGATCAGGTCCTCCCGGTCATCGGGGTGGATATAGGTGCGGCGGACCTTGCCGGACTTCAGCAGGGAGGGGATGCCCAGAATGTGGTCGCCGTGCTTGTGGGTCAGCAGGATATCCAGCTCTGCGTCAGGGTTGGTCAGCACGTTTTCCCGCAGGTAGGCATAAAGGTCTGCTGCGCCGGAGCCGCCCATGGCGGTGTCAATGACCAGGGCTTCCTTGCCCAGATCCAGCACCCACAGGGTGTCCATGCCAAAGTCCATAACACGGGTGATGTTGTACTTTACCGGGTAGTGACTGAACATCATGTTGGGGTTTAGCTTGCCGTGCTGGGTCCGGGTGAGGGACTGGGTGAACATCCAGTTATAGGGGGTGCCGATGCTGTACACCCGCTCCCAGACCTTGTGGGGCTCCGGCATGGAACCGGCGGTAAAGCCCTCGTACTTCACGCAGGAGCAGCCGGCATCCTTCAGGGCCTGCACAGCCTTGGCGGTCTCAGCCTCGGGCATCTCGGGGTCATCCTTGCAGTGGTAGGCCCAGACAGGGGTGTTCTTGATGGCCTCAAATGCGCCGGGGACGTTGTACCACTGGGCAGGCACCATGCCGCACATGGGGATGGCAGCGGCAAAGTAGTAGGGGTAGGCCAGGATCATGTTCCAGACACCGGTACCGCCCATGGACATACCCTCGATGTAGATACGGTCCGGGTCGATGCGGTGGGCAGCCACATAGCTGTCGATAGCAGACTTCAAGGCCGTAACGGTGTCCGGGTCGGTCCAGTTCTTGCCGGGGCACTGGGGTGCAAACAGGTAGGTGGGGTTCTTCTGGATCATTTCGTCAGAAATGTAGAAGGTGGCACCGTCGTTGGCGGTAAGCTGGGTGCCGTTGGGGCCCACACCGTCCTCACCGTGGAGGAAAACGATCAGGGGCAGCTTCCCCTTCAGGGCAGGGGCGTAACGGCGAGGGTTGTAGGCATAGTACTCCACTCCGGCAGCACTGCCGGCCTTGAAACGCTTGGCCAGCGCATTGCGGTCGGGGCTGTCCACCTTGACCAGACAGTTCTGGTCGGCGTCCTGGGCAAAGGCGATGCCACTGGTGCCCAGCACACTGGCAACAGCTGTAAAGGCGGCGGTGCTACGCATAAAGTCACGTCTGCTCAGTTCCATGGTCTTTTCTCCTTTTCTTAGTCGAAAAAATGAATACAGTTTGTGAATGCCGTACGGAAATCCCTCACCATATCAGATGAGAGTTGTCGTTAATATATTAATATATCAGAAAAGTACTGTCAAGAATGCGCCGAAAACTTTGGAGAAGGCTCTAAGCCGGGCTGTCGGGGTTTGTCAAAAATGACGAAGTCCATCCTGCCAAAAAGGGGCCGTTGCAAAATAGCTCTCTGAAAAAATATGCACAAAACCCGGAACCTTTTCAGGGCCAAAATGGCTCAAAAAGGGTTCCGGGTCTCTGTTTTTGCACTATTTCTTTGTGCTAGTTGCTATCGCATTTTTATTTTGCAACAGCCCCAAACATAAGAATATATTTTCCGCTGAAGATTGCCAGAGTGCAACGACAACGACCGCCGCCAGTGGCGGAAACAGGGAGGAGTTGTTGGGGCAGCGGCCAGCAAGACGCAAGTGCCACCCAAGGCACGATGCGGATGCTGGGTGCCGCAACCCGATAGCTGAGGCCATTTCCAATCGTCCCGCGCCAAAGGCGTTCTATTTTACTACCCTTGCAAACTCTGCGGCAAGGGCAGCGTTCACCGAACGGACGGCGTTGGCGTCCGGCTTGATGGCGGTGCGGTCGTAGGTGAACAGGCCGTTCACCTCATCCTCCACGTCGGTCAGCTGGGTGTACACCAGCGCCGAAAGCCCCTTTTGCAGCTGCGGCAGCACCGTGCCCAGCTGCAATTTTTTGTACCGGGCGGTCAGCTCCTCCCGGCTTTTGGCCGTGCCGTAGCCGTAGGTCCTGCGGGGCGGCTCGTGCCCCGGCATGGGCCATGCAATACCGCCGTACTCGCTCAGCGCCACGGTGCGGGTCTGCGGGCGCACCCGCAGGGGGTAAAAGTAGTTGTGCAGGGAGTATACATCCCCGCCGCCCTGATCGTACCAGCCGCTGGCCTCGTCCACAAGACGGGTGTCGTCCAGCGCGCGGATGGCTTGCACTGCCCCGGCGGCATCGTACTGTCCCCACCCCTCGTTAAAGGGCACCCAGCAGCCCACGCAGGGGTGGCAGCGCAGCGTCTGTACCGTATCTTCCAGCTCCCGGCGGTATTCTTCCCGGCTGCTTTCGCTGCCCCGGCTCAGCAGTCCCCACAGCGCCGCCTTGTCCGGCAGGCGGCGCATAAGCGGCTGCAAAACATTGGTCAGGTAGGTGACGAACCACAGGTTATACTTACTGCCGCCGTTGACCATATCCTGCCAGACCACAAGCCCCAGCTTGTCGCAGTGGTAGTACCAGCGCTGCGGCTCTATCTTTGCGTGCTTGCGCAGCAGGTTGTAGCCCAGCGCCTTTACCTCGCTCAGCTCCCGCTCCACCGCCGCATCCGAGGGCGGGGTGTACAGCCCCTCCGGCCAATAGCCCTGATCCAGCAGACCGTTGAGCAGGATAGGCTTGTCGTTCAGGCAGAAGCGCAGCACGCCCTTTTCGTCCGGTGCGCAGCTCCACTTGCGCAGGGCAAAGTAGCTGTGCACGGTGTCGAACTGCTCTTCCTCTCCCTGCGTGGTGCCCACGGTCAGGTCGTACAAAAAGGGCGTGTCCGGGCTCCACGGAAAGAAATGCTCCTTCGCAATATGCAGCGTCACCTCACCGTCTTGGCCGGCCTCATCACCGCCCCAGTCCTCGGCAATGGTCACGCCCCCGGCGCGCACCACCGCCCACAGGTTCGCCGCGCCGCCGGGTGCAGAGGTATGGGCTTTCACGGTCACGGTGCGGGCATCATAGTCCGGCGTAACGGTGAGAGACTGGATGTAATTTTCCGGCACGCGCTCCAGCCAGACCGTCTGCCAGATGCCGCTCTGGGCGGGATAGAACATCCCCCCGGGCTGCAAAGTCTGCTTGCCCCGCGCCTGTGTGCCGTGGCCGGTGGGGTCCTGCACCGCCACCCACAGGCTGTTGCGGCCTGTGCCGTTGAGCTGCGCGGTGATATCCAGCGTAAAGGGCCAGTAGCCGCCCCGGTGGCCGCCCACCAGATGGCCGTTCACCTGCACGGCGCAGGCGTAGTCCACTGCGCCGAAATGCAGTAGCACCCGTCCGCCCGTCCCGGCGGGCGGCGCAAAATATCGGTGGTAGTGCAGCCACTGCCCGGGCTGCAATGTGCGCCCCACCCCGGAGGCGCGGCACTCCGGCGCGTAGGGCACTAAGATCTCGCCATCCCAGCCCGCCGGGCGCTGTGCCGAGGCGGTGATGGCGTACTGCCACAGGCCGTTCAGGTTCTCGTAGCTGTCCCGGCGCATAGCCGGGCGGGGATATTCCGTCAGAGGGTGCATACACTCACCAGCCTTTTTCTCGTTTGCTCCATTCTAGCACAGCCCGGGGCGTTTGTATACCGTGGAGCGGACGATTTTAAATGGCCGCCGCGTGCGCTTTGGCCATCTTCAGCGGAAAATTATTTTTATATTTGCAATTCTGGAAAATCTGCGGATTTTCCAGAATTGCTTCTTCATGGGAGTAAAAAAGAGCCGCCGCACGGCGGCATGGCTGTGCGGCGGCTTTGTGAGAAGGTGGGAAATTGTTTAGTTCTCGGCCAGATTACCGGTATAAAGCTGGTAATACTTGCCCTTTTTGGCGATCAGCTCATCGTGGCTGCCGCGCTCGATGATGCGGCCCTGCTCCAGCACCACGATGCAGTCTGCATTGCGGACGGTGGACAGGCGGTGGGCGATGACAAAGCTGGTGCGGCCGTACATCAGGCCGTCCATGCCGCGCTGCACCAGCGCCTCGGTGCGGGTATCGATGGAGGAGGTCGCCTCGTCCAGGATCAGCACCGGCGGGTCTGCCACGGCTGCGCGGGCAATGGCAAGCAGCTGGCGCTGTCCCTGCGAGAGGTTGGCGCCATCGCCGGTCAGCATGGTGTTGTAGCCCTCCGGCAGACGCTTGATAAAGCCATCTGCGTTGGCCAGACGGGCGGCGGCGATGCACTCTTCATCAGTGGCATCCAGCCGGCCGTAGCGGATGTTCTCCATCACCGTGCCGGTGAACAGGTGGGTGTCCTGCAGCACGATGCCCAGCGAGCGGCGCAGATCGGCCTTTTTGATCTTGTGGATGTTGATACCGTCATAGCGGATCTTGCCGTCCTGAATATCGTAGAAGCGGTTGATCAGGTTGGTGATGGTGGTCTTACCTGCACCGGTGGAGCCGACAAAAGCGATCTTCTGTCCCGGACGGCCATACAGGTTGATGTCATGCAGCACCGTTTTTTCCGGCACATAGCCAAAGTCTACGTCCGTAAAGGTAATATCGCCCGCCAGCTTGTGGTAGGTGGTAGTGCCGTCGTGGTGGGGGTGCTTCCACGCCCACAGGCCGGTGCGCTCGGCAGTTTCCACCAGCTGATCGTTGCGGTCGTACTTGGCGTTTACCAGCGTCACATAGCCCTCGTCGGTCTCGCTGGGCTCGTCCATCATCTTGAAGATGCGCTCGGCACCGGCCAGTGCCATGATGACGCTGTTGGCCTGCATAGACACCTGACTGATGGGCATATTGAAGCCCTTGTTCAGGCTGAGGAAGGCCACCACGGTGCCAAGGGTCATGCCGCCAACGCCGCCAACGGCCATGGCTGCACCAGTCAGTGCGCAGATGGCGTAGCTGATGTTGCCCAGCTGGGCGTTGACCGGCATCATGATGTTGGAGAAGGCGTTGGCCTGCTTGGCGCTTTCCTTCAGCTGGTCGTTTAACTCACGGAAGCCGGCAAGGGTCTGCTGCTCGTGGGTGAACACCTTGACCACCTTCTGGCCCTCCATCATCTCCTCGATGTAGCCGTTCACCTTGCCCAGATCCCGCTGCTGCTGGATGAAGTACTTGGAGGAGCTTTTTGCGATCTGCTTGGAGCAGAACAGCATCAGCGCCACCATGAGCATGGTAACGATGGTCAGCTGCCAGCTGAGCATACACATACTGAAGAACACCGATACGATGGTGATGACGCTGGACACCAGCTGCGGGATGCTCTGGCTGAGCATCTGGCGCAGGGTATCCACATCGTTGGTGTACACGGACATGATATCGCCATGGGGATGGGTGTCAAAATACCGGATGGGCAGGCTTTCCATGTGGGTGAACAGCTTGGTGCGCAGATTGCGCAGCGTGCCCTGCGTTACGTTGACCATGATGCGGGCGTTGGCCCATGCGGCCAGAATGCCCACAAGGTAGATGCAGCACATCCGCACCAGTGCACCGGCCAGCGGTGCAAAGCTGGGGTTCTGCTGGCGGGTCATGGGGACGATGTAATCGTCCATCAAAGTCTGCAAGAACAGGCTGGCCTGCACATTGGCCAGCGCACTGACCACGATGCAGATAAGCACAAGGATGCAGTGGGGCAGATAGTTGCGGAACACCTCATCCATGATGCGCTTCAGCAGCTTGCCCGGGTTTTCCACCTTGGGGCGCGGCCCCCGTGCGCCCCGCGGGCCGGGACCATGTACTTCTTTTACTGCCATTACTGCGCACCTCCCTGCTTGTCAAAATCGCCGCCGCCCTGCGTCTGGCTGTTGTAGACCTCCTGATAGATGGCGTTGGTCGCCAGCAGCTCTGCGTGGGTGCCCAGACCGTTGATCTGGCCGTTCTCCAGCACCAGAATGCGGTCTGCATCCTGCACCGAGGAAATGCGCTGTGCAATGATGATCTTGGTCGTGCCGGGGATCTCCTCCCGGAAGGCCTTGCGGATCTTGGCATCGGTCGCGGTATCCACGGCGCTGGTGGAGTCGTCCAAAATCAGCACCTTGGGCTTGCGCAGCAGGGCGCGGGCGATGGTCAGGCGCTGCTTCTGGCCGCCGGACACGTTAGAGCCGCCCTGCTCGATCCATGTATTGTACTTATCCGGGAAGCGCTGGATGAACTCATCCGCGCAGGCCAGTTTTGCCATGCGGATGCACTCTTCCTCGGTGGCGTTGGCATCGCCCCAGCGGAGATTATCCAGAATGGTGCCGCTGAACAGCACATTCTTCTGCAGCACCATGGAGACCTCGCGGCGCAGCACGTCAAGGTTATAATCCCGCACATCCACGCCGCCTACCCGCACGGTGCCGCTCTCGGCATCGTACAGGCGGGGGATCAGCTGCACCAGACTGGACTTTGCACTGCCGGTGCCGCCGATGATGCCCAGCGTCTCGCCGGGCCGGATGGTAAAGCTGATATCGTTCAGCACCGGCTGGCCGCTGCCGTGCTTATACTTGAAGGTAACGTGGTCAAACTGGATGCTGCCGTCTGCCACCTGCTGCACCGGCTGCTTTGCCGGGGGCAGGTCGGTGTGCTCGTCCAGCACCTCCACGATACGCTTGGCAGAGGCGGCGGACATGGCGATCATGACAAAGGCCATGCTCAGCATCATCAGTGCCATAAGGATGTTCATGATATAGCCGAACAGGGCGTTCAGCTGGCCGGTGGTAATAGCACCGTGCAGCACATATTTTGCGCCAAACCAGCTCAGCGCGATGTTGCAGCCGTACACTGCCACCAGCATGGCGGGGTTATTGAAGCTCAGGCGGCTTTCCGCGTTGACAAACTGCTTGTACAGGCTCTCGCAGGCGGCGGTGTATTTTTCGTTTTCAAAGCCCTCGCGCACAAAGCTTTTGACCACGCGGATGGCAGAGACATTCTCCTGCACCGAGGCGTTGAGGTTATCATAGTTCTTGAACACCCGGTCAAAGATGCGGAAGGTGGGGATCATGATGGCAGCCAGCACCGCCACCAGAAAGACCACCGCCACCACGAACACCAGCGACAGCGGGCCGCCGATGACCACGGCCATGAACATGGCAAACACCAGATGCACCGGGGCGCGCACGCACATGCGCAAAATCATCTGGAAGGCGTTCTGCACATTGGTCACGTCGGTGGTCATGCGGGTGACAAGACCTGCCGTGGAAAATTTGTCGATGTTGGAAAAAGAGTAATGCTGGATGTTTTCATACATGGCATCGCGCAGATTTCCGGCAAAGCCGGTGGATGCCTCGGCGGCATACTTGCCCGCCAGTACGCCCAGCACCAGCGCAATGGCTGCCACCAGAAAGGTAAGCAGTCCGTAGCGGATGATGGCGTTCATATCGCCCTTTTCAATGCCCTGGTCGATGATAAAGGCCATGATGGTGGGCAGCAGCACATCCATAATGGCTTCCAGCGCAGCAAAGAGCGGTGTCTTGATCGAGGCGGCTTTATACTCGCCCAGATGCGACACAAGCTTTTTGATCATCTGAGTTCCCTCCTGTTGAATTTATTTGTTTGGTACAAAACAATTTTATACATAACAATTTAAATGTCAATAGCTTTCGAAAAATGTTCATAATTGCTAATTTAACAAGTCCTTTTTCGGCGCTTTGACGGAAAAGGTGGTTATTTCAACGCTTCCCGCAGCTTGTTCAGCAGCCGCAGCAGTTCTGCGTTCTCCTCCTCGGTCAGCAGTCCGGCCACATAATCGTCGGTCTGGTGGAAGGAAAGCAGGGTCTTTTCGTGCCGTTGGATGCCCTCCTCGGTCAAAACCAGCTGCTTGAGCCGGGCATCCTGCGGCACGCTCAGCCGCTGGATGTAGCCCTTGCGCTCCATCAGCTGCAAAATGTTCGTCACCGTGGAGCGGGTGATGGAAAACTCCCGCTCGATGTCCCGCTGGAACACCGGCTCGTCCCGGTGGCGGTAGAGATACTCAATGATCCACCCGTGCATGGGGGTGGTCTGCTCTACCCCGTTGGCGCGGGAAAACTGGTTCAGCCTGCGGAAGATCAGGTTATCCACCCGGCGCAGCTGGGCGGGGATGACCTGCGGCCCTTCCCACGGCGGGTCCAGCTTGCAGGGCTCTTCAATAGGGTGCTGTGTACACATAATGGTTTTCCTCTGTTCAAGTTGTTCGATGTGAAACTGTTTGATACGATACATATATTACTCATATCCCCACTCAATGTCAAGGGGCGGGGCGCAAAAAAGGCCGCTGCGGAAAATTTTCCGCAGCAGCCTTGATTTTTATGGATACGGGATACGCTTACAGCTTTTTGCCGGTCAGCAGCTCATAGGCCTCCAGATACTTGGCAATGGTCTTGTCAATGACATCCTGCGGCAGGTCGTAGTTGCTGTCGGGGTTGGCCTTCAGCCAGTCGCGGACGAACTGCTTGTCGAAGGAGGGCTGGCTGTGACCCGGCTCGTAGCCCTCCAGCGGCCAGAAGCGGGAGGAGTCCGGGGTCAGCATCTCATCGCCCAGCACCACGTTGCCGTCCTCGTCCAGACCAAACTCGAACTTGGTATCGGCAATGATGATGCCGCGGGACAGTGCATACTCGGCGCACTTCTTGTACAGGGCAATGGTGTAGTCCCGCAGCTTGGTGGCGTACTCCAGACCGTGGCCGGGGAACTTCTTCTCCAGCACGTCGATGCTCTGCTCGTAGGAGATGTTCTCGTCGTGGTCGCCGATCTCTGCCTTAGTGGAGGGGGTGTAGATGGGCTCGGGCAGCTTATCGGACTCCTGCAGGCCCTCGGGCAGCTGGATGCCGCACACCTTGCCGGTCTTTTGGTAGCTTGCCCAGCCGCTGCCGGTAATGTAGCCGCGCACGATGCACTCGATGGGCAGCATGGTCAGCTTGCGGCACATCATGCTGTTGCCGGTGAACTGGGGCTGGCGGAAGAACTCCGGCATATCCTGCACATCCACGCTCAGCATGTGGTTGGGCAGCAGATCGCGGGTGTAATCGAACCAGAACTTGCTCATCTGGGTGAGCACGGTGCCCTTTTTGGTGACCTTGTTTTTCAGGATGACGTCAAACGCAGAAATGCGGTCAGTGGCAACCATGATCAGGCTGTCGCCATTGTCGTAGATCTCGCGGACTTTGCCTTCTTTGATGGGTTTGAACTCAGTCATAATCAAACACTCCATTTTTTCCATGTTCTCAGCAGCGCAGCAGCGCAGCGCAGTTCTTACCCTATTATTCTACCATACTGCCGCGCGGTTTAAAAGGAACAGAATAAAAGAAAAACGGGCAAGTTTTGTGTTTTTATCGTGAAAAGTGCGCAAAAAGCAGCAGGAAATTTCGGCGTTTTGACGATAAAAGTCGTACTTTATCCCCAAATGCACGCACCTTTGCAAAATGCAGTCATGGACAAGCGCCGCCGGTTGCGGTATCATAGTAGTATGCGTATATCTGCGCTCCGCAGGGGCGCAAAAGTAAACAAGGAGGTAAAGAGTATGGGCAAATTTCCCAAGGGCTTTTTGTGGGGCGGCGCTACCGCTGCCAACCAGTGCGAGGGTGCATGGCAGGCAGACGGCAAGGGTCTGGCTACGGTGGATGTAACCCCCTTCGGCCCGGACCGTTTTCCGGTGGCAACGGGCTATATGGAAATGCTGGGCTGCGATGACGCACATTTCTACCCCAGCCACGAGGCCATTGACCTGTATCACCATTATAAAGAGGACATCGCCCTGTTTGCAGAGATGGGCTTCAAGTGCTTCCGGCTGTCCATTGCATGGACCCGCATCCTGCCCAACGGCGATGACGCCCAGCCCAACGAGGCAGGACTAGCCTTCTACGACAGCATTTTTGACGAGTGCCATAAGTACGGCATCGAGCCACTGGTCACCATCTGCCACTTTGACACTCCCATTGCCCTCATCAAAAAATACGGCGGCTGGAAAGACCGCCGCATGGTGGACGCCTACGTCCACTACTGCGAGGTGCTGTTCGACCGCTTCAAAGGCAAGGTGAAGTACTGGCTCACCTTTAATGAAATCAACATGCTGCTGCACCTGTCCTTTACCGGCGCCGGGCTGGTATTCCACCCCGGCGAGAATGTGGAGCAGGTCAAGTATCAGGCCGCCCATCACGAGCTGGTGGCCAGCGCAAAGGCGGTAAAGCTGGCGCATGAAAAAATGCCGGACGCCATGGTGGGCTGTATGCTGGCGGCGGGGCAGTTCTACCCCCGCACCTGCGCCCCGGAGGATGTGCGGGCGGCACAGGAGGCAGACCGGGACAACTACTTCTTTACCGATGTACAGGTGCGCGGTGCTTACCCCGTGTGGGCTAAAAAGCGGATGGAGCGCGCCGGGGTGCAGCTGCACACACAACCGGAGGACGACCGCACGCTGCGGGAGGGCACAGTGGATTTTGTGTCCTTCAGCTACTATTCCAGCCGCTGCATCACGGTGGATAAGGAGCTGATGGCGGCAGAGAATGCGGAAGGCAACGCTGTGTCTGCATCGGTGAAGAACCCCTACCTGAAAGTCAGCGAGTGGGGCTGGGCCATCGACCCTGTGGGTCTGCGGGTGACTCTGAACACCATTTACGACCGGTACGAAAAGCCTATGTTCATCGTGGAGAACGGTCTGGGTGCGGTGGATACCGTAGAGCCGGACGGCTCCATCCACGACAGCTACCGCATCGACTACCTGCGGGCGCACATCGAAGAGATGGAAAAGGCCATCAACGAGGACGGTCTGCCGCTGATGGGCTACACCACATGGGGGCCCATCGACCTTGTGAGCGCCTCCACCGGCGAGATGAAAAAGCGGTACGGCTTTATCTATGTGGACAAGGACAACGACGGCAACGGCACCCTTGCCCGCAGCCGGAAGGACAGTTTTTACTGGTATAAAAAGGTCATCGCTTCAGACGGCGAGGACCTGACCTGAGCAAGCGCCCCGGCACTGTTTGCGGTATGGCAGCGCCGGGGCGTAAAAGTGTGAGGAAGAACCGATAACGGAGAAAATTTATGACACCACAAATCATTGCACACCGCGGTGCTTCCTATCTTGCACCGGAAAACACCCTGACTGCCTTTAAAAAAGCCATGGAGATTGGCGCGGACGGCGTAGAGATGGACGTACAGCAGACCATTGACGCCGGGCTTGTGATCCACCACGACTATATGATCGATCTGCACACGGATATTTCCGGCAAGATCTATGATATGACCATGGGCGATTTAAAGGAACTGGATTTTGGCAGCTGGAAGGACGCCATCTTTCAGGACGAGAAGATCGCCACCCTGCAGGAGGCCATGGAACTGTGCAGGCAGATGCCGGGATGCACCGTGCATCTGGAACTGAAATCCACCATGGACAACGACCCGGACTTTGTGCCCCGGGTGCTGGAAGTGCTGCAGCAGACCGAGATGGTAGAACAGGTGATCCTTGTTTCCTTCAACCACGCGCTGCTGCGGCAGGCAAAGCAGTTGATGCCCGAATTGCGGGTGGGTGCACTGGTATACGGCGAGCTGGAAAGCATGCTGCTGCCGCCGCCCATCATCTGGAAGGATCTTGGACTGACCAACGGCATAGAGGACATAGAAGCCATGGATGCCGCCCTGCCGGAGAGCGCAGCAGACGAGGAAAATTGCAGCTGGATGACCCGATGGATGAGCGATAAGGTAAGTATGCTGCGGGCAAGCTTTCCCGGCGAGAGCCTGAACGAGATCTACAAAAACCTGTTGTCGCAGCGGGATCTGCCCGCCTACATCCGCAGTCTGGACTTTGCGCCGGAGTGGGTCAGCTGTGAGTACCACACCGCCTACAAAAACGCCGGTTTCATTGACAAACTGCACGAGATGGGCATCAAGGTGTCTTTGTGGACAGTGGACACGGAAGATTCCGTCCGCAGCCTGCTGCGCACCAGCGCCGATGCCTACATCACCAACCGCCCCGACCGCGTGCGGGAGTGGATGGAAAAGGAACAGGCGGCGACCGCCCCGACAGAGTCTGCCCCCACTGCTGAAGCAGACACCGGGACAGCTGCCGCAGAGTAAACCGACCGGAACAGACACAAAAAAAGAGATAGGCTTTCCCGAAAGGGATCGCCTATCTCTTTTTCATTCATTTTATTCTGCTGCGTCGGTCAGCACAAAGGTCAGCTCTGCGGTGACGGCGCACTTGCCGTCCACCCATGCCGAGGCCTTGCCTACGCCCACAGCGCCGTGCTGCTGTACCAGCTCGCAGTGGAGGGTGAGCACGTCCCCGGGGGTGACCTGCTTGCGGAAGCGGGCACTCTTGATGCCGCCGAACAGCGCAAGCTTGCCCTTGTTTTCCGGCAGGCTCAGCGCTGCCACAGCGCCGGTCTGTGCCAGTGCTTCCAGCAGCAGTACGCCGGGCATGACCGGCTGTGCCGGGAAGTGGCCGTTGAAGAATTCCTCGTTGCGGGTGACGCACTTGCGGCCGATGGCCCACTGCCCCGGCTCGTAGTCCAGAACACGGTCCACGAGGGCAAAGGGGTAGCGGTGGGGCAGGATCTCCGCGATCTGTACACTGCTCAGGGTGTTGGCGTTTTCACGCACGGTACGGGGCTCTGCCATGGGTCAGCCCTCCCATCTGCGCAGGGCGATGCAGGCGTTGTGCCCGCCAAAGCCCAGACTGTTGCTCAGTGCGTAGGTCATGGCTTGCGCACGGCCAGTGTTCGGCACATAGTCCAGATCACATTCGGGATCGGGCTGCTCATAGTGGATGGTGGGCGGCGCAAACTGGTCATGCAGGGCCAGCGCTGTAAATACGGCTTCGATGCCGCCCGCACCGCCCAGCAGATGGCCGGTCATGCTCTTGGTGCTCACCACAGTCAGCTGCTTTGCGTGTTCGCCGAACACCGCATGGATGGCGGCGGTCTCGCAGGCATCGTTCATGTGGGTGCCGGTGCCGTGGGCGTTGATGTGGTCCACCTGCTCCGGTGCGATGCCTGCATCCGCCAGCGTCAGCGCCATGCAGTCGATGGCACCTGCGCCGCCGGGGGCGGGGGCGGTGAAGTGGTAGGCATCGCAGTTGGCACCGTAGCCCACCACCTCGGCGTAGATGTGCGCACCGCGGGCACGGGCATGTTCCAGCTCTTCCAGCACCAGCACACCGCTGCCTTCGCCCATCACGAAGCCGCCGCGCCGTGCGTCAAAGGGCAGGCTGGCTGCATCCGGATCGGTCGCGGTGGAAAGCGCTTTCATGCTGGTAAAGCCGCCGATGCCCAGAGGGCTGATGCAGCTCTCTGCACCGCCGCAGACCATGGCGGTCTCGTAGCCGTCACGGATGCGGTGGAAGGCATCGCCTACGGCATTGGTGCCGCCGGTACAGGCGGTCACCGGACAGGAGCACATGCCCCGGAAGCCGGTGTGGATGGCGATCTGGCCGGCGGCCATGTTGCAGATGCCGGTGGGGATATAGAAGGGAGAGACCCGGTCCCAGCCCTTCTCCTTGCCCTTGTCGTGCTCTGCCTCTGTGATGGAGAGGCCGCCGATGCCGCTGGAGACAATGACGCCGCAGCGATCCGCCTCCGCTTCATCCAACGTGAAGCCAGCACCGTCCAGTGCCTCCTTGGCGGAGACGACGGCCATCTGGGTGAAGCGGCCCATCCGCTTGGCCTCTGGCTTGCTCATGTAGTTCTCCGGCACGAAGCCCTTGACCTCCGCGGCCAGATGGACCTTCAGATCGGTGGGATCGAATTGGGTGATGGGAGCGATGCCGCACACACCGTTCTTCACAGCCTGCCAGCTCTCTGCCGCGGTAAGGCCAATGGGGGTCACGGCCCCCAGGCCGGTGATCACGACTCTCCGTCGTTCCATAGTATACCTCCTGTAGATAGAGTTGGGAGCACCCGGAAAAGGTGTTCCAAAAGGCCCCGCAAAAGGAAGGGGGCTGGGGAAATCCATTCGGGGTTCCCCGGTTGATCTGCCAGAGGCAGATCAAGAAATTCCAATCATTTTCGGCAGGGCGCACCCCAGGGCGGCTTCTCTTGCCCCTGCGGGGCAATTCACCTTCTGTACCTGCCGAAAATACTTTGACCCAAGCCGCTGAAAGCGGCGCAGAAGTGCCCTTGGGGTGCAGACTGGTGATGGGGGTTCAGCGGAGCCGGTGGCATACCGGCGG